>Ga0315913_1001056_pt1 | contig 28599 bp, 13 predicted proteins | sample MpolsnodulesMG_FD_207736 | JGI IMG/M metagenome (GOLD analysis project Ga0315913, IMG submission 207736) | Medicago polymorpha root nodule microbial communities from Los Angeles, California, United States - small nodules | ecosystem: Host-associated > Plants > Roots > Nodule | place: USA...
GTGCCACGTGCTATTTTTTTTATTTTATTTTTGCCTTGGAGGGCCAAAACTGTTACAGTTGCAAAATTTAGGGGGCTGTTTTGTAGTTTTTTTTTCTTAGGGGGCCAAAATCGCAACTTTGAGAAAGTTAGGAGGCTAAAACTGCAATTAAGCCTAAAAAAAAAGAGTTATTGAACGATGTATGATTGATTATCAATACTCAAATTTAGAAATAAACAATGCCAAAAATAAATATGCCATAACCTACCAAATTTGGAAGGGTTGCTTATGACTTCAAAAGATAGATGATATAAATCAAAATATGAATATTTAAATCCTTTGATCTGTTTCGTTAAATTCTTAAGTTCCACTGATAGTTTAGTGTTGTGCACTTTGGCAAGTGCTGAATACTCTTCAATGCAAGAACCTGATTTAGTTCCATTTACCAATGCCTTGATGGTTGGAAAACAACCAAAAGATGGTTGGTTAAGAATCCCAAATTTCCTCCCTCCAATCTCATGTATTCCCTGAAATTAAATATCGGAATGAATTAGATACATAAACAATTAGAATAGTAAAATATTTAGGACATGTTTGAATAAACAGATTAATTAGTTGCTTATTTCCTTAAAAAAAAAAAGCATAAGCAATCTTACAAAATTTAAATAAAGTCAATAAAAAATATAAATAAAGTCAAACTATGTTCATATATGTTATAAGTTGTTTTCATAAGCTATAATTGAGCTTATAAAAATAAGTTGAAAACATGTTATAAACATGAATGTCGTGAGTTGTTTTCGTAAATTCTTTCGAACAATCTTGCAAATGTTTGTACCGATAAAAAAGTTTAAATAAGTCAATTCAAAAATGCTTTTATTATAATCAAATGAACTTCAATATAAAAAATACAGAAGTAAAGTAACTCTTACATACTTTGATCACATTTGTAAGATTACCAACTACCATGGATACGTATTTTTCATGAGTGTATAAGCTTGAATTTTCCACAAAATAATCATTGCCTCCTATATTAATCAAGTAAACAGCTCTGGCCAGCAGAGTTGTGGTTTCTTCATATCCTAATTTCTGCCTCAATACTTTCTTGACATTTTTCAAATAAGTCAATTGTGTCTTTAGATCTGTCACCTGGAAATATATAAACACCATATCATCAAAATCTCATATGCAACATAATAATATTTAAATAATTTTATTGTCAAATAACTAAACAACTCGGATCCGTTGGATTTAAAGGTTACTATCGTATAGGGTACGTCATGTTGATAAATTTTTACATAAATCGAGAATCATTTTATGTATCAGTTAAAATGTACATGTTGAATATTGAACGACATTAACGTATTTTAATGACGTATCAAATAATTTGAGATATAAATTAGCAACATAAAACAGACCAGTCCTTGATGGGTTTCTACTAAAGCCCCAGCTCCAGCTGATGCAAAATTGACTCCATTGATATATAGTTGAGAACCAGGAAATAGATATGGTTGAATTAACGGTAATTTAGCATACTCAGCTGCAACAAATTATACAGAAGAAAAACAAAAAACATAAAAACCAACACAATCAAATATATCAATTTAACAGACATATTCTTACCTATGAAATCTGGAATGACACGTCCATCAGAAAATCTACCAGTTGGATACTTGAAGAAGGTTTCACCATATGGTGGGTAATTAGCCTGGTAATCAGTAGTAGTATTGATATAATTATTGTTTCCAACATCAAAAAATGAATCTCCAAATACAAATAATGCAACATGTTCTTTTGGCAGACATATGTTACCAAGTGTTGGAATTAGCATTCCATAACATAGGAAGAAAATTAGGAAACAAAAATTGAATTTTTTGCTTGCCATCTAAGTTAATTTCTCAGAATACTCTTCGAATTCTTGTTATTTTTTTTTTTGGGTGATGAATACTCTTCGGATTCTATCAATATATATTATATATATATACTATCCATTATCTTCATCCCCAAGCAAATGATCTAAGAATTGTGTAAAAAGTCTACCTAAAAATAATTAAAATTTATATTGGAAGTTTTAACCAAAAAAAAAAAAAAATTATATTGGAAGTTTCGTTGTGATTGTTTTTAAACTTAAAAAAAGCAAACTAATTACTTTGTCAACTAATATAATGATAGCTTTCTTACTAATATTATATTAGCAAAGGGACAAGTATTAATATATTATGCATCTAATTACTTTGTCAACTAATATAATGATAGCTTTCTTACTAATATAATAACAATAACACTAATTGTCATATCACAATTTTCTCGTATAAGATTTGAATTTTGTCTCTTAAAATTACAAAATCAAACTATAACCATTCATCTAAATTACAAAATCAAACTCTAACAGATAAACTACATTTGTTGAACAACTAATAGAATGATAAAATAATATTACAGTCATGTAATTCCATTGAAAAATATATAATTAACAAAATACATTGGACATGAAAACAAATCGGCGGCTAACGTATTTAAGCATTCTAAATTATTTAATTATGTTTATTAACGGTTGCCATGTGTCAGTTAGAGGAGTTAACTGTTTAGGCTCATTCTCTAGTATTTGTCATGACAGTTAATTCAGTTAGAGGAGTTGACTGTTTTCTGTTTTAGTTTTTGCTCACTATAAAACAATGTAATCATGTTTTGATTAATAAGATTTCTACATTTGTTTCTGAGCATAACAATTTGATGAGATCTTTTGAGATTACTTTCCTCTTCCTGCTTTATAGTGTTGCTGTCTGAAACCTTAACCTAGCATATAAGAGAAGAGAAAAGTGAAGGCTATTAGTGAAGGAATTCAAATATAGTTTTTCTTTAAAAGCATAATTGATGAATATATTTACCATAAAGGTTTTTGATGCATCTACATGTGTATGATAAGATGTTTGAATCATCGCAATGAAATATTTCACGGTTTTTGTCCTTCTACCATAAAGGACTTCTGAATCACATACACCACACACGACACTAACATGTTAAGTGGATCATATTTTAGGAAAATGAGTTAATTTAATATAATAACAGGTGTGTGTCAGTGTCAAACAAAACGACTCAAGTCGTCAGTCTTATAGTGATCTAAGAGGTTTTCACTTAGTTGAAGTTTGAAAAAAAATAGCTAATGCGTTATAGTTATTCTCATTTATAATTGTCCCCGACTGGTTTGGCAATCCCTGTTAATTATCCAATTATATGTCCACTTTAACATTTACATCAATATGCTCACCATTGACTGAGGGTGTGATATGATGGAGACCTATGGCTATGGTGGAAGAAGAGTGAGAGAACTCAAGTGTGTGTCGTCTGACAGATACACTATGACTGCGTGAGTGAAGTGATTTAAGGTTTTTGTTTCTATTTTTATATGAAAGGAGCAATAAAGTGGTAATAAAATAATTTTCTACATTCGAGACGAGTTTGATTATAGGTTCAGGGTGGATACATATATCCCTATTACTCATCTCATATCCATGTTTTGATATTGGGGGAAAACCCAAACATGTGATAATTTTTCCCAGAACGACTTATAATTTTTTTTTTCACGATAAAGATTATTAGTTGTTAAACAACCATGAAAACCTGTACTTATAACTTTTTTTTAAGCAAAATAGAAATAAGATTAAAATGAAGAGGAAGTACAAGACTGGGGGGCATAGACATGACCCTGTAAATCACAAAGAAACAACCTCTAGGAGGTAAAAAGAAAAACTAAAAACACCAACTACCACAGACAATCCAGCGCACTCACGTGTGGACGCGAAACTGAATTGCAAAAAAACATAGAGCTAGTGTTTAGAGCATCTAAATAAGCGTATGAATCATCTGCCAACATAGAAACGATTCAAGTTTCAACAACTCCCTAAACAACAAGTCATAAACGCCCTTTTGGGCTGAACCAATCCAATCGTTGTCCAGATCGAGGGATGAACAAACAACAAAATTTCAACATAGTCCACCGACGGGGCATGAAGCCACTGCATCAGATACAGTTGTACGAAGAATGACAACTATTGTCAACACGGAGCATCTACGCACCTATCCCTTTCGAGCAACACAAGATTTGTTGAATCCAGATCGTGGGATGCATCCAACAAATCCAAGCACCAATGAATAGAACTTTAGAACCCAGATCCTAAATCTAGTAAAAACCAGATAAAATATTTTCAAACAGAGTCACATAATCCGGAACGAAACCGCACCCATCCTCAACTTCCTGAAACAAAACAAAAAATAAAAGAAAACAAAACAAAAACAACGGCGACCAAGGAAATCATTGCTGAAAAACTAAGCATACACAGACCGGTGCGCCGCCAAAAACAGTGTCGGGCTTCCTTGGAGAAAACTATTATGCGAAGAGGCAAAACATACACAAAAAAACCCCTAATCTCTTTCCGACGCGGAGGAAGCAATCTGAGCTCTAGAATCTTCAGATCTGAACCAAATCCATAGAATCAAAGCAACAAAAATACAACCATGTGCCAGCCAGAAACGGACAACATCGTAACCAACACAACACCAAACCTACAAACCAACGAAAACGACGACGAAAGAGGAGAGAGACGTCAGATGAAGGGTCGCTCGAGGACAAAGGGAAGAACAGTGGTGCGGCCATGAAGATATCGCACCACCATAGCGAGCATCTACATCGATGTGGTTGTTGTTTGGATGTGAAGGGGAGGTGAGATTGGCGATGTAGGTGGACGGCGGTCAAAACGACTTATAATTTAAAACAAAGAAAGTTTTTTTTTTCCTTTTCAAATCAACATGCATTGTGAGATCTCTAATTAATATATCACATTATAATCTCTAATAATAAAAGTTAATATAGAGATCAATTTGAATAAAATTTCATAAATGTACGTATTTTTCACTTCGTAAAATTGAAATACTCAGATGGGGATGTTTTTTTTACTATGTACAAAATAAAAATATTGAGATAAGGCAGCCCAAAGTTTATTGAGATAAGGTAGTCCCTTTGATTAAACTTTTAGGCATATATCAAACACATTCTAATACTTCTCCTGTTGAATTGAAACTCGGCCTTTCATTTCTAACTTACGTAGGAGTAGCCAAGGAATGCTTCAAATTTAAACTTATTTCCAGCAACTGTAATTACCTCTTTCAATCACACATTTCTGATATAGTATTAACAACCCCTAGGCATGGCAATGGGGCGAGGTGGGACGGGTTTTACATTCCCCGTTCCCATACCCGATTTTCGCATACTTATCCGTTACCCTACCGATATCCAACGGGGATGAGAAATTGAACCCCATCCCCGTACCCGACGGGTTCGGGTATCCCCGCCCCATCACCGTCCCCGCATTGAATAAATTTTTTAAATAAAAATTATAAGTTTTTTTTGCAACCCTTAGAGAAATGTTGTAATTCATTATCCAGCAATATGCTCACTTTAACATTTGTTAGACTGATTGATTTAGTTGCTCTTTTAAATATCAATGGTAATTTTTATAACACGGAAATTATCAAACAAAATAACATGACATATCAACATAAAATAATTTTCTGCATTTAGGACGGGTTTGAGTATGGGTTCGGGGTGGGTACCTATATACTCGTTACCCGTGTTTTGAAATCGGAGAAAACCCAAACCCAAACCTGATCAAAACGGAGAAAACCCGTCAATTTGAGTTTGGTTCGGATGGGTAACCACAGGTATAGGTTTTGCTGCCATGCCCAAATCCCATCAAGTATTGCTCCAAAATGTAATGCTAATTTATATCAATCTAACGAAGAAAAAAAAATGCCAAGGAGCCGTAAGGGGGAATTATATCAGGGCTTGGTCAACAAACAAGAAAATGACACACGACGTTAAATTCTAATTTTAGTGTTTAGAAATTCATCCCTCACATAAAAAATCTGAGGTTTAAATTCCAGCCCCTATATATCGCAACATCCTTATCAAATGACAAATGAGTTATACTCACACAGATATTGTATTCATATTTTTACACATCAAGGAAACAACAATACATTTATTTTATCTTACAAACAACTTTATTTATGTGTGTATATATATTTGAATTATTCTTCAAATAGAGTTTTGAGATTGTAAGGGCCTGTGATACTTTGATTTCCACTCCACATATATTGGGAAATAATCCTACTACCACTTTCAGTAGGATGAGTAGAGTCAAAGAACAAATATTCAGAAGGATTTTCACACAACTCATAATCTTTCACTTCTCTTTTACCTCCACAACTGAAATATCCTCTGTAAGGTCCACTACCACAGCATGCCACTCCTGCTTCTTTCAAACCTTTTCATCATCAAATTAAGCCACAAATTTTAGAACCAGATAAATATAAAGAACTATAACAGTAACATTTTACTTCTATTACATTGTTCAATATTTATTTTAGTAAATTATACCTATATTACAAAACTCACTATTGAATTGAAAACTAATATCATATAAGTTAAAAGTTATGCACCTATGTCATAAAATAAGAAAAAATAATAATTTAATTCATAACTACTATTAAAGTCATTCATTGTCCTCGTGAGCTTAACTCAGTTGATAAGGACAATGCATAATATATGTAAGGTCGGGGGTTCGAACCCGACCACCACAAAAAAAAAATTCATTCATTTAATTGGTGTTGTAAAAAAAAAATTCATACCGTAAAACTTTTTGCATTTTTTGACAATTTTTTTTTACATTGATAGTACATACAAATTAAACTCAAAATAATTATATGCGTAAAAAAGTTTTTGAACGGTGTATAAATACTCAATTTTAGAAATAAACAATGCTAAAAATAAATATGTCATAACCTACCAAATTTGGAAGGGTTGTTTATGACTTCAAAAAATAGATCATAGAGATCAAAATATGAATATTTAAATCCTTTGATCTGTTTCGTTAAATCCTCAAGTTCCACTGATAGTTTAGTGTTGTGCACTTTGGCAAGTGCTGAAAACTCTTCAATGCAAGAACCTGATTTAGTTCCATTTACAAATGCCTTGATGGTTGGAGAACAACCAAGAGATGGTTGGTTAAGAATCCCAAATTTCCTCCCTCCAATCTTATGTATTCCCTGAAATTAAATATTGGAATGAATTAGATACATAAATAATTAGAATAGTAGAAGATTTAGGCCATGTTTGAATAAACAAATTTGGACCGTCAATATATTCCTAAGGGTCTAAAAGCCCTCTAGAAAGGCTTAGGCGTCCTTCAGAAGGACTCCGGAAGCCTAGGCGAACCCTTCCAAAGGCGCCGTCTTAACCGGCTTCTAGAAGCATCTAGAATCGGATAAAAAGACCTAAAAACCCAGCTTGCTTAGGGCTTAAGTCACGCTAAAACAAGCCCACAGAGGGCAATAAATACCACATTTGAGATCATTCTCAAGGCATCTCATAAACAGTCTAAACCTTAGATACGATTATTGTACTCCTTGTTGTTGGACAGTCTCGATGGAAGCCTGTAGGGCTTTGTTTCTTTCTATCAATTGTGTGATTCAGGTCTTCATAGTTTCGACTGCATTCTGATCAGTTTCGGTCATCCTGGCTATGAAGGTGTTTCTAAATCGCTAGAGGTGCAATTCAGGGTTATTTTCTGGGTGTTGTTAGGGGTTTCCAAATCACGATCTACGACTCAGAAGAGTGGTCTTGGTTAGTTTTATATATGTACTTGCAGGCGTACAATATATATATCATGCTTGTTTCACTCGATATATTTTGTGGTAACAAAAAAAATTCATGTTTGTTACACTATTTTGAATAAATAATTTGAGGTTCTTAGTTATCGTGATTTTTTCGTGAACAGTTTGTTATATTTTTTTAATATTTCAATTTACTCTTATCTATTTGTTATATGTGTTATTTGTATTGAAAATTGAAGACAATTTTGGAAGGAGAAAGAGTTAGTCAAAAGAAGCGTGTTTGTTTCAAGTTTACCAAATTTATTCTTAGGAATAACATTCCTTGGAATATAAAGATGGGAAATTTATTCGAAGGTATTTAGAAAAAAGATGTTTGGTTAACATTATAATATTCCAAGGAATCTTAAAAATAGGGATTATAATAGGTAATTAGAGATAATTTTATTCCCATCTTCATGGGAACTTTATTCTCACCCTTTTCTTTGGGAAAACTCTTCTATTCCCAGGAATATTTTATACCCGGGAATAAAATTTAGTAAACTTGTAACAAACATAGACATATGTAATTTTATGATTTTATTCCTAGGAAACTACAAATATAACTTGAAACAAACACACCCCAAAAGAGACTATTATCTTTAGAGCAATGATATTTGAACAATCATTTGGTACAACTTTCATGATAACCTTCTTTTTGTCTCTTCTTTTTGGTCAAAAACAATGAAGAGAGAAAAAGGATGAGAGAGAGTAAGAATATAACGTGAGTATGAGAGAGAAAGTTGTCATAAAATGATTATACAAGTATCATTTCTCTTATCTTTATGCATAGTATAAATAAGTTGAAAGGAGATTATAGGTTGTTTTCATAACCAAGTGAACTTTATACGCACTTTGATCACAGTTGTAAGATTACCAACTACCATTGATACATATTTTTCATGAGTGTATAAGCTGGAATTTTCTGCAAAATAATCATTGCCTCCGATGTTAATCAAGTAAACAGCTTTGGCCAGCAGAGTTGTGGTTTCTTCATCTCCTAGTTTCTGCCTTAGTACTTTCTTAACATTCTTGAAATAAGTCAATTGTGTCTTTAGATCTATCACCTGGAAATATAAGAACACCGTATCATCAAACTCTCTTATACATAATCTTCAAATAATTTGTTGTCAGATAACTAAAGAACTCGGATCCGTTGGATTTAAAGTTACTATCATCTAAAGGACATCGTGTTTATAAAATTTTACATAAATCTAAAATCATTTTATATATCATTTAAAATATGTTAAATCTTGAACCACATTAACGTATTTAAGTGAGTTATAAAATGATTTGAGACATAAATTTTAATCCAATAGAGTGTTTTATAGTACATCTATCTAGGAAATTTATCAAACAATGTAACAGTAGTGTCTAAATACCACCTTGCAATCTTGATAATTTATAGTAGATAAAAAATTTCGGCTAAATTTTAGTTTTGATTCTCCATTTCTCACTCATGAAATGAGTTTCCTTTTTTAAAAGGGTCTTTAACTAATGTCCCGAAAACACCGGTTAACATTTCCCTTTTTAAAATGTAGTTTTTTTTTTTATCCCTTACTCGGATTTTTGGGTCTAAAAATGGTGATGTACCAAATTTTTTATTGACATAGCATAAAGCCTACTAATGTGAAATGATTAAAGTAAATATATAATATACAAATTTTATGTAAGCATGGCAATCAAGCGGAGTGTGGACGAGTTTTACCTTCTCTGTTCCTGATTTTCATACACTTACCTGTTACTTTACCCTTATTTAACGGAGATGAGAAATTGAATCTCATCTCTGTCCCCAACGGATTTGGGTATATCCCCCATCCTCGTACATGCATTGAATCAAATTTTTTTTAATAAAAAAAGAAATTTTTTTCAGGCCCGAAAGCAATGTTGTTGTAATACATTATTCAACAATATGTTCCCCTTAACATTTTTTGACCGAATGATTTGATTGCTTCTTTAAATATCAATGGCGATTTTTATAATACGGCAATTATCAAACATTCAGAGGCAGGTTTGAGTATGGGTTCAAGGTGGTATTTATATCTCTATTACCTGTTCCGTACCCATGTTTTGATATCTGGTAAAATACAAACGCATACCTAAACTCACTCAAAGGAGGGAAACTCATCAAACCAGAGTGGGTTCTGACGGATACCCACATATACGGATTTCACTGTCATGTTTAATTTGATGCCTTGTAAAAAAATGTTACATCACCATTTTTGGTTTTAAAATTCTTGGCGAGTAGGGATGGGAATAGGCTAGGCTGAGCTAGGCTTTGCAAGACCTAAGTCTGGCATGCGGCCTGTCATATGCTTACTTTTTAGGCCTGAGTCTGGCTTTCTGAAAGCCTGATTAGACCTACTAGCCTGTTTAAAAGCCTATTTCATACGAACATCTTTAAATAAGTAATGTGATCTAATGTTAAATAGATTAGCGAGCTAATAGATCAAGGATATTAAACTCTCTTTCGATATTTAACATGAAGTTTTAGAGAACTTTACTAAATATTATATCATATTTCAATTCTAATTTATAATAATACATTTAAATATGCAAAAAAAAAATAAAATGCAAACTAATAAGCTTAAATTACTTTAATGGTTGACAAATTTATAATTTAATTCAAAGTAGAGTATATAATATAAGGGTTAAATATGTTTTTAGTCCTTACATTTTGCGCCCCTTTGAAGAATAGTCCTTACGTTTCATTAAATGTTTTTAAAATCCTCACATTTTATCTCCGTTATCAAAATTTGTCCCTGCTGTTAATTCTCTAACAGAATGCTGATGTGGAAGTTAGTGGGTCTCAATTATTTTAAGGTTAAATATGTTTTTGGTCCCTACATTTTGCGTGACTTTGAAAAATAGTTCTTATATTTTAATAAATGATTTTAAAATCCCTAAAATAATAAGGACTGTTCTTCAAAGTCACGCAAAATGTAGGGACTAAAAACATATTTAACCCTAAAATAATTGGGACTCATTAACTGTCACATCAGCATTCAGTTAGAGAATTACCAACATGTACTAATTTTGATAACAGAGATAAAATGTGAGGATTTTAAAAACATTTAATGAAATGTAGGAACTATTCTTCAAAGGGGTGCAAAATGTAAGGACTAAAAACATATTTAACATGAAGTTTTAGAGAACTTTACTATATATTATATCATATTTCAATTCTAATTTATAATAATACATTTAAATATGCAAAAAAAAGTAATGTAAACTAATAAGCTTAAATTACTTTAATGGTTGACAAATTTATAATTTAATTCAAAGTAGAGTATATAATATAATAATCAATAATATTGTTCATATTTACCTAAGTAGGCCGGCCTAATAGGCTTAAAAAGTTTTTCTAATAGCATGTACCCTGACCTTTTAAGTTAAGTAGACTTCTAAAAAAGCCTAGGTCTTTCCTATTTAAGAAAAAAGTCTGACATGTCGTAGGCTCGATCATAGACCCCTGTAGGCCGACCTAACCTATTCCCATCTCTACGAGTGACCAAAAAATTGGAGGTTTTGTCGACAAGTAAAAGCACGGGCATAAATTGCAATTAAGCTAAAAATTAACAAGCACAACATCATTAAATTAAGTAATTAACAACATAAACAGACCAGTCCTTGATTGGTTTCTACTAAAGCACCAGCTCCAACCGATGCAAAATTGATTCCATTAATATATTGTTGAGAACCAGGAAATAGGTATGGTTGAATTAACGGCAACTTAGCATACTCAGCTGCAACAAATTAGTTATGAACAAGTTGTTAATTGGTATATATATAAATTGAAAAGCATTAAAGTAAAATTAATTAATTAACAAACAATGCCAATATAGGTTTTTGGATAAACAACTTAATGAAGCATTTATAGCATAAATGCTTCTATATAGGTGCTTATGTATGAGATAATTTTATAGCAAAAATTAAAATAAAGTCAAATGTTTGCAAATAAGTTATAATCGTTGTATTGATAAGTAGTTATGAAAATAAGTTAAGAACAACTTACGTCATAAGCTATTCCATATAACATCTCAAACAGTTTCACAAGCAGACACATATTCTTACCTATGAAATCTGGAACCACACGTCCATTAGAAATTCTACCAGATGGATACTTGAAGAAGGTTTCACCATATGGTGAGTAATTAGCCTGGTAATTAGTAGTTGTATTGATGTAATTATTGTTTCCAACATCAAATAATGAATCTCCAAATACGAATAATGCAACATGTTCTTTTGGTAGACATATTTTACCAAGGCACTGTGTTGGAATTAGGATTCCATAACTTACGAAGAAAATTAGGAAACAAAAATTGAAATTTTTGCTGGCCATCTAAGTTAAATTCTCAGAATAATCTTCGGATTCTTTTTCTTTTGGGTGATTAATACTCTTTGGATTCTATCAATATATATATATAGATATATATAACATTGGAAGTATGAGGTGTGCATTTTTTTCTTTAATACATGTAACTATCCATTATCTTCACCCCCAAGCAAATGATCTAAGAATTGTGTAAAAAGTCTAACTAAGAATAATTAAAATTTATATTGGAAATTCCGTTGTGATTGTTTTTAAATTTCGTTGGAAATTTACTTACTTTGTCAACTAATATAACGAAAATTATTGCCCTAACTAAGAATAATTTTTTTATTAATAACGATGACAATAATCACTACTAGAAAATTTGCTTTTTGCAATGGAAATTTGTGAGGAAACTCGTTGGAAATTTACTTACTTTGTGAACTAATTTGTTTATTAATAACGATGACATTTATGTTTGTCGAACTTTGTCCTTTAAAATTACAAAATCAAACTCTTATCCAGTATTTTTGAAAAGCTAATGGAATAATAAAATAATATTATAGTCAAGTAATTCCATTAAAAAATATACATTCAACGAAATTAATTGGACTTGAAAATAATTGATAACGAATCAAAGAAAGAAGCACAAAGATTATTTGAAATTGACATAGCGGAAGCAGAGCAGGTTCGAACCTGCAACGGTTAGAACCAGAAAAATCAATTATCATTCATTAGCTTGCAATGGTACATGATAGGAGTTTATATACAATTGGCTCCATGCCAGCTCATAATAACTACTTGAACTAACTAAATGAGAGTCAAATGTAAAATGAAATTACAATGAAATGTAAACTAGTTAGTAGGTAACTTGTGTTCCAAGCTAAGTTCCTTTGATTATTTCATCCTCTTTTTCTTCACATGTTAATAGTTAATATAGAGGTCAATTTAAACAAAATTTCATAAATGTATTTGTAGAGATCAATTTGAATAAAATTTCATTAATGTCTTGACAAAAAAAAAGAAAAAGAGACAATCATGTTTCTGTCCCTTGATAAAAACTTACTCCGAAATAATAATATGATGTAATGCTAATAATTTTTTTTGTCAAGTAGCCTAGTGGTTATAATTCACATTTTTTAAGATGAATAAGTGAGGTGTCCGAGGTTCGAACCCCGGCCCATGCATATAACATTGCATGCCAACTGAACTATGCTCAAAGGGACATGTTAATATTCTATTTAATCTAACGGAAAGAGAAAATGCAAAGGAGCCGTGAGGAGGGAATATAAAAATGTTAAGGTTTGGCCAATAAACAAGAAAATGACACACTATACTATATTCTTATTTTTATTTTAGTCAAATAGTCCGGTAATTAGATATTCACCCCTTAGATAAATAAGTAGAGAATTTAAGATTCGAACTCCGACTTCTACGTATCACAATGTCTCTACCAATGAGATATTCTCAAGGAGACATTGTATTCTTATTTTTACACATCAAGAAAACAAATACATTTATGTTGTCTTATATACAAACAACTTTATTTGTGCGTGTGTATCTATGTATAGTTGAATTATTCTTCAAATAGAGCTTTGAGATTGTAAGGGCCAATGATACTTTGATTTCCACTCCACATTAATTGGGAAATAATCCTACTACCAGTCTCAGTAGGATGAGTAGAGTCAAAGAACAAATATTCAGAAGGATTTTCACACAACTCATAACCTTTCACTAGTCTTTTATCTCCACAACTGTAATTTCCATTGTAAGGGCCACTACCACAGCATGCCACCGCTCCTTCTTTCAAACCTTTATATCATCAAAATAAATTAAGCAACATATAATAGAACCAGATAAATATTGACATCAATGTAATATTTGGATATCATTATATTGTTCAATATGTTTTAATGAATAGTGAAAAAAAACGTTTTGATGAATATATATTTATATTACAAAAGTCATTGTTGAATCGTGTTGAAAATTGGCTTAAAATTGATGTTGAAGTTCGTCAAAAATCGTGGCACGATTTGAACAACTCATGGCACGATTTTGGTTCGCGTTTTTTTAGGCATGAAAGGAGCAAATCGTGGTGTGATTTTAAGGATCAGGTGTAGTACAATACTATGTACGAGCTCCAAATTGTAGCATGATCGAGGTAAATCGTGGCACGATTTTGCCTAGGTCTGAACACTATATAAGACTTTATTCTTCAATTTTTTAGTGGCTTCAAGAGAAGATCTTGAAAAACCAAAGGAGGTAACTTTATGGTCGATGGTCATTGGTAAGAGGTTCTTGGGTTTGGTAACACTTCATGTACACCTTGTATAGTGAGATCTCATTGAGAATGAATAAAAAAATGTCTTTATTGTTTTCTCTGAGGATTCATTGTGGGTTTGAGTGACTTGAAAAATGAGTAGAAATTAGGCTATGTTCTTTGTGAGCTTGTAAACTAATATCTTTTAACCTCTTTGTATAACTCTTATCATAGTGGATTGGAAAGCTGATATCTCTCCTAGATGTAAGATAAATTTGTCCGAAGTAAGTAAACAAATATTGGTGTGTTGTTTCTTTCTTCTTTCTTATCTTTGTGGTTTTGGTTATGTTTGTGGTGTTGCTTCATACTTAGATCTAAGTATGTTTGTTGTTGTTGTTTGAGATTAATTTACTCTTGATTATTCCTTCTTTTTGCTTCACACATCTAAGTTTATTGATGTGATTTTATTGTTCGAATTCACAACAAATCGATTATCATATATCCAACATCATGGCATAGTGGTAATTGCTGAAAGTATTTGCTTGCATGTCATGTTTTCGATTCTCCCAAACTCACTTTTTGTACCCAAAAAAAAAATCATTTAATATGTAATAAGATTCTCAAAAATCTGAGTGACATTGAATTTGGAACCTCTAGAGCTTGAAAAAGATAGAGTTTTCAAAAGGAATCCTATTCAAAAGATAGTGAATAGTGTACACGTTAGTCCTATTTATGAAACTCAATTACTTTATTTTTTTTGTGTCAAATAGTTTAGTGTACACCTTAGTCCTATTTATAATTTTACCGGTTAAAAATTCTTTATTAAAGTGTAACAATAATAAATAATGCATCCCTAAAAATCTCTAAAAACTGCATTCCTAAAAAAATGTCATTACTTACCATATTTGGTAGGGTTGCTTGAGGCGTCAAGAGTAAAATTAAAGAGATCGAATAATGAATATTTAAATCCTTTGATCTCTTTGGTTAACTTCTGAAGTTCCTCAGAAAGCATAGTGTTGTGCACTTGGGCTGGTGCTGAAAACTCTTCAAGGCAAGAACCTATTTTAGTCCCATTTACAAGAGCATTGACGAATGGAAAACAGCCTATAGATGGTGTGTTAAGAAGCCCAAATTTCCTCCCTCCAATCTCATGCACTCCCTGAAATTTTCATAAGATATTATCGAGAGTTTATAAAAATAAGCTGAAAACAAGTTATAGAAATGTCATGAGTTGTTTTGATAAATTCTTTTAAACGGTCTGACAAATATTTATACTGATCGATAAACTTAAATAAGTAAATCCAAACATGTCTTTATTATAACGAAATGAACTTTGATATTAAAAAAATATAGAAGTAAAGTGACTTTTACGTACTTTGATCCAAGTTGTAATATTACCAACCACCATTGATACATATTTTTCATGAGTGTATAAGCTGGAATTTTCTGCAAAATAATCATTGCCTGCGATGTTAATCAAGTAAACAGCTTTGGCCAACAGATTTGTGGTTTCTTCATCTCCTAACGTCTGCCTTAGTACGTTCTTGACATTCTTGAAATAAGTCAATTGTGTCTCTAAATCTATCACCTGGAAATATATAAACACCATAACATCAAACTCTCTTGTACACAAATTACGATTTATAAAATATAATTTTTGGTCCATCATTACTTTTGAATCAAAAAATTACGATGCACCGATTTTTTTATTTGATGTGACATAAAACTTAGTGATGTGGAATCATTCCGATGGATTTATATAATATATAAGGTCTTGTGTCTCGTAAAAAAATGTGACACATCACTATTTTTTAGTCCAAAAATCTTGGTGAGGGAACAAAAAGCTGGATTTTTAAAAGATTAGACCAATTTGGTTTGCAAGTGAAAACGCCGCCGGGGGACAAAACATGCAATTAAGTTAAAATTTAAACAATTGCAACATCATTAAATTAACAAATGAAACAGACCATTCCTTGATAGGTTTCTACTAAAGCCCCAGCTCCAGCAGATGCAAAATTGATTCCATTAATATATTGTTGAGAATCAGGAAATAGATATGGTTGAATTAATGGCAGCTTAGCATACTCAGCTGCAATAAATTAATTCTGATCAGATTTTGGATAAACAACTTAGTTAAGAACTTATAGCTTAAGTGCTTATGCATAAGATATCTTCATAAAAAAGAAGAAGAAGACAAATAAGTCAATCCAAACAGACATATATTTATTCTTACCAATAAAGTCTGGAATCACACGTCCATTAGAAAATCTACCAGTTGGAAACTTGAAAAAGGTTTCACCATATGGTGAGAAATTAGCTTGATAATCAGTAGTAGTATTGATGTAATTGTTGTTTCCAACATCAAATAATGAATCTCCAAATACAAATAATGCAACATGTTCTTTTGGTAGACATATATCACCAAGACACTGTGTTGGAATTAGCATTCCATAACTCAGGAAGAAAATTAGGAAACAAAAATTGAATTTTTTGCTGGCCATATCTAAGTTAATTTCTAAGAATTTAACATTCCATAACGGTATATATAATACATATTGGAAGTATGAGGCTTGCATCTATCCTTTAATGCATGTAAGTTGTAATTATCCAATCTTTTCATCACTAAGCAAATGGTCTAAGAATTGTGTAAAAAGTCTAACTAAAAACAATTAAAGTCTATATAGGAAATTTCGTTTTGATTGTTTTAAAACTTAAAAAAAGTCAGCAAGGGACAAATATTATGCATCTAATTAGTTTGTCAATTAAGATAATGATAAAATAATATTATAGTCCCTTTAAAAAAAAAACTTATAGTCAAGTCATTCCATTGTATTCAACAAAATTGATTGCACCTGAAAATAATTGAATGGGTCGGATAACAACATTTAAGCCTTTAATAATTAAGATAATGATAAAATAATATTATAGTCCCTTTAAAAAAAAAAAAACTTATAGTCAAGTCATTCCATTGTCTTCAACAAAATTGATTGCACCTGAAAATAATTGAATGGGTCGGATAACAACATTTAAGCCTTTAATAATTAGGTTGATCGGTATATTAGATTTGGAAATGCTAACTTATGCTCTTATGTATGTGTTAAGAATTTCATTAATAGAAATTATGTATTAGAAATTGTGTTAATTTATTGTTTAAAATGTCTAATATTAATTTTTTTTCAATAAATTTTTATCATTAATGGCACAAGTTAACATGACCCATTATATTTTATATTTAATGGAATATTTTCTAAGACAAAAACATCCCCTTAAAGGCAGATATCCTGGTTAGAATGGAACTAAGACTCTATGTCTCTAGAACATGACCTAATATTATAGAAAAGTATGCGGTCAAAAAAAGTTATAGACATGTCATTCCATTGTATTCAACAAAATTGATCGGATCTGAAAATGATTAAATGAGTCTGATAACAGCATTAAAACATTTGAAATTATTTAATTATGTCGATTAATATATTAGATTTTATATCTAATAATATTTTTTAAAATTAAAATAGGCATGAAAAAAACATCACCTTAAAGCAGAGATCCCATCTAGAATTAAGACTATAAAGAAGAAGAAGAATGAAGAAGAAAAACCAAAAGCATAATATTGAGAATGATAAAATGTTTGCACAAGAAATTGAAAGAAAAAAACTGTTAAATTGCGAATAAAATAGTTGAAATTAGAGTAAAATAAATAAAAATTACACAAAAACTTTGCATCCCTTTCGTATATAAGTATAATTTTTTTATTCTTTTTTTTATAAAAATTCATTGTGTTTACCCCTAAATATAACTATCATTTTAATTGATATCGCTAAATAGGCGATTCTGTTTAGGCGAGGAACCTCCCAACCAATGCAAGGTAAGGTGAAGGCTAGGACAACCGAGTTAGGGAACGTTGATTCTTTCTCAAGTCTATTGATTAATTAAGTATGTGGGTCTTTAGGATTTTAGACTGAGTCCACCCTTATTCGAACTACGCAATGATGCTTAAAACCAACCCTACATGTTTATAACGCTACTAATAGCAAGGAATGATGAAGAAGGAAACACGTTCGTGGAAGGGTTGTGCGCCAAGGATATTGCCAACGAATTATGTCGTGAAGGAGGAAGTTGATACCCGAACATAGGGAATCACGAACCCCTTATTGAGGAAAAACTAACGGTTTCCTACGGAATCAGCTGAGCGAGGCTAGATAATGTAGGTCGCGTCTTTAAGGATAGACTCACATGTAAATACTTGTTTTGGTCAATGTAGGTCTCATCCATGTCTCATCCTACCAATATCATCAGTAATATCTAGAACAGCCAACAAGAAAATATAAAATTATCAATCAAGCATTTTGTCAAACACTTAGGCTCAAAAACTAGATTCACATTCCTTAAAAAATTTGAATATCACATTTCACGTATTGAAATAAAAACAAAATTTGTACATAAACAATACTTAAATAAATCCTATTACAAATATTTATCTAATCAAACCCCAAAAAAAAACATCAATGACTAAACAACCAAAAACTTCAACTAAAACAAAATGAGAGAAAACTCACACTTACTTGTAGGGTTTTAGAAGAAATGTGACAACAAATATGATTTCTTTTACGTCGATTTATTGAAGATCAATGGTTGAATGAAGAATAGATCTTTTTTATCCCAAAGTTCAAGTTTATGAGTTTAAAAACAACTAAAACACATGACAAATTTCTTTTCTGTTGTGGTGTTATACCATGACTTATCTGAAGATAACTTTTGAAACCCACTTGGGTTGTTGGCTTCAGACCTTGGAGTATGTCCTTCTCAAGGTCTCAGGTTCAATTTTTCGTTGATGTCAATATTCGTAATTTAGTTTGGCTTCTTAAAAAAAAATCGACCGAATGGAACGTAACTTATGCTATCATAGTACAACTTTTGTTATTTTTCAAAAGGACAAATTTGGAAATTTGGAAGGTTTATGAGCTATTATGGGGCATAAAGAGAAAATTTCAAACTTTTTATGGCCTCCCAAGTTGGTGGGTTGAGGCCAAGCTTTGAAAGGCTGAATAAATTGATAAATATAATAGTGATTATGTTTAGACTATTTCTTTTCGAAAATTGTTTTTCTGACATTGATAACTCCACAATGACACAAGAAAATTACCCAAAAGCCCCCAGCGGTAGTTAACTACCGTTGGGCTAATCGGGAGCAGTTAACTGCCGCTGGTGTCAGCGGTAGTTAACTGTCGTTTTGTTCGTAGCATAAGAACACACAGAATCCAGCTTCCAGCCACTCTATCATCACCATCTCTCTCTAAAAATTCAAAATTTTCACTATCTCTCTCTCTCTAAAAAAAACTACCAAATCATCCAAAAAAAATTCCACTAAATCACAAGTAAGTTATCACTTATGCTATTGTCATAAATTTTAGTTAGTATATATGTTTATAATTTTAGTTGTAGTTTAATTTTTAAATTTTGATTTTTTTTTAATATAGTTATGTTGTAGATCTGAAATGCTATTAACAAATATTATGAATACTTGTTATAATGGAGTTATATTGCTTAAGTTTATTTTTCTTTTTTAATTTTATAAATTTTTTAGGGTTTATTTAGGATTTTTAGGGTTTATGTAAAATTTTCACTATAAGTATTTGATGAAATGTTTGAATGAGTTTTTCATTGATTATTTTTAATTTCTTATTGGGTATATTTGAAACAATGGTCGGGTCGATCGACGTTCATGCACAATTCAACGGCGGAGAACCTCAGAGGTTGAAGGTTCGGTGCCTTGGTGTAACGTTAAGAGGTCTCAAGGATGAACTGAATGAATTCAACCAAGGACTCAACCCCGGAGACACAAGGAGGGTGGAATACGTTCGGTATAAACGTCCAACGCTCGACAAGGGGAGAGTACCATTCAGTTGGGTGGAATTAACGAACGACGAAAATGTGACGAGCATGTTTTGGGAGCACAACATGTTCCAGTAGATCGATATGTGGGTAACGTTGCTGAGATCAACTGAAGACATCATCAAAAGTTTGATTCCACCAGAAGGTCGTGATTAGGTAGGGAATGCACCTTCCAACTACAACAATTATCTTCCTCTGAATGGGGTAATTCAAACTTGTTAAACGGCAAGACTCCAACATTCGACCGATATTTCTACTATTCCATTCAAAAGATTAAATTCTTGTTAGGCGGGTTTAAATGAAGGTATTGAAGTGTCAAGGAACGGACCTCATTCTATTGACACTTGAATACCGTCATTTAAACCAAGCCTAGAAAGAATTTAATCTTTTGAATGGAACAGGTGAAATGTCGGTCGAATGCTGGAGTCCTGCTGCTTAGCAAGTTTGAATTTACCCCATTCAGAGGTAACATAATTGTCGTAGTTGGAAGGTACATTCCTGAATGTAATGTAATGCAATGACTCGTCTATATAAGTTAGGAACATGTATTATTGAGAATCAGCTATATAAGTTATGATATCGAATTCCTTCGTATAAGATTTAATCAGTCTTTATTGGAATACGCAATTTTTATTCGACTTCACGTTAGATTTAATCATTATTTATTCAAATACGCGAATGTCAAGCAAAATTATACGAATACAACGGTAGTTAACTACCGTTGGGGGCTTTTGGATAATTTTCTAGCGTCATTGTGAAGTTATCAATGTCAGAAAATCAATTTTCTTTCTTTTTTCACCTTACTCTCTTATTATGCGCCCTCCTCAATTCTGAAAATACCCTTCTTCATATTATATAATGTGAACGCCTTTTTAGTGTTTTTCGGATTATATAATCTGATTTGTGTTTAACTGGATTTTCAATCAGATTTTTTAAAAAGCAGTGGCCTACATAATTTAAATGGCATAATTGGAAATGAAGAAAAGGACGTGAATTAAATAGACATGATACAAATTATCAATATTGAACATATTTTATTATTTGATCAATATTTCATAATACATTTACATTAACATAATGTTTATTACAAGAAATTATTAGAAACTAAAAGTTAAAAATCATATGAGAAACCTCAAGTCCATACAGATCGTAGATCCATACTGATCTTTGGTGCGAATTTGCAGAGTGGAACTTCACCCTCTAAACATTCATACTATCCCTACATAGAAGAAATGTACAAAAGAAAGCGAGTTAATGTGAGTTGGAATTAGAATTTGCGAAGAATTAATGGGTATTTATATGGGGCAGTGCTACCATGGAGGGTAACGATTAGTCAAGGGAAGGGGAACAAAATGTGGTTAGCCGCTGGTTACATACAAGAAAAAAAATATGTTTGAGACAATCTTGCTGACCAAGCCATCATCCATATTATGGGATGGTTCAGATTATATAATCCAAATTCATTCTCAGAATATTTCGGATCATATAATTCGAAACGTCCTCAAACTGTGTTAAAACTTGCATTTTAGAGGGTGTGGGTCATTTCAGATTTTATTATCCAAACTAGTTAGGTATGGAATTTTTGTGTGGTCAATATTGCAACGAAAGTTTCGGTGGTCCATAATGCACATAAAATTCTATAAACCAGTGTGTTTGGTTCATTTGTAAAACATAACAAAGAACCATGAACACTTATCCAGTAGATGTAAACATCAAGCAAGCTGCAATGTACTATAATGAGGGGTAACCTACTATGTTTAAGGTTCACGTTGATGTCACACTATCTGGAATGAAAGACAAGCTGAACCAAATTAACGATCATCTCAACTACAGAGACACGAGAAGGATGGATAATGTTGAGTATCATCGTTCATCAGTAAAACGGATAACTGCCAAATTACAGTTAGTTTCTCTAGCACTTATTGACTTGTTTTGCAAGTAATCTAGTATAAAACCCCCAATTAGATATAAATATAGTTTTTATTACAAATTAATCCATAAAGCTATTACATTATATTTCCCACAACTTTTTGTAGGTTTTTGACATGAAGTGCAAGTTTTAACACGATCTGCGACCAGTTCAAATTATATAATCCAAAATATTCTGAGAATGAATTCGGATCATATAATCTAAACCATCTCAGAATGTGGAATTTGACGTTACAAGCAAGGTTTGGATGGTTTGTGGTGTGTTTAATGCATTTTTGATCATTTTAAATGTTTTCTTTGATTGTAGTTATAGTAGGGGTGAGCAAGGAATCTGAAACCGCCCACCACCCGCAATAGCCGAGTCACCCACGGGTTCACGGGTCGGATTGAAACGGGTCTCGGGTTCAAAAGTAATAAAATTCAGTTAGCACTGGGTTAGTGCGGTCGTGCTCGGTTCGTCAAAATCAAACCCAACATAGGCCGCACCCGCCCGATACAGTTACAAGGCTAGGCATAAAAATATATTTTATTTAAAGTTAGAGTCTGACAAATGCATGTGCTTTGCTGCAAGATACCTTATCCCACTTTTTTTATGTACTTTCTCCTTCTTTCAATGTTATCTCGTCCCATCAATGAATTTTAATAATGAAAAAACAATTAAACATACATATATAGAATATAAAATAAGGCAACATTAGTTCTCTTCTCTCTCTCTTTCAATTGTTTCTTCTTCGTCCTAAGTCTAAAAGAGTGTTGTGCGTCTTTTTCCAGCACTGCCTTTTGAAAAGGTACCATATTCAACCCCATCTCATCCACAATTGCATCCTTTCTACTCTCCATCTCCGTCTGTGAAGTTAACAGCAATAACCGACCCGCCGAACCCGTCGTCCATATAACCCGTCATCCGACCAATCCGTTGGCACACACGGTCGGAGATGGGCTTGAGAATACACTCTACGCTTTTCTTTGGATGGCCAAATTTAGAACCAAATCCGACCGAACCCGAACCTTGCTAAGCCCTAAGTTATAGTCTAGGAACGTTTGAAGACTATAAATAACTTTGCATTTTCAAAACTTTCACTCATTCTTTACTTTTCATCCCATCAACAATTTTCTTTCTATCCTCAAAATTCATTCCTTAGCATGGTCATTGTTAACCACTCATGTTATCCCTAAAATTGTTGTGCAATTTATGTGGGGATAGTACGGTGGTTTTCAAAGACATTTGTATCAATTGTAGTATGATTTCTAGGTTTAGATAGTTTTAGAATTTTATAATCCAAACAACAATAAAAAGGTATTTTGAAAATATATTAGGGTACGTGAAAATAAAATATGATGAAAAAGAAACTGCCTTATGTTTAACTTGCACAGTATAAATTAGTGTTAGAATTAACTGGTTGTGCTTGAGATCTATCAAGATTTTATATAGAAATTAAAATTTAATATTTTTGGCTTTTAAATAGTTTGTCTTTAAGATAAAAAAAGTTGTCTTTTTTTTTTAAAAAAAAATTGAATTTTTTCTCTGACCTCCCTTGTTTTGTCCAATAATATGATCATTTTAAAAATCAAACATTAGACAATAATGTTTCCAGGACACTTGTGCGGGTTTTGGTTTATTCTTTGTAGAATAAAATATTTTAGATTCCAACATTGTAATTTAAAGAATTTTGGGTTTTGAATCTTTGTGAATTTTGACTATATAAAATAGATGATGTGGTATAGGGTAAACGAAAATACGTTCAAATTACACGGGACAAAAGTACCTAAAATTTTGAAATATAAAGTTATGAAAGTTCAAAACTAAAAAATCTTCATATTACAAAATTTGAATCTAATTTTTTTTTATAGGGGGTAAACTAAAACCCATCCGCAAATGACAAGGGGATAAACACCATTTAACCCATAAAACTTTGACAATTTCCTTCCTCACAATTTCCATCCTAACATATAATATAATGTGAATATATACTATCTAATAGGGAAAGAAATACAGATGAGCAATAAGAAAGTTGATTAAGATCCTCTCCGTTTATTAAAATAAAGAGGTAATTAGAAAATGGCACGTATAGAGAAACAGTGTTCTTTCATTTACACATCAAGAAAACACCAATACATTTGTCTTGACTTGTACTTCAAACACCTATACCAATAAATTATATGAACATATTTGGTTGAATTATTCTTCAAATAACGTTTTGAGATTGTAAGGACCAGTGATACTTTGATTTCCACTCCACATAAATTGGGAAATAATTCTATTAGCACTTTCAGTAGGATGAATGGCATCAAAGAACACATACTCCGAAGGATTCTCACACAATTCATAATCTTTTACTTCTCTTTTACCTCCACAACTGTAATATCCCTTATAAGGGCCACTACCACAGCATGCCACTCCTCCTTCTTTCAAACCTAAATTAAGCAACACATATTAGAACTAGATAAATATAAATAATCAAAATCAAGTTATATCGATGTAATCTCTCGAAAAAAAGTTATATCAATGTAATATTTGTCAAAAAAAATTGGATATTATTACACCGTTCATTTTTTTTGTGTATGTTAACCATCACAATTAAAAATTGTTCCACCCATGAATCAAACTCATCCTTAAATTGAAAGTTATTATCATGTAAATTATGTCTATAAGATTATTTAATATATCATTATAATATGTCAAGATTAACGTCTTATATACATTTTGGATTAGTATATAGTTTTACATATATAATTTATTTGATGGTAGATAGGACAATTTTTTTTTTAGGGAAATCAATTTCGCAATGCATATATCCGGAAAAGAATTATTGAACGGTAATAAATAATGCTATAAATAAATATACCATACCTACCATATTTGGATGGGTTGTTTATGAAATCAAAAGAAAAATCAAAGAAATCGAAATATGAATATTTAAATCCTTTGATCTGTTTCTATAGCTTGTGAAGTTGCACAGAAAGCACATTGTTATGCAGTTTGGCAAGTTCTGAAAACTCTTCAATGCAAGCACCTGATTTAGTTCCATTTACAAATGCCTTGATGGTTGGAAAACAACCAAGAGATGGTTGGTTAAGAATCCCGAATTTCCTCCCTCCAATCTCATGTATTCCCTGAAATGTATTTGAAAAGTTAGTTAGAAGATTTGGGCCATGTTTGGATAAATAGTTTAATTAGTTATTTCGTATAAGATATAAGTCGTTCACAAGTATTATTTAGAGCCGATGAAAATAAACTAAAAACAACTTATAGACCTATACGTTGTTTTCATAAACCCTCTCAAATAGTCTCATAGACACTTATGCCAGTAGATATTCAAATAAGTCAATTCAAACAAGTCGTTAAAACAAGTGAACTTTGATGTATTTAAAAATGCAGAAGAAAAAAGAAACTTTTACATACTTTGATCACATCTGTGAGATTACCAACTACCATTGATACGTATTTTTCATGAGTGTATAAGCTTGAATTTTCTGAAAAATAATCATTGCTTCCAATGTTAATCAAGTAAACCGCTTTGGCCAACAGAGTTGTAGTTTCTGCATCTCCTAGTTTCTGCCTCAATTCTTGCTCAACATTCTTGAAATAAGTCAATTGAGTCTTTAGATCTCTCACCTGAAAATATCAAAATTTCATATCATCTACTATAAATCATTCAATTGTATATTTTTTCAGATACTTGCACAACTCAATGTTGGATTTAAACTTCGACGAAAAAATTGCAATTCAACCAGAAATTAACAATTGCAACATGATTAAATTAGCAACATAAAACAGACCAGTCCTTGATATGTTTCAACTAAAGCCCCAGCTCCTGCTGATGCAAAATTGATTCCATTAATATATTCTTGAACTCGAGGAAAATATGGTAGAATTAATGGCAACTTAGCATACTCAGCTGCAATAATAAAAAGTAAAATAAAGTTAAAATGTTTCCATATAAGTTATAAGGTATTTCCATACCGTATTATGGAGAGCTTATAAAAAAAGTTGAAAATAACTTATGAACATATCATAAGTTGTTTATACCAATAAATAAATTCAAATAAGTCAATTTAAATAGACACATAATCTTACCTATGAAATCTGGAATGACACGTCCATCAGAAAATCTACCAGTTGGATACTTGAAGAAGGTTTCACCATATGGTGGGTAATTTGCCTGATTATCAGGAGTAGTATTGATGTAATTATTGTTTCCAACATCAAATAATGAATCTCCAAATACAAATAATGCAACATGTTCTTTTGGTAGACATATTTTACCAAGGCACTGTGTTGGAATTAGGATTCCATAACTTAGGAAGAAAATTAGGAAACATAAAATGAAATTTTGTATGGCCATCCAAGTTTCTTATAATATCCTTTTGATTCTATCAGGATATATAATCTTTAACATAAAAATATACATTGGAAGTATGAGGTTTGAATCATTCCTTTCATTTAATGCATATAATTGCTTTGACAACTAGTATATTGATAAAACAATATACTAGTCAATTCATTCCTCTATAAATTATATTCAACAAAATTGATTGAACTTGAACCAAGTTGCTTGAGCTCCAGTGGCAAGGAGCTCCTTTCAAGGGCGTACCCGAGGAATACCATGTTCGATTTTCAGAGAAAAAAACGTTTGACCAGTGCACATGCCTCTATGCACGAGTTGGATTAGTCGCCCATCATTGATGGGTCGGAAACCGAGCGAAAGCCAAAAAAAAAATTGATTGGACTTGCAAATAATTCAATGAGTATGATAGCAATATTTAAGCATATGAAATTATTTAATTATTTCTATTACTACTTAAGCATGTTGTTTTTTTTATGATTCTTTTTCGAGATTTTTTAAAAAATTATAATGAATTTATTATATCTAATAAAAATGATTGATATTCCCCTAAAAATAATGATTGATATTATTTTTACAATATTATATAACTAAATAAATAAAGGGTTAAATATGTTTTTGGTCCCTATAAATATACCAACTTTTCGTTTTAGTCCCTATAAAATTTTCCTTCAACTTTTAGTCCCTATACAATTTTCAATCACTACTTTTGATCCCTAATTTTAACAAACGGTGGAAATTATTTAGAAATGTGTTTGGTAAAGATGTAATGGGAACACTTTCATTTCAACAACATGCCCCTTTTCTCATCCTCACCAAGACATTTGTTATTGACAGAGAGTTGAGTAACTCAATTGGTTTGAATTAAGGGATAAAAAGTTGAAGGTTCTGAGCTCAAACTCGGACAAAGACTATATTTTAATATAACAACTAACTACTAACATTTATCATTAAAAAAATAATCATTGTTATGATTTAACTAAGATGAGTACCATCAATAGTTGGCTACAATATATAAAGATTTCAGTTGTTAATTCTGATGTTATATATCTCAATTTAAAATTAGTTTTTTTTTATTTAGAAAAGAAGTAGTTTTTCTTATTTTATTAGATTTGTACTTGAATTAATATTAAAATTTAACTTTGAATAATATTCAGTAGAATTTGCTTTATGCCTCTAAACAAATTCGACCGACCATATAAATCAGGTGTTGTCGGTGTCGAGCTTTTCAGGCATATTATGTATTTAGAATGTAAACCTCTGAATTGTACTATTCCATTTTTTGTATGATAAAAGAAGAAAAAGAGTTGATGATTTGTAGCCAAAAAAAAAATGATAACTCCTCACTTGAATAAACTTCCACACTATTAAATCTTCCATTCAGATAAAGTTTTTACAGCTTGGATGCACCCCAAGAGACAATGCAACAATGGTGAGGACACAGGAAAAGAAGCCAAGAAGTAACACACACCTAGATATATTATATGTATCATCTACTAAGGGTCCAATTCCAAACTATCATCCATGTAACACTACTTCAGTCCAAATATAAACAGAATCATGTTTAAAGACACAAGTCATAGAAAGATACACAAGGATGGTCTCATATCACATGCATCAGAAGAGTCAATTCCTATTAGAGCAAAACATCACAGTCCATGTCCTAAGCTAGCATAAGAGAACCTTGCCCTTCATAACTGTCGTGATAAGCTATAAAAGCTTGAGAAAAAAAATATTACAATACTTCCCCCTATGTTCTATATATCAACTCATTTTCCACGAGTCAAAACAAAATTTGAAATATCAAACTATGAAACACCCACACACACATCGAGGACATACTCGATATTGACACTGACGTGTAGAGATTGATAATAATTTAAACAAACGAAAACGATTGAATGTAATGTATTGGTGTAATGCCAATGTTGGTTTTTTTTTTCTTCTAGGATTTTTTTTTATCCCTGCAAGGAAACCAAATCATTTTCTTAAAGAGTATGAATATATGGTGGTACAGTTTATATTTAGATAAAAATCATATTCTTTTTTGTGGATCTTTGATGAGTCAATAATTAGTGTTTTTAATATAATATTTGAGTCCGTTTTATTTATATTTGATTTCGTTTTATTTAATATTATTTCCTTTTTAGAACTATTTTACTTCAATTGCAAGTTAT
>Ga0315913_1001057_pt1 | contig 28579 bp, 13 predicted proteins | sample MpolsnodulesMG_FD_207736 | JGI IMG/M metagenome (GOLD analysis project Ga0315913, IMG submission 207736) | Medicago polymorpha root nodule microbial communities from Los Angeles, California, United States - small nodules | ecosystem: Host-associated > Plants > Roots > Nodule | place: USA...
ATATGCTTCTGATGATCAGTGCTTCTGATGTTCTTGCTTCTGATGACGTGTCTTCAGGAGCTCTTCTTCAGACTCGTTTCTTCAGACGCAGTTCTTCAGACTCATTCTTCCAGATGCTTTAAGCTTCGAATAAATTCCTTTGCTCTTGAACTTGTTCAATCAGAATCTCTAAGAATAGTACTTTGATTATGGATCCTGCACACTTGAACAAATTGTTTAGCATAACCAATTGATTATTTTTAATACCTTGTTATTGTCAAAACTCAATAGGTGACTTGTGAAACACCCTTGTTCCAACACCATGCAGCATGAAGACATGGGTGCTCAAAGTAATGAGAATTAATGTAAGTGTTTCTACCGAAGAGCGCTCTAAAAAGGCCATTCATGATGTCTTTGGATCTGGTTATTCTAATTCAGCTAATTATGAATCACAGAGGGAGGATTATCCTGATATGCGTTTGGTTGGTTCATGGAATGATGCATTGGAAAAATTGAATGTTGATGATAATTTAAATCCCAATGTCGCTCATGACATGGAGATTTTGAGGAAGTATGCTTGCAAAGGAAATGATGTTGCAAATACGAGGCCCCGCGTTTATACTGATGAAGAAAAGATAGAGGCTGCTATTAATTATTTGAAGAACCGCTCTACTACTACTATAGAGGAACCTTTCACCGAAGTGGTGTCCAAAACCACCAAAAAGAATTTGAAGAAGGATTTTCATGTTCACAACACCCGCTCTAAGGGTAGGTTATCGGATTGACTTGTGAACTTGTTTTGCGTTTGTTTCACTTCTTGCTCTTTTTCTTTTTCATTTGGTTTTCTTGTTTTTTATCTTTTCATTTCTACTATTTGTTGGATGTGGCGTTTTGCCCCTAATTTTTTGCTTAACTTTTTTACCTTGAGAAGGTTTTGGTCTATGTCCCCCTTCTCTTTTTGTTATTGTTTCCTTTCTTTTTATATATATCAATTAGCCTAAAAAAAAAAAAAAGTTTCATAACAATTTTCATATTTAAATCTGAATTATAATAAAAAATTCAGATTTAAAAAAAAAAATCCATAATTTTTATTTTTTAGAAAAAATTTTAAAAAACTTTTTTATATTGAAAAAATTTGAACTTTTTTTTTAATTTCAAATTTGTTTTTCTAAATTTTGTTTTTTTCTATTTTAAAAATTAAATTCCAGAATTTTTATTTTTTTTAGAAAATTCGGTTTTTTTTTTCGAAAATATATTGTTTTTTACGATTTTTTTGTTTTTGAAAATTAATTTTCAAATTTTTTAAATTAATATAATTTCATTTATATTATTTTTATTTTAAAAAAATAGGCAAAATGCCACATGTGCCCTTAAAAAAAAATTAAAAAACAAAATTAATTATAATCAGATATGCATTGTCAGCATGTCACGTTAGCATTTTGTCCAATCAGATGGCCTCAGGGTTCTAAAACGAAAGAATCTTAAATTACAGGGTTGGAATCTAAACTTTTTTTTTACAGGGGAGTAAACCGAAACTCGCTCAAATTATAAGGGGGTAAAGACATATTAACCCTATTTTTTTAATGTATTGTGTCTTCTAAATCAACTGTATAAAAGCTATTTTTCATTAAAAAATTAAACTTATGCATAATATTCTTGAAACTTTTCATTTTTTCATGCTCTATTTGTTTTTTAGTTTTGACTTATTTAAAGTTATTTTAAACCGTGTAAGTGACATAGTTTTTTTTTTTCAAAATATAAAATAAGAATGTACACGAAGTTCTACTAGTTATTATTATCAGCCAATATTATCATCTATTATTATATACTTCATCGTATTGAACAACTTATTATTAATAAAATGTTATAAACATACCTCGATTTAAAAAATATCATAGGAAGAGCATCTAATTTTTACTTTAAACTAGATTGTTGACCCGTGCGTCGCACGAGTTTATTGTAAAGGGATTGACATACGAATAATAAAATGCATTATATATTTTAGAGGGAAATTATTAGGTTAAATTGCTGCAGACCTAACAAAATTAATAAATAAGGAACATGATTTAGGGTTTGCTATATATAGCCGAGTTTGCATGGAAATTAGGGTAGCCGAGTTTGCATGGAAATTAGGATATTCTGTTTGTAAACGTATTATATAAGTGTACAACAACTTGTCAAAAAAAAGTCTACAAAAACAATAGATATATACAAACGATGATACAACAAGATATGAATGAAAAGTTTATCAGGGAGAAATACTAGGGATTGCTGCATTTTAGACGGAATTTGTTAGGTTAAATTGGTGCGCTGCATTTTAGATGAAATTTGTTAGGTTAGATTGTTGCTAACCTAATGCAGCATTTTAGAGGAAAATTATTAGGTTAAGTTGATGCAGATCTAACAAAATTAATAAATAAGGATAAAAAAGAAAAACATTTAAAGATAAATTTTGTGTTTGGATATTTTGTTTTAGCACTTTCCACATCCATTCATCGCCAACACAAAATTATCGAAACTGGCACTCTGCTTAAACTTTTCACTACACGAGTGGTTAACCATTTAACGCGCTAAAAGGGTCGTTTGAGAGCGAATACTGTTATGATTGGAACGTGTTTTCCACACTCCGTGTCTGCGAGTTTAGATGAAAATCTTCTAAACAATATCCTTTCGCTCTCGTTCATAACCGTTTTAAAAAAACACGCAACGAAGTTTCTTTTTTTTTTCATTTTCCCACTTTCTAAAAACAGAAATTAGAAGCTTCATTTCATTTTCCATTTTTTTTTTCCTTCAGTTTTCGTCTCTTCGGTAAAACGATTCTCTTTTTCTCTCTCTAATTTCTATGCTTTCTGTATTTTTTTCTTTTTTTAAATATGAAAAAAATGTTAATGCTAATAGTTATTTGTTTTAGACAAATTCTTATTAATTAAAGTGACACTAATAGTTATTTTACGTGTCCGAGAGAATTTGAACTCTGTGTCTTCAAATTATAAGTTTAAACTCTTACGAGTGAGTTGACACCTAAATGACTGTTGAACAATTTGTGATTAACGCTTGTTAGGATTAGTTTGTTTGAGATTATTACATAAGCATTTGTAACAGTGTTTCGGATAGGTTATGAAAACTGTTTATTGATTATATGAAAACAGTTTTGACTCTATTTTATCATGTGTTATATAAATAGTTTGTTCATAAGAGCTTATAAGTTAAGTGCTTATTCTATAAGGTGGAAAATAAGTTGTTTTAACAATTAGGGGCTAATTTGTGTACTATTTATCATTTGTTTCAGGAATGGTTTGAGAAAGGGTTCTGTATGAGTTGTTTGGTTTGGAAGAAAAAATGGATATAGGTTTTACCTTACCACAGTCAAAAGTAGCTTTCAATGGTTTCGATTCTTGTTGTGCTTTTGTTTGTAATTCGAGGAACATTTTGAAAGCTCGTTGTGGAAGAGAGTTAAGAGTTTCGAATTTGAAGTTGAATTTGTTGTGTAGGAGTAGTAAACTTTTTAGGGGAAATAGGGGAATTTGGCTTAAGTGTCAGGGAAATGATTCTTTTGCATATGATAATGGAAATGGTAGAAATGTTGATAATTTGAAAGGTTTGAATGAGGAGTCGAATTTGGGATCGATTTCTGGTGCGGAATTAGGTGAACCTTTGGGAGAAGTTGGGGGCCAGGTGGAAGTAGATGTACAAAGTGTGGATGAATTGAAAGAATTGTTGCAAAAGGCATTGAAGGAATTAGAAGCTGCTAGAGTAAATAGTATTGTGTTTGAGGAAAAGGTTAAAAAGATATCGGAAACTGCGATATCTTTGCAAGATGAAGCATCAAGAGCTTGGAATGATGTTAATTCTACACTTGATATTATTCAGGAAATTGTGAGTGAAGAATTTATTGCGAAAGAAGCCGTTCAAAACGCAACAATGGCTCTTTCTTTAGCCGAGGCAAGGCTTCAAGTAGCCGTTGAATCTTTGGAAGTTGTAAATGACGATTATAGTTCCACACAAGGTTCTAACGAGAGTGATGGTGGCAAAGGTGTAGGGCAAGAGGAGAAAGAACGTGTGGTTGCTCAGGAAGATATCAAGGATTGTCAGACAAATTTAGCGTGTTGTGAGGTTGAGTTGAGGCAATTGCAAAGTAGAAAAGAGGAGTTGCAGAATGAAGTGAATAAGTTGCATGAAATTGCTGAAAAAGCTCAGTTGACTGCTGTGAAAGCGGAGGAGGATGTCAATGACATAATGCATTTAGCCGAGCAAGCTGTTGCCCTTGAACTTGAGGCTGCAAAGCGTGTTAATGATGCAGAGATTGCATTTCAGAGAGCAAACAAGTCTGTCGTTGGCATTAATGCCGACACCACAGACACTCTACCAGTGGAAGATGTTGTGGCCCTCCCTGAAGAGGAGAAATTGGTTCAACATTTTTCTGGGGATGCTGCTGTTAAAGGAGAGCTCGAGTTATCAAGTAATGACGAGTCTTTGCTTTCCGCGGAATCACTGGAGACACAGTCCAATAAAACCAGCCAAACCTTAGAAGACACAACTGAATCTGATTATCTGAGTGATCATGATAATGGACAGTTAAGCTTAGACTCTTCTAAAGAAGCTGAACTCGAAGTAGAGAAGTCGAAGAATGTAGTTCAAACAAAAAAACAAGACACGCAAAAAGATTTGACTAGGGATAATTCACCATCTGCTCCCAAGTCATCATTGAAGAAGTCCTCCCGATTTTTTCCTGCATCATTTTTCTCTTCTAGTACAGATGAGTTTGATTACTCGCTAGCATCAGCTTTCAATGATCTTGTGGAATCTGCACAGAAGCAATTACCAAAGCTGATTGTTGGGTTATTGTTAGTTGGAGCAGGGTGTGTATGATATTTATTTATCTTGCTCCTTTTTCTTGCTGTTACCTATTGTTAGACCATCGTAGAAACAATTTATTTGGAAGTATATATAAATCATATGGCTGGCCTAGAATATGTAATGTTCATACATATGAAATATTAAGGTTATAATTTTTAGCTTTTAGTGCAATTTGATAGAAAAGTATGAAATATTCACTGCTTTGTTTAGATCAATATGAAGCCTTTTCTGTTTTACTAGAACCGGTGGACTTTTACTTTCAGGCTCACCTTCTATGCCAACAGAGCAGAGAGGAGTTCTCAGCTGCTTCAGCAGCCAGAAGTCGTTGCAAGCACAGTTGAAGAAGTTTCCTCAAGTGCAAGGCCTCTAGTTAGACAACTTCAGGAACTCCCCAATAGAATTAAGAAAGTTATTGCTTCTTTACCTGAACAAGAGGTTCGATCATTTTACTCATTAATTTTGATGCTTGATTCAATAGGTTTTGTCTGACTCTGGATTGTATTTATTGTAGGTGAGCGACGAGGAAGCTTCCCTCTTTGACATGCTCTGGCTATTACTTGCAAGTGTTATATTTGTCCCTCTATTTCAAAAAATTCCTGGAGGTAATTGGTTGCCGTGTTTTCTAAATGATGGTTTCAACATAATCTTTCAAAGTATGATCAATGTTTTACTTTAGTTTGAATTTGATTAGGCTACAAACTTTATATATTGCTCCGCGTATGTGAAACATTTTTATAAAAGTCATAATCTGATAAAATTGATTGTCTAACATTCACGTATTGTTTCACTGATTCTGTGTCCTTTATCTGCAACAATGTTTAGGCAGTCCTGTTCTTGGTTACTTGGCTGCTGGAATCTTGATTGGGCCTTATGGACTCTCCATTATTCGCAATGTTCATGGGACAAAAGCAATCGCTGAATTTGGAGTTGTTTTCCTGTTATTTAACATTGGCCTGGAGGTGGAGCTCGACATATGATCTTGTTGTACCATAACTTTGATTATCTCCTTATTGAAAAGCAAACTGAAGCTCTGAACTGTTTTTTTCTAGCTCTCTGTGGAAAGGCTTAGTTCAATGAAGAAATATGTCTTTGGAGTAGGCTCTGCTCAGGTGATTGTGGAACTCCATCTTTCACTTTTGTAGTAAGAAAATATCAAAATTATATTGTAATACACTGATTATTTGATTCTGAGTAGAATTTAGATCATCAGTTGGAGTTTATCTGCGCATCTCCTTACATATCATGATTTGTTCCTTATTTAGTTAAGATTAAGAGTCTAATATTAAATAAATAAGGATTAGTCATAAGTGCTTTGTCTTATGTAAATGTGACAACATCCAATATATAATTCACTGTATATCAATATAATTTTACCGTTGAGTATTCCTTTTCTTCCCTCCACACCTAAACGGATAAATCCTAAAACCTCAAAACTTGTTAGTATTGTTTACCTGATGATGTTCTATTTACTTGCTGGTAATTTACAAGCCAACAATTCTCACCATGTTTGAATAAATGCAGGTTTTGTTGACTGCCGCAGTGATTGGGTTGGTGGCTCATTATGTTTGTGGCCAAGCTGGCCCTGCTGCTATCGTCATTGGGAATGGCCTGGCATTATCATCAACTGCTGTTGTTCTGCAGGTACATATCCTCAGTATTGTTTGCTTTTAAGTTCTTACTGTAGGGTATACATTCACACAGTCTAGTCAGTTTAACCAATCCAGCTTTATGCCCATTGTTTAATTTATGTTCTGAGATTGTGATATATAGCTATTTAAAAAGCACAAATTAATTGTAAAAGGGTTTTGTTCGGGCATGGATATGTTAACAAATATAAATACATTTATGGTTGTCATTATTTGATAATTAGCTAATTAGCTATAATGCTAGCCCACCTTCAAAAGACTCAAATGTCACGAGTTTAAATATTTAGGGTTGGAGTCAAGACTTTGTTCTTTCTATATTATAAATTTTACTTTCATGTATTCTGAGTCCTCCATGTTGCAATATTTCAAGTGAACTTGTTTTACAGGTGTTACAGGAGAGAGGCGAGAGCACATCACGACACGGACGAGCTACATTTTCTGTATTACTTTTTCAGGTTACTTCATACCTTACCTATCTATCTAGAAAGTAGAAAATGAAGGATTTTGCTGTAAAATACAATATTGTATTATATATTATATGTTAATACTTGTGATATATATAGTTGACTAAACTTTGTCTTCTGAGAGACATCTTGACTAAACTTTGTCTGATCTAGTATGTTATTAAGTATCGATCCACAACTAGCATCTTCTCTGTATGTTTTTTCCCTATCTTGTTGATTTCTATAATAATTTGTTTGTTTTACATTGGTTGTTTTTTGGCTCTTTACTGCCTCTGGTATTGCAATATTTTGACCAAAACTGACTATTTCTTCTTTGTTTATACACAGGATTTGGCTGTTGTCGTCTTGCTAATACTCATACCTCTTATCTCACCTAATTCTTCCAAAGGAGGGGTAACACTTTCTAGCACCTTTCTAACACTTTCTCACCTAATACTTCATCAGATGTTAAAATACTTTCTAGCACCGATTTCTTCTGTATAGCATGAGAAGGTGTTTAACAAGGGTGTTCCATGTTGTTCGGAGAACTTGCATTTAATTGGATAATTTTATTTAATTTTATTTTTTTACATTTGAATTAAAAGGGTCAGAACACATTTCATTCTTTCTAGTTGAAGTTGGTTCATGTTAAATGCTTTATTGGATTAACTTTACTTTCTGTTATGACCATCACCGTCAATTCTATGCCTATACTGCAGTTGCTGCTACTTAAATATTTTTGTAAAATATTAATATCTGTTTTCAGGTTGGCTTTCAAGCCATTGCTGAAGCTCTTGGTCTGGCTGCCGTTAAGGCTGCAGTTTCCATCACTGCCATAATTGCAGGTGGACGATTGGTAAGTTGTATTCACTAAAACTGAGGTGTGAGCAGTGTGATTTCTAATTATTAAAATGTAATCTGAATCTGGAAGGTGATGTTTAAGAATATATTCTTGAATGTCTAGCATGATATATATTATAAATGATCCTTTGAAGCACTGAATATGTTGACATCTAAAAGTTGATAAGGGCGAGTTTTAGTACAAATTACCGACTGAATGCTGCGGATTGATTTGTATATTTTATAATGATTGGTAATCTGGTGTCATGAAAATTCAAATATTGTATTTCTCATGGTGGATGGAAGTTACCAACTCAGTTGCTTAGAGTGGTTGAGATGAGTTTTGTACTGTTACACATACACATGTGGTCCTGGTTGAAGTTTGTAGGCTTAGAGGGGTTAATTAATTGTAGCAGGCATTTTGAAACATATGCGTGTTTTCAGAGGATGATCTCTTTATTTCTGCTCTTGCATTCATTCTAAAGGCATCTTATGTTGTTACTTTGTCACAGACATGACTTTTGGAATGTGATTTTCCACTCTTCTTTTGTCCAGCTTCTTCGACCTATATACAAGCAGATTGCAGAAAATCAGAATGCAGAAATATTTTCTGCCAATACACTCTTCGTTGTTCTTGGGACCAGCCTTCTCACAGCCAGGGTAGGTGTTCGGATCGCTGCATTTCCTTTTTTCCTTTGAGTTATTCATGTGACCATTGAAGTCATAATTTGAATGTACTGTGCTAGCCTGACTCTTTTACTTTTTTCCAAATGTAAATTTCATTTGAAACAGGCAGGCCTGTCCATGGCTTTGGGAGCATTTTTGGCTGGTTTACTACTGGCAGAAACTGAATTTTCCTTACAGGTCGAATCTGATATTGCTCCATATCGTGGCCTTCTATTAGGTCTCTTCTTTATGACGGTGGGTGCATGATATTCAAATTCAAAATTTTATTAACTGTATTGTTTATTTATTCATGCATCATCTATTTTATACTTTATTAAACTTATGGTCAATTACTTATATTGAAATAACACTTATATGAATCTTCAAGTTGGTGTCAGTATGAGTAATTAATGAATAGTAATTTCTGTGACTTTTCAGGTTGGAATGTCCATTGATCCAAAACTTCTTCTTTCAAACTTTCCAGTCATCATAGGGACATTGGGACTCTTGATATGTGGCAAGACACTCTTGGTTGCTTTGATTGGCAAAATTTTTGGTATTTCACTCATATCCGCCATCAGAGTTGGGCTTCTTCTTGCTCCTGGAGGAGAATTTGCATTTGTGGCTTTTGGAGAAGCTGTTAATCAGGTTTTTGTCCTTGAAAACTATTTACCGTGCCAAGAGCGTCTGGTTAATAAATAAGTATCTGCCATATATCTTCATATTCAAGTAAAAAAAGGGAAGTTGAAAAAACCAGAAACATATATCAATTTTGATTGCTGCCAAGAATTTTCTTCCTCTTTGAAAATTAATCGGCTGTAAAACCTAATATCTTTGCTAATTGACATTTTTATAGGGTATCATGTCATCCCAGTTGTCCTCTTTGCTATTCCTTGTTGTCGGAATCTCAATGGCCCTTACGCCATGGCTGGGCGAAGGAGGCCAGCTGATTGCTTCCCGTTTTGAGCAACATGACGTCCGAAGCTTATTACCTGTAGAAAGTGAGGTGAGATTACTTTCATTATTGGCCGACATAGAGTTCTATTAATTGCAGATGGTTGTGAAATTTACAGCTTTTGCACCACCCACTGTTGGCTTTCCTGCTGGTGAACTAAACCCTGTCTTTTGATCAGGATTAACTTTTTTCAATTAGTTAACCGTATTTATTATTAAATTTTTTTAGTTTAATTTACTTTAGAAACATATTAATTTAGCATGTTATACTTAATTTAGATTTGACAAAAAGTTAGCGGTTGACATCGTTTTGGTTTACATCTTTTTCAGACAGACGATCTGCGTGATCATATCATTATTTGTGGATTTGGGCGAGTTGGCCAGGTGAGTTGTTTCTTTTCTGTTATATTTTATTAGTTTTCATAATCAATCTAAGCATATAAAGTTTACCTTTTGTTATTCTCAGATCATTGCACAACTTCTTTCTGAGCGACTTATTCCTTTTGTCGCACTAGATGTGCGAAGGTAACTTGATCTAACTGTAACTACTTTCTTTACTTATAAAATTGTTTATGTTGTAAAATAAAACAACATTACTACATGTAATTAGCATCTTTATTAGCCTAGCTATGCTGTTCGGTTATGCATTAGTTTCTGATATTCTTCCAAATACTTCAATCTCCATGTATCATTTATTTCCCCCCAACCAAACATGAAGTAAAATGCATGAAGTATCAGTCTAACATATATCATGTCTGCAATTTTGGATGGGAAATGGAAGTTATTGTCCTAACTTGCCTTAATATTTTCTAATGTTCTCAGTGAAAGAGTGGCAATTGGGCGTTCGTTGGATCTCCCTGTGTACTTCGGCGATGCTGGTAGTCGAGAGGTAGTGCACATGAAAAAAATAATTAAGCTCATATAGGTGTTAATTACTTGACATGCTTTGTGTTGCGTGATAAGGTCCTACACAAAGTCGGGGCTGGAAGGGCAAGTGCTGCAGCAATAACTCTAGATTCTCCTGGTGCAAACTATAGAACGGTTTGGGCTCTGAGCAAACACTTCCCAAATGTGAAGACTTTTGTTCGTGCTCATGATGTTACCCATGGACTGAATTTAGAAAAAGCTGGAGCTACCGCGGTAATATTCTGATACCTCTTCTATCATCTCTGTTACCATTGCCTTATCGTATAACTTTTAAACAGCCAACGAAAACAATTTTTTTCTCAACTTCGTATAAAGCCAACGAAAACAATTTTTTTCTCAACTATTGCATATCGATGGCTAAATTGGCTATTAGTATTATTGGAATACTTAGTGTAGACCTTGTCGTTCTTATGTGTTTTGTGTTTCTGTTGCTTGCATTTTCAGGTTGTCCCAGAGACCTTGGAACCAAGTCTTCAACTAGCCGCAGCCGTGCTTTCTGAGGTAACTATCATAATGTTATTGGAACAAATATATTGACCTAATGGAAAAACATTTTATGTCAATATTCTGTTACACCCTTATCTTATGATGACAAACACCAGTAAACGATTATGTTCGTCTGTCGTCATGATTGAAACTTTAGGTTACAATAGCTCTTGCCAAAAATATGCTTGTTTTCTCTGCATTGTATGATTGATTTACTCAAATTTCTGGCCAAATTTTCTTAGAAATGGTATGAGCATATTTTTGCTCTTTATTGCATGGAAAATTAACTGCATGATAGCAATTTCGAAAATGTAAGAAATTGAAAAAACCATTAGTTGCTCCCGTTAATCAAATGAACAAAACTGCACATGATCTCGCAGAAGATACTAATTAGTTTTCTTCTTTTCTTGTTAAAATTGAAATGGTAAAAGGTGAAAATAAAACAGATTTTAATTTAGGGCATGACTTCATTCAAAACAAATAAAAGGGTTCTTATCATGTGACTTTGTTAGTTGATGAAATGCTGAAGCATTGAGATAGACAACCTGTTGTTATCTGAACATTTCTCTCTTCAGGTTAAACTTCCTGCATCGGAGATTGCGGCAACAATTAATGAATTCAGATCCCGCCATCTGGCTGAACTTACAGAAGTACGTGTTTCTTAAACTCAACCATTCACACAAGATAAGAACACTGTCACTATCAACTCTGTTGTTACTGTAATTTGAAATTGCATGTTCACATACTACATGTTCACTCTTGTATATAGTCTATGCTATTAATAAACACAGTTCAGTTATTCATGTTACACCACATGGCAGCATCTCCGTCCTCAGATTAAATATTTAATCTTCTATGCCACATGTAAATTTATATATTTTAATGAATGTATGTGACTTTTGGTGTTTTTATTCAGCTATCTGAAACAAGTGGAAGTTCCCTTGGATATGGATATAGTAGAATGATGAGCAAACCTAAAACGCAATCTCCCGATTCTATTGACGACTCCCAAGTCCCTGAAGGGTCAACATGAAGATTACGCGATTTATACAAAGCAGCAGAAGGCAAAAAGAAAACAATGAAGTTAAGAAAAATAATAATTTTGGGAAATTGTATAGAAGATCAATTAGTCAATTATTTGTGAACATTGTACAGAAATATATCTGCATCGAAGATGCGAAATCTGTATTTGTTATTTCTTTCACTTGTTGTAAATTATCATTCATATACTAGTATGTAACAATCATTGATGTTGTTTCATATTCTTTGGCTTTTGAAAGCATTTATAAAATGGCCTTGTACTTTCAGTATATAGTACTACATGATTATGGCAACTCATTGACCATGTAGTAAAATTCTAAACGTAGCTATAAATTATTGCAATACTCCTGCGTTGGATTTTTTATTTTTTTTTATGGTAAAACGACTTCAATTAAAAACTAGAATGACAGTACAAGGAGTTTATTCACATCTTGTAGGGTTATTCTCCTTCCTACCCACTTTAATGAGCCAGTTCTAGTAGTTAAGCTCCTAACAGCAACTACAATGGTGAACTTCACCTAAAGGTTATTTTGTGGTCCTATTGAGCAAGATCATTTCTTTTTAAAATAACTCACTCATTTTTCTCTCTAAGGCCATCCATAATGGGAGGGTCTTCCTTTTGAAGACCAGCTATCTCATAAGTACTCTCGTTGTGGAGTAAAAAAAATGTATTTATTGAGGACATGGGTGCATTAAGCACTTTTTTTTTGTGGGACCAACGTACTTTTAATATTAAATATTAAAATATAATGAAGTAGAGTTATTGATAAATGATTAATGAATTTCTTTTAAGAATTTTGTATGAGATTATGTGTTAGAAATTGAATCCTTACTAGGTATATTACTATTTTTTTTTTACTTTTTCTAGTCTCACCCTTTATAATTCTAGTTACACCCAATTTTACAATAATACCAAAATTGTCCTCTTCATGTAAAATTCTATAAACCCCATTTTCATGATCATCCTGAATCTTCACCCCTTTCACCCACAAACCACCATGGATGTGAAACCAAGATCAAAGATTGAATCAACATCTTTTTCATTGATTGGTCATCTATTCATATAAGTTAGTGAATTTCATTATCGAAGAGTTTCTATTTATTTCTTGTTTGTTGTGTGTTTTGTTTGTTATGAGATCTTCATTTATAGGTGACATATAAGGTGGACATCTAAGGTAGACGTGAATTTAGATTAAGTAGGTATTATTTCGGTAGACGTGAATGTAGACGTTATTTAAGATTACGTATTAATTATTAAGGTAAACATAATTTGATTTTACGTAGGCACTATTACTTACTGTAAGAGGTTATCTACAATTACTAATATGAGATATTAGTGTATATTCAGTTTACGTATGTACAATTACTCACTACGAGATGTTAGTGTAAATTCAATTTACTTTATGTACGATTACACTATGCGAGGTTAGTGTAATTTCAGTTTGCATACGTACAATTATTCACTATGAGAGGTTAGTGTAAATTAAAGTTTACGTATATAAAACTTATGTAGAGCGTGCGTGAACAAATTTATACATACACACACATACACGTAAACTTAGTTTAACTCAGTTTAGATTAACTACGTAAACTGAATTTACATAGTTTAAAGGGTATATTGATTATTTTAGGGTGTAATTTAGATTTTTTTGGTGTAAATAGTATCGGTCTTTTTTATTTTAAAGAATATTGGATATTACTATTAGAAAATTATGAAAAAGCGATACGTACATGTGATACCAACTTAAATCCTAAAAATTACTCATATTAGGTCCCACATTTTTATCTCACATGCTAATATTTTATTCAAATTTGTTTCTTCTACAGCTAATCAAAGTGACGTTACTTCACCAAGTAACGATGATTACAAGTTGGAGTACTCCAAGGGTAAACCAGCAAAAGACGTTACTCTACTCTGGCAAACTGGGTGAAAAACCACTCAAGGAAAAAACATTGTTTAAAATGTAATATTAAAAAAAAATTATGAAAACATGGAGCTGATTTTGTAATAAAAATTTCTTGGCTTAATTGAACCGTCGTCCCTTAACTTATTTCTTTATTTCGGTTTGGTCCCATAACCCTTAACTTTTGTAAATTAATCTCTCAACTCACTTACTGTTAATCAATATGGTCCCCTAAAAAAGGAGATCGTTGGATAAGTGAGGTCTACCAGATTTTATAGTGTATCACCAACACCTTATTTATTTACTTTCCCTCATCTTCATCTTCATTCAACCTTCATCAATCTTCTAAAGAAAAAAAAAACCCATTTTCTGAAGGAAAAAAAAAAATCAATCACCTTCAATTTCCCCCTTATAAATCACAACAACAACACTAACAACATCATCTCTGTCTCAATCACCTTCAATCTCTATCTCACTTATCCAACGATCTCCTTTTTGAGGGGACCATATTGATTAACAGTAAGTGAGTTGAGAGATTAGTTTGCAAAAGTTAAGGGTTATGAGACCAAACCGAAATAAAGAAATAAGTTAAGGGACAACGGTTCAATTAAGCCAAATTTCTTTTATATAAGTATCTAAACAAACTAAAGGGTCCGACTTACGGATAAAAATAAAATTGATTTTGACATAAAATAATTTAGAAATTACTTTTTAGAGGTTTTAAGAAAAATTAGAATCTATTTTGCGTTTGTTTACTGCGATAAAAATCACTTTTTTAAACAAATAATTTAGTGTGTTTAGATACAACTATATAAAAATAATTTTTTGTTACAAAATTAATTCAATCTTTTGAATCATATTTTCTCTTTCATCTAAAAAAAATCTATTTTTGAGAAGCTACTCATAGCAGTTTTTCATTTGAAGTTGTTTTTAGATTTTTATTTTTTAAAAAAATTGTATCAAACGGATGCAATATTCTTAAAAGCGATTATTTTTTTAATTTTTTTTTTACAAAAACTATAACAAACGAAGTCTAAATTATTTTTAAAAATGATTTTTATTATGATATCTAAACAAACTTTTTTTTTGACAAAATCTAAACAAACTAAATTATTTTTTAAAAAATTATTATTATTACGACAAACAAACACAATTTTTTTATAAAATTTCTAAAAATATATTTATGTATTATAAAAATACTAAAATCACTTTTATTTGAATTTTAATATGTAACAAACCTTCATATTTTTTTAAAAATCTTAAGATTTTTTTTTCACACAACTTTTTGTAAGCTAAAAAAAAGAAGATATTAAATTAGTTTACAAGGTGCCCGTTTGGATTAGCTTATTTTAGAGCTTATATAAAACAGCTTATGCAAATAAATAAGTTTTTATATATTATTTATAGCTTTTTAAGGTAGTTTATGAAAAAACCGTTTATGAAGATACAATTTTCGTTAGTGAGAGCTTATAAATTAAAATAAAAGTTCATTTATTTACATAAGCTATTTTTCATAAGCTCAAAATAAGCTCAAACCAAACGGGGCTTGGAGTTCCCAAGTTTGTGTTTATTTCCACCTTTATATATTTACCCCTATTTACCTTTTCAGTTTCACAATAAATAATCTTCAACCCTAAAATTTTCACCGCTTTCCCAATTTCCAACCCTAAATTTTCCACCGCATTCTCAAAAACCCCCTTTCCCAAATCATCGAAGAACGAAAATGGCGACTCAGATCAACCAACCAACGAGGCTACGGTGGGGAGAATTGGAGGAAGACGACGACGGAAACGATCTCGATTTCCTGTTACCGCCGCGTCAGGTAATCGGACCAGACGAAAACGGAATCAAGAAAGTGATTGAATACAAATTTGATGAAGATAATAATAAGGTTAAGATCACAACAGTTACTCGTACAAGGAAACTGGCTAGCGCGCGTGTTAGTAAACGCGCTGTTGAACGACGTGAATGGTCGAAATTTGGTGATGCTGTGAATGAAGATGTTGGTAGTCGTCTTACTGCTGTTTCGACTGAAGAGATTGTTCTTGAACGTCCTAAGCCTATTGGTATCTCTCTCTCTCGTTTTTGTTTTTGTTTTTGTTAGTTTTACCTATTTGTTAGTTTTATTTGGGTATTTTCTTGTGAATTGAAAACAATAATTTACCTAAAACCGCATTTGGTTGATCCATGGTTACAGAAGTGAATGAATTGAAATCCTAAAAATGTTCGAAATAGCAATTGCCTGAGGCCGATAAATTTCAGAATCTGAACGAACGATTGAGAGTTGTTGTAGCAAAGATAGAATTTGAACTTTAGAATTGAGTGAAAGAGTGAAGTTGTATTGAATGAATAGTGATTGAGGAGAGTGAATGAATCGGTCTATATTCATATGGTTCTTTGTTTTGAGTGAATAGACATCAACCCCCCTCGAAATTGTAACTGATGATCACTTTAATAACTATTCATAGCTAAAGTGATCATATAGCATTGATACTTTAGATTGAAGGTGTGTCTGACACCTTGTCCCGACATATTTTGTTATATTCGTCCATTTAATTATTGCTCGTGTTTACATGTTAGTGTCAATATCGTGATCGGTATTTGTGTCTGGTTCATTGCTTCATAGGGTTGTCATAAAAAATTATGGTTTAGGGTGTAAATGCATGTTTGTATCATGGTGGGTTGCCAGAATCACAGTGGCTCACTACACTACACTGTTGCATTTGCAAAAATAGTGGCTCACTGTGCTAACTCTATATCATGATATCTGATGCTAACTCTATATCTTGCATTTGTTAACAGGTTCCACAAATGAGCCACAGCGGCCTAGTGACCCAGATGCTGTTCTCATGGTATGCAGGACTTGTGGGAAGAAGGGTGACCATTGGACTGCAAGGTGTCCAATTAAGAATTCCTTACAACCGGCTGACGAATTCGTTGATAAGCCTTCAGCAGCAGCACCTGTTTCAACTAACAATGCATATGTACCTCCTAGCTTGAGAGCTGGTGCAGATAGGACTGGAGGGTCAGACATGAGGCGGAGGAATGATGAGAATTCTGTTCGGGTAACCAATCTCTCGGAGGACACGAGGGAGCCTGATTTGCATGAGCTTTTCGGCACTTTTGGTTCTGTGAGCAGAGTATATGTTGCTATGGATAAAAACACTGGCACGAGTAGGGGTTTTGGCTTTGTCAACTTTGTCAACAGGGATGACGCTCAGAGAGCTATTAACAAACTCAATGGCTATGGCTACGACAATCTCATCCTGAAGGTTGAATGGGCCACCCCAAGAACAACCTAAACCTAAACTTGGAATCCAATTTTGAAGGTCTACTAGTACCTTAATTTGTTATTTGAATCCTGGACCATCTGTTTCCTTTGACATGATTTATTATTATTATTTAAAATCGAATGTACGCTCAAGATCACTTTTTGGTTATTTATAATCCTTATTATGCCAACAGCACTGTTTTACCTTGTTCAGAGGGTGTCATTGTGCTTCTTTTATACACACTGCTGAATATGTGAAAATGATATTGACTAATAATTGTTTGCCTGGCTCCTAGGGTTTTATCAATTTTCTTATTCAAAAGTATCGTTTTTCTCTTACCGGCTTACAGTATTGTTTAGCCATTCATTTTCTTAAATAGATTAATATACTACCTTGTGAGGTTCCATTCTTTTTTTTTTTTTATAGCAAAAATGCTGCTGCTAAATCTTAATTTGTCTTCTTCTCACATACTCAATTCATTCACGCCATCCACATACAAATAATGCGTTTAATTGTGTTGAGATGAAAGAGAAGAACCAGAGGCAACAAATATTATCTACAAACTTCTTCACAAAAAAATAAAATAAAAATCATCTACAAACTATTTGTCTAGAAATATATCACTGTAATTCGTTCTCTTTTTTACACTGCCTCTCTGCTTATCTTAATTGTTAAAGCTCTCTCGTATCGTTTTAAGATAATTTTTCAACAGAAGAAGAGCAATATATGAATTTGGAGTATAAATGATATTTCGGTGTTTTTAACAGCAAGAGATATATGATTTTTGGAGTATAAGCGATATTCCTATTTAAATTAAAAGTAAGTACGTACCAAAGAACTTGAATAAAAAATTAAGTGTAGAAAATCATGTTTGAGGTCAAAAGCTACGAATCCAAATTTGGGGGATAACAAACATGTTAAAAATCAATTCTCCACCAATAGAATCAATGTGTCCCATCTAAAAATGAATTCAAACTTACATATGTATTCGTTGGGTTTAAGAAATCATTCATGAAAAAACATGGATAGCAACCACTTTCATTATCTAAATTTTTTTTGTTGGTCAAAAGTGGTACTGAATGATAACAACCTAGAAGTCATAGTTTAAACATGACGACCATTTCTAGCATTTGTCACAGCATTTGTCACTTCTTGCAAGCAAAGGATAATTTTTCAAATGAATGCCCTTCCATAGATTATTATAGATTTGGAAAATTTTCGTGAATACAAATAAATTTGACTCGCAACATAAAACAATTTCAACACAGTACCGCTCAAAATCCCCAGATCTAAAGACCAATTTCTATTTTAACCAAAATATCCCAACCTAACAAATTTCAGGCAAAATCAAGAAATCTTAATCATGCATTCTAGCTGCGATAGATCTTTAGGCCAAAACCGTTGTCCATTCTAGCTACATCTATTATCCATTTGAAAGATCTATTCGTGCTCCAAATTGATCTACAGCAGTCCTGCTTTGTTGTTTTGTACTCCTAAGAATCGAAACCTGGATCATACCACAACGTATCAGATTGGAGGACATAAAAAGATAAACCAGATGTTGAACAAAACCGTAAACCAAATGCTGAAGTGTACACATGCTAAAGTAGAAACATTATTGATAAAACCTATAACGTTGTAGGAAAATATTTCAAAGCTATTTGGACTACCATGTGATGATTTCTTTTAATTATCCTAATGATGAATTGATGATGATTATGATATTAAATCTTCATATGATGAAAAATTACAAAGTCATGATTATGCTACCTTGGGTCGTTCCATAGAACTTCCAAAATATCCTACTCCAAAAGACAAGGAAGTGTATGCAGCCGCAATTTCTACCGCTGTTAACCTTGATTTTCCTTGACCCTAGAGAAAATGAGATTAAGTAATATTCCCAAAACTATTGACTGGAAAAGTTGAAGAGACTCACCACTATAGATGTATCTGACTGCACAATCAAGATCCCTGCGCTGCTATCAGTACCGCATCTACTGCTATCCTCAGAAACAGATCGTAGAACTTTGGTGCAAGCGGAGGCAGCACCAGACTGTGAACTGAAGAAAAATTAATATCAGAAAATCAGGTGCATGCAGTGTTGCTATAAAATCAAAAGCTAATTAAAAAAAAAATTGAAAATTCAATCAACTATACAAGAAAGCTTAAAATACAAACATTTCAATTATGTAAACCTTGGCGCAACTGGAAAAGTTGTTGCCATGTGACTGTAAGGTCACGGGTTCAAGTCCTGGAAACAGCCTCTTGTGTAAAAACAGGGTAAGGCTGCGTACAATACACCAAATGGTGGGACCCCTTCCCGGACCCTGCGTATGCGGGAGCTCGGTGCACCGGGTTGCCCTTTTTTATTTCAATTATGTAAGCCAACAACAGAATAAACTATGCCAGAATACCATTCAAAACTCGCCTAAGATGAATAGCAGTTGCACCTTGCCATATCTTATGATGCATTTTTAATTCTTTGAATTTCTAAAGATAAGTAAAATACTTAGCAACTGCATAGTTCATCAATATGAAATTGAACAAGTGTAAAATACAATGAAAAGCATAACATGTATGTTTGATATGTAAACTTCAATGAAAAGCATCTTTTTATCACATGTCTTCAGCCTCAAACATAGAAAACACCAGCTCATTCTTATGATGAAAGAAAAGGTCCCTAGTGTGACATATCTCATCACATCAATGAATCGCCATAAAACTTTCCTTTAAATATAAAAATTGTAAATCAAAAGGGCATGGTACGACTGAAACAAAAACAAACCCTATATGTTCCCGAAGGTGTAACCTAGCGGGGTTTAATCCATGCTGCTAACAAATTCGCCCACCCCCTAACAAACTAACCACTAACATTTCACTAAAAAAACTAAAAGCAAATCCTATATATACATACATAGACTGAAAAAAAAAACTCCCTATTTCTTATGAAAATATAATCATTTATAAGTGAGACAGTCATACATTGACATTGAAACAATGCATTCCCTAGCTGCAAATCCTTTCATTAGGTTCTCTCCTGCACCAGACACACAACAGCCAGCCATGAATGGAGCACCAAAGGGACCTTTTGATGACGCCCAACAACCTGAACCATACATTGCCGCTAGCCCTACTCGTCCACAAACCTGTTGAATATTTTGTATTATATATAATTACGAGAATCACTTTCAACTCTAATATGCAAACTGGAGCACTAAAAAAAAAATCAAACCAAGAAAATCATTATTCACCTTTAGAGCAATACCGCCACTAGAGGCTCCAGATGCTACATTCCCCTCATTGTCTACACAAATAACCCCAACGGTGTCCATTACTTGATCTTCCAAAGCATAATCTGCATCATAAGGGTCATGGCTTTGGCATGTTAAAGTTCTTATGGGGTGTCATACTGATGTAACAGTTTATTGGAAATAATAAGATGCTGATGAAAATCTTTGTTTTTTCTTCTCATAAATTACAATTATAAAATTTGTTTGCCAATTAGCTTTGTTCATATAAGCACTAGCACTGAAGCATGAGAGGAACAATATACTTGGGTGCAAAATGCATTTTTGCCATTGAGAAAGGCCAATTTTACAGTTCAAAGTAGCTAAAAGTGTAAAGGTTCAAATATATGTTTATTCTTTGCAAATATAGTAATATTTGGTTTTTATCTCTCCAAAGTTTTCTTTTTTTGCTTTTCCTTCATGCAAAGTTAGATCTTGTTCTCAGTCCCTGTTGTCACCTTCCAATAAAAAAAAATGCATATCAGGCTAACTTGATTCTAGTTGGCGCAGCTCAGTCAAACTAATGAACACATGTGGCATATGTTGCATCAGTCGTCAGATGACTGTCATGTTAAATTTATATATTAAAAACAGTTAAACAAAAATGTCGGTTGCTTCAATCATGTTCTATACCAGAAAAATCCCATCTACAACCCAGAAAATTCCACCATCTACTTCTAAACCCAGAAACCCATATCAATATCACCTTCATTATCAATTCAAAAACATATCTTCATCACTCAATACTTGTGGTTCTAAATTATAACAATTAACACACAAAAGTAATTCTAAACTACTGCTATATTATTACAATAACAATACGCCAAAATTTTTCTAAACTACTACATTATTACAATACACCAAAGTCATACTAAACTATTGATACATTATAACAATAGCAATACACCAAAAAGATCTATGAACGTGGTTGCCAAATCTTCGTTGCAAACGAAGGGCTGTGTGAACTGACACCGTGCGAACACTGGGGTAGAGGAGTGAATCCGACCTTAATGTGCGAGGGTTGAGGAAGAAGGGTGTGGAAACCTAATCCGATTTTAGTTTTTTTAATAAAAAGTAAAATAACGAGTGAGATGTTGAATAGGATTAAGTGTTGATGCATCAAATGCCAGTTGTGCTCAATCATCTGACTCAGTAAGGTATGCACTGTGATTCTAGTTTGATGATTGAACACAACTGTGATTCTAGTTGGAAGCACAAAGAAGGGTTACTTCTGTCGGAAGTTTGCTATTAAATACCTGGCATTTCAGTACTTTGACATGGAGAAGAATTGTCATCGGAAAGAGAGCTCACTGTCTTTGATTTAGCAGCTTCAAACATAGATTTGTACTTGATCCATTGTGTTTTTGCCCTTTCTGTGATCAGCCACTGTTATGAGATACACTCAAAGTTGTAAGTATGAAATGGTATGACTTAATAATAAGCTCCTGTGCAAAATTTACATCATGATTGAAAATAAGACCTCATTGGCCTCTGCTATACTTGGTGGCAAAGCAATATCCTTAGATTTCGCCCATTCACGAGCCCCTTCCCCCACCAGGAAGCTGCAGAGATATCACAAAGTCCCATATCAATACAGATTTGTCACATGAGGTGAAATAGAAAAGGCATTCTTAAACATTAATTATGGTGGTAAGTGTTATGGTAAGTGTTATGGTAACAAAAATATTTTGGCTACAGAAACAGAAAGGCTGAGAATTCGTTACATTGGAGGAATTCGACCTAGCAATGGCGATCCCATCATTTGCTCTTTGGCCAATAAAGCAGCAATTTGTATAGCATTTCGCACACCTGGTCTATAATTAATGGAATAAATAAATACATAAAAAACATGATAGAGAATTTGAGATAGAGTGAGTAATAGCCATGCACAAGTTTTTAGATTTCCCTGATAAGTAAAAAATTATAAACTACTCGGCTAAGCACGTGAAAAATGAGATACATCATATTTTTCGTGCAAATGGACAAAATGTGAATGTGAAAAAGAATGCGATATAATGGTATCCTTATATGCTTTCATTTTCCAGCTACTAATTCAACCAATTCATACCATTATCAAATTAGCATGTAAAAGCTTTAGATACTAGATCAGGTACTTTATGTAACGTCAACTTAAGGTAAAGTACCTGGCACAGCTCCAACAGCACCAAAAACTCCAGATTTTCCATCCATTATACTGGCATCACACTCAACACTACCATTTTCTGTCAAATTAGACCCCCTGCCAGCATTTGTGCTTGGATCATCCTTCAACAAAAGAAGCACACATTAAACTATTATTACAGGACAGGGCAATCAGAGTTCACCAAAATGTGAGCTCCGATCAAAGTTCATGAAAATCTGCAATGTATTATCTTTGCACTCTACTATTGCAAACAAAAAATATATCTTGCGATTTTTCCTTTCCTATCACAAAAGGTTATAAAATAATGGAAATTTATTAAAAAAAGAATGAATTCTTATGATTGGTAATTTTTTATGTGACCTCTTTACCAAGTGTGCTAAAGGAACAAACACAACACATTGATATACTTAAGAGACAATTAATGATGATTCTAATTTTAGAAATGGTTTTTCAAAACTCCAAAAGCGCTAAAAACTATTTAATTGATGTAAGGAGAGTATTAGATGTATAAAATATAAGGTGATAAAACTATTTGTTACATCCAGAGGAAGTGTGGAGGAATATGGCTAAAATTGTCGAGTTTGTTTATGTTATGATTATCTTTGTTTCCCCATTTCTTTTTTCAATGAACCTTGACGGTAAGCCATTTTTTATCCTTTTCAAATTTTCTTCTTTACTTTGTAAACAATATTCCATCCCATTTAGTTAACACTCTTTTATTCTCTTCTTCCATTACAGCGGAAAATATATGTAATGGAGATTATGATTGTAATCCAAATAAATGGTGGTGCCCACGTAATTATGTACTGAAGTGTATAATTTACCAATGTTCATGTGTTGGATTCGCACCGGCAATATATGCGTTGGATTCACGCAGGCAATATATTTTGCGCCCATGAGTTTGTATTTACTATTTAGTACTAAACCGCAAGAGAATACACAAACGCTATGATCTGTCATTTAGTTATCGTGTTGGAACCCAATAATTTGAAGGAAAAAAATTCTTTCTACTTTCAAGAACCTTGTAGCTATGGCTTGTACTCTAATATGATGGTAATGAAATAAAATACGGTAGCTAAGAACATTATTTTGTTTGTCTTCTTCTCTATTAATTCTAGACATAACGCCATGGCCTTCAATTCAGGCATAACACATTTTCCTTCTAAACCTACAGCCTATCAGAATATTTTAACTGCGACATTGAAAAATAATTTTTATTTTCCTTCTAAACTTATACTTTTATATTTAGTCATAGTATTGTTACACTTGTGATTTTTCTCACACTTCATTTTATATTTCTCTTACATTTTAATTTTTTTTAACAACTTCGGAAGGTTTGTAAGCTTTTAAGAGTTATGGAACGACAATAATAATAACATAATAGTAGTAGTACTAATATTAATCACAATAATAATAATAAAAATATACAACAAGCAAACAATTTTGGGGCCTATTTGGATAAACTGCTTATTTGCAGCTTATAGAACAGACACTTATGTATAAGCTTACATAAGTTATTTCTATAGCAAAGGATAAAATAAAGTTAATATTTTTTGTATATGCTATAAGTTGCTTTTATAAGCAATAATAGAGAACTTATGAAAATAGGTTAAAAAAAGCTTTTGAAAATTGTTTAAGTTGTTTTCATAAATCCTCCCAAACAGAGTCTCCGAATGAGTGAGACATTATTTTTTATTTTTTTTGAGCTGTCATTATATTGGTACAAAGTTTCTACAGCTGCATAACAGTAACTAACTTTCAAACCTCTGAGGCTCTGACCACGTGCTTAAAGGGTCTAAATTCCTTAGCACTTGAACTAGTGTATTGTTGGTGACATTATTTAGTCCCTAAATATATCAAAATTACAATCACATCCCTGATGTCTCTTTTGTTAATAATTTTAAGGTTTTGCTAACGAGTGTTAGTCAATGACTAAAATGACTACCTATTCAAATGTATAGTGGCGGGCTTCGCTTCACACATTCAGAGACTAAAATGATTATTCAGAGACTAACATGATAAAGGTGAAATAAAAAAAAAATTGTTTAGAGTGATTTGATATACCTCTAAGAGTTGAATGGCAGCGACAACAGCATCTAAGGAGAGACCTGAACCGTGTTGAAGGACAGAAGCGGCGGCGAGGCAGGCACGGTTCATGGCGGATCTGAGAGGTTTGTGATTGGAAGGAGAGTGGTAACCTGCGCCTACATGGACAGCAACAAAGAATCTCTTTCTGTCTTTACTATCATTCTCACTGCTGCTGCCAGTGACGGTGGCAGCGGTGATATCATCTTCCTCCATTGCACAAATATTTGGGGTTTTGTTTAGAATAATGCAATTGAGGAGTAGCAGATCAATTGAGAGGAAGGTGAAGTGGAGGGTGGTATTGGAACTGGAACTGGAACTCACCCCCTCTTGTCACAATTCATTACTCAACAATAACTTCAGCGCTATGAAGTTATTGGTAGGTACTCAGTCCCACGAAATATTTATTTGAAAATGTGTAATTTTGACCTAACTTATATAAAAAGATAAATAATATCATGTCGTTAGATTCGTCTCGATGAATATTTACAAAATATCAAATTTTCATAATTTTTTCTATTTTTTTTTTGTTGTCAAGTAGCCTAATGGGATGTAACAAAGAATATATGGGGTGTAATTAGAAAAATTAATATTTTCATTCTCTATTTTTTTCCCTTTCAGCTTTATTAGACTATTTGTATTTATATAATAGTAAAAACATGATCAAATTATATTATATAAATAGTACATATAGTCAAATAAGATCATTTATTTTATGACAGATGAAGTATAATGTATATCATTTTTATTTGATTTTTTTTTTAATGAAGTCTGGGTTTATATGTTTGTTTGATGAAGATTTGAGTTAGTTCCTGAATTTGGTGCATTTTTTTGTAAGTTTTATTTATAAGTTTTTTGACTTTTTTTGATAAAAAAAGAATAACAATGTTGACATTTTATAAAATAAAGAATTAAGAAAAGATAAAAGATGAAAATGTTACCTGATTATAAAATAAATGATTAAATCATTAAAAAAATAAAGGATAAAAGTGTTACGTTAAATTAAGTTGAATTTAATAATTTGGTCTTATCCTATATCGGTAAAAGTGTGCCCTTAGTTTTTAAGTATATGTATCATTATTTGGTTAAATTTATGTGAATGTTTTATCTTTGAATTGGTAAGTATAATAAATTCAATATTTTCAAATAGATTTAAAATACAGTAGAAACTCTTTAAATTAATACTCGGTAAATTAATAAACTCTCTAAAATAATAAATTTTTTCAGTTCCGACTTGGGCCAATGTAAAAAATTGAAAAACTCGATAAAATAATAAAATGATAATTTTTTTCGGGAGATCCCTTTATAATTTTCGGTCCCAAGAAAATCATAAATTAATAATTCATAGAAACTGAAAAAAATTATATATTACACTCTATTGAAATATGATTCAATAGTTGTCTGTTTTCCTTTAAAGTTCAAGTTTGTTTGGAGCTCATCTCTAACTTTTCTTATTGCATCCAATAGCTCAGGTGTTGTATTTTTGCATTGTATTTTTCCAATGCATATGAACACATTAGTTACTAATTTACGTTGAGTCTCAAGGTTCGCTGCAAGGTAATTCTAAGAGGCATAGACTAATTTACCTTTTTGTTTGGTATGTAATGTATAATTACTTAAAAACTCTTTAAATTAATAATTATTAATTTATCGATAAATTAATAACTCTTTAAATTAATAAATTTCTCCAGTCCTGACATTATTAATTTATAGAGTTTCTACTGTACATTTTATTTTTTTAAGATAAAGTAGTTAACATCGTCCAAATTTCTTAAAAAAAATAAAAATCGTCCAAATTCAAAAATGTCCAACCTACGATATCAATCATTTTCTGTCGAACTAAATCTTATGAATTATAATATTTTTTTAATTTTTTTGAATGAGTTTTAACATAACGTATTGGCAATGGTATATATTTAATCAAACTTAAAGATTAGATACATAGGAATTTACCTTGGAATATATCCATATTTATGACCTAAACGGTAGGGAAAACTCTATTGAATTAATTTAATTGTGTTTCGTACTTTCGGTGTTCCTTTTATTGCAGAAAATGAAATATTCTTCTATATGAAGGATTCTTTCTCCATTTAATGAGCTTGATTTGGGGTATAATACTGAAGGTTGGCGATACAATCTGGGCCGGAGAGATTCTCTTCAACTCAAATTATTTGGTAGTTCAGGAAAAAGAAAAAAGTCATGGAGATACGGTGAATATGATTCCTATATTGAAAATAAAAAGAAAAGAATCATAAGGAAAAAGAAGAAGAGTACAAACGAGAGTTGGACATAAACCAAGTCTCAAAAGAGAAAATTAAATAAATTGATAATTAGGAAACACAAACCTATATTATGGAACAAGTCTAGCCTAATAATGTGGATTAAATCCCCCAAGTATACCGGTATTTTTTTTTTCTTTAAGTAAGTAGTACCAGTATATTTGTTTTCTAAATAAATATATTAAAGATAATTTTTATGAAATAAAATGTTATTTGTTGATTTTAATGTTATAGAAAACATCATTTCTTAAAGAAAACAAAACATCATTTCATTGTTTGTAAGAATCATACTAATTTATTTACATTACACCATAAAAATATCAATATTTACTATTGTGAGCAATAAAATTTAGAAAAATTAAATTTTATTTCGCGGACACTTTCGATAAATAATGCTTGGTTATTATATTTTTAAATGATATGAAATATATTTTCCCAAAAAAAAATCATTTAGCTACTAATTTAAACATCAATTGTACCGATGTATATTGAATTTTTGGGATGAGCGATTCCGAAGATGCCCCCCTCTGTCTCAAATTATAAGATGTTTTGGGCATTTCACACGTATGAATATAGTCCATATAGTGCGAGAAAAATAAATTAAAGAATTCAAAGAAGAGACAACAATAAATAGTTAAGTGTATAATAGAAAAATTAACATTAATACTTCATTGATATTTTAAAATGACTTATAATTTAAGACAATTTTTTTCTTCTGAAAACGACTCAATAAAGTATTTATGAGCCATAATTTTCGACTAAATACTATGGCAGTTTTTTTTGCAGAGCTCTCAATAGCTAGCAAAGCAACACAAATCTCAGCAAAGAAATGGTTATAATTTCTTATTAAAAGAAATATATGATACTATTTTTGTCAAATATATGGTTGGATTAAAAGGGAAAATATTCAATGAAGGAAGGCTGGTACTGTAGTAGATATTTCATCAAAGATACTAGAAATCTGATTCTTCAAAATTATTCCATAACTATATGTTTTATTTTGGAGTAATAGTCACTTTGGTCTCTCAAATTGTAATGAGTGGTTAAAATAGTCCAACTTCAAAATAGTTCCTGATTGTGCATTTTGTTAGTCAAAATAGTCCGTTAAAATGTTTCATTAATATTGTCAGATCAGTCCTTCAATATACTTATTTATTGTCATACTAATCCTTATAAGTACATGTTTATTGTCATTTTAGTCTCTATATGAAAAAAGTTATTGTGAGCATTGAAAGGTTATTTTAGTGTCAATGACTATTTTGACTAACAAAATGCACAATCAGAGACTATTTTAAAATTTTGATACAACGAAGAACTAAAATACCTAATCATTACACATTCAGGAACCAAAGTGACTATTACTCCATTTTATTTTACATAGTAATACTCGGTGTCTTTTTAATTTTTAAGAGATATCTCCGTGTCAAACACGCTATCTCTCATAGCATGTCTAAATATTACGTTATCTTGCCTACGTAAACATTGTGACGTAGATTGTTAACTTGTTTGTTACAAGCCAAAAGGAATATATGTGTAGTTTTTTTGGTTACATATGTGTAGTTGTTTTTAACGATAAATGTTAATAATTAATTATTTATACATATTAATATTTATTTCTTGAGTCAAACTTTTTATCTCATATATATACTAGAAAAAACAAAATTAGCGAGGGAAAGTAGTGACGGAAAAAATGAAATTCCTCACAAATTCCTTGGTCGCAAAATTTAGTGACGGAATTAGAGAGGGATTTCACGTTTTCCCTCACTAAAT
>Ga0315913_1001060_pt1 | contig 28564 bp, 15 predicted proteins | sample MpolsnodulesMG_FD_207736 | JGI IMG/M metagenome (GOLD analysis project Ga0315913, IMG submission 207736) | Medicago polymorpha root nodule microbial communities from Los Angeles, California, United States - small nodules | ecosystem: Host-associated > Plants > Roots > Nodule | place: USA...
CTATCTACTCATTCTTCTCCCTTTTCTCTCGCATTCTCCGCCATTTTTTTTTCTTTCTCCAACACCCTTTTTCCAAACCCATCAAAAGGGTTTACTTTATCACATCTTTTGATTAATGGGTTTCAAAGGAATTAACAAAAACAATCCCTTTGATGACAAAAGAAACAATTTTTTCTCAATCTCCAATTTAGGTTCTCAATGGAATAACCATCATGAAGAAGGGTACCCTTATCCTATTGGTGGTTTATTTGCAAGCATGAGTAGTAGTCAAATGGGACCAGGTTTTGGTGCTGCTGGTGGTGGAATTCAACCAAACCCATCTTCAGATTCATCTCCTCAACGGAAGAACAATGGTATGAAAATCCCCTGCACTGAGTTATACGTAAGGTATGTACAATCAGAAGGTAAAGTTAAGATTCTTGGTGTTCCTGATGAAGAAGAAGATGAGGTTCTTGGTGGTGAGAGAAAGAAAAAGGGTGGTCTTAAAAAGTTCAAGATTAAGGTAAAAAACCCATCTTTGAGAAGATTGATTAGTGGGGCTTTTGCTGGGGCTGTTTCTCGTACTGCTGTTGCACCTTTGGAAACTATTAGGACTCATTTGATGGTTGGAACTAGTGGTCATTCTAGTGGTGAGGTTTTCAGTGATATCATGAAGACTGATGGATGGAAAGGGTTGTTTAGAGGCAATTTTGTTAATGTCATTAGGGTTGCACCTAGCAAGGCCATTGAGGTAATTATCATGTTTATGTTTGTTTTTTTGTTTCATACTATGTTGTTGTTGTTGAATGATTTTGTGTTTCACTGTTTTGTTTTCATTTCCTCAGTATGTGTTAATTTTGGTTGTTTATTTTATCTGCGTCATTGAATTACGCCAACATTATGAAGTAATTTGATCCATGTAGCTAACTAGCATACTCCACTTAGCGGGATAAGGCTAGATTGTTTTCGTTGTTGTATTTTATCTGTGTTATCAATTGAGATAGCAGAAATTAGGGGCATGCTCAAATTCTGTCTCGCATCAGTGCTATTGTGCTGCTATAGCCGCTATTTCATACTCTCTCTGTCCCTTAATACTTGACCTTATTACGCATGTCAATGCATAATTTTGAGCTTAAATATCTTGAATAATATATTAGAAAAAATTATGAAAATTTGATATTTTAAAAATACTCATCGAGACAAATCTAACGACATCTTATATGATATTATTTATCTTTGTATATTAGTAGAAAAATATGGTCAAAGTAAGTTAGGTCAAAATTACACATTTTCAAATAGGTCATCTATTGCGTGACGGAGGGTGTAATATTTTGTAATAAATAGCGTATCAGAAAACAATAAAAGATAGCGTATTGTTTAAATTGCGCGCCACTTTTTAACAACACTGTATTTTATTTATTGAAAAATCATTGGCTTGTGTTTTGATATGTCAAGGGATTTGTTTATGTTGACTGGGTTTGTTTTTGCATTTTAGGAGGACCATTCATATTTTCAATGTAAAGAACAAGTGTTTAAGAGATTGAGTCTATGTTTAGGGCAATTATTAGTTAAAATATATGTTTCAAAAACAGGTAACAAATGGTTTCGTAAGTTGAAACGTAGTAATAAATGAAAAGGTTCAGATATAAATAATACAAAATCACTAACAAAAAATTAAACAAAGAAGTCCTTCAATCTCCGTAGATTTATGTGTTAGGTTATAAAATCAGGAATTTCACTTATATTTTATTGACCACAATGCAAATATCACGTTTGGTATGGTATCTAACTTGCTGCCAGATTTGCCTGTCATTTTTAACAATTGAATTATTCATATTCTCCTAACTGAAAAGGACATCAAGTTTGGTAGCTTTGCCCTTCTGATAGAATGATCGTTGTGACATATAGTTAGTTGTATTGCTGCTAAATTTGTTTTATTCATTCGCTTGCGACATATCCCTAAGTCAGTTTTTAATATCTGTAGCAATTTTAGCGTTAACTTTTGTTTGGTTTATGTTGATAAAGAATTTTCATGCGGTAGTTCTTTGTATATGTTTTTTCCTTGTGCTGGTGATTTGGGGCTGTTGGTGGTATGTAAGGATCCTTTGGGGCGCTTTTGAGAGGTCTCTAACTGGATTCTACGAATCAAGAAAATTTTCTTCGATAAAAAGTACATTGGACAATGTTTTTTCTCGTCACTTCCGCACATCTAAAACAAATAAGCTATAAGGTGTACAAGTTGGAAACATTTTTATAAGTAAAGCGGAGTTATATCACTTTTGGCGGTCACAGTTTTTGGTAACTGCTGTTTTGTTTGCGTCTTCTCTTCTTCAATTTTTTCATACTAGGCATGTCACTGGCTGTCCAAGTTAATCCTGTAGATAGAGCTTCTATAATTTGACTCCGTGATAGAATGCTGATTCATGGAACCACGTTCATGATAAGTAATAATAGCCTTCTTTGTTGCCACAGATAGTATTTTTTGTTTTCAGACAAGAAAGTGATGTCAAAACATTTAACATTTATATTGAAAACCAACTTTTAGTTTTTATTAATGCTTCAAATTTTGAAAAGATCTATGATATCTGTCAGACTGTTGTTAAATAGCTGCTATAGCGATGCGGGATTTGAACAAATCGTTATTGCTCACAATAAACTATTTAATCAAAATATTGTCAAATAGCGGCACTATAGCACTGTTATGTAGCAAAATTTGAACAAACTGCAAATTTATGCGATTCACGATTGAACAGCGATGAAGTCTGGTTGCATGTGGTAGTATTTTAACTGTTTTTAGGCATTTTGTTTTGTCTTCGATTAGTAATTTAATAATCCCCATGATCATAGATTTAACTCCAGCATTTTTTTTATGCATCTGAATATATTGCATTTTTTTCTGCAGCTATTTGCTTATGATACAGTTAAGAAGAACCTCTCATCAAAGCCCGGGGAAAAGCCTAAAATCCCAATTTCTCCGTCATTGGTAGCAGGCGCTTGTGCTGGAGTTAGTTCAACTATTGTCACATATCCTCTGGAATTACTCAAGACTAGATTAACTGTCCAGGTATGTACTTGTAAAACAAAACAATCTCACACTTTTTCATATTTATGATTCTGCAAAATTTAAGGTGGATTGGCATTTTTTACAGAGAGGTGTTTATAACGGGCTATTTGACGCGTTCGTGAAAATAATTCGAGAAGAGGGTGCTTCAGAACTTTACAGAGGACTTGCACCTAGCCTTATTGGAGTTATTCCATATTCTGCTACCAATTACTTTGCCTATGACACTTTAAGGAAAGTGTACAAGAAAGTTTTTAAACAAGAGAAGATTGGAAACATCGAAACCCTTTTGATAGGATCCGCGGCCGGTGCTATTTCAAGTACTGCTACTTTCCCGCTTGAAGTGGCTCGTAAGCAAATGCAAGTGGGAGCACTAAGTGGAAGACAAGTTTACAAGAATGTGATTCATGCACTTGCATGCATACTTGAGAAAGAAGGTATCCAAGGTTTGTATAGGGGATTAGGACCAAGCTGCATGAAGTTGGTTCCGGCTGCTGGAATCTCTTTCATGTGCTATGAAGCATGCAAGAGGATATTGGTAGAGGAAGATGATGAAGAAAATAATGAGTAGAATACCATAACTTAGTGCTGATTTTACCCTTTTTTTCCCTCCGAATTTCGTTAAATTATTTTGGATTATTTATGGATTTTTTTGGTCCCCGGATTTACTTTTGAAAAGAAATTGAGAATTGAAGAATAGTTTTGGTTTTTTCTATTCACTTGCTTAGTTGTGCTTACTAATTTCTCATATATTTCTATTGGTTTAGTACCTTATATTGTAAGAAAGCAATTTTCACTTTTTTTTTCCCTTCTCAACACATACAATCTGTACATGTGAGGACAGGAGTAATTTTTTTTTCATCTTTTGATGCAACCTTTTTTTTTCTTCCTTAAGCTCTAAATTATACTTAAATTTTGATGTTATATGATGAGCACAATAAGCACCTGATGATATTTTTGTTCGTATCTATTGAAAAGGTGCAACAACTCTTGCTTTTTTTGACAATATTCAATAACGAGTCAAAATATTGAAGTCTTCAAAATGGTAAGCTCTTCTTTGAAAAATAAAGTAAGTTCTTAATGGGAAGTTATATGACTCTGAAATGAATGTGGACACATTACATGAATGGGGTGGTAAAACTGACGAGTCCACTATAAAAAAGAATTGTTACAAAAACAACAAAAAGAATCATCAATAAGCTAAAATCCAAAATACTGGTCTGTTTGACTTTGTTCATAATCAAAGCAATCTATAGTACCAAGTACCAACTACTACCAAGTACCATGATTCATCCACCATTAAAGAAAACAGTTGGCATAGTATGTTTGGATTGACCAAGAGTTTAGTGAAATCAATTTACTGTAGTTTTAAAGTGCAGTTTTCGTCAAAATCACAATGTATTAGTTCGCTAAATATCAATTTAAATATACACTTATAAATATACATGGGGTAGTTTTTGAGATGGTTGATCGTAATTCTAACAAATTCATCGTGATATTAAACTTAAGACTTATAAATTGTCATATAAAGTCTATGTCTCGGCAACACAATTTAAACTCCATTCTTTTTAGGATGAGTTGCATTTTTTTTTTTTAAATAATCACGAGCTCAAACTCCGATTCTTACATATTTACCTACCAACTCGACCAACGTTTGTGGTGGAAATGAAATTTTTATTCTGGATGTAACATTGGCTTGTAAAAATGGACTTACTGTTCCCTGCCATTGCTTCAAGCATTTAATAGTTTCTAAAATTCTTAATGCCTCAACCATACAACAGCATCGCTGCACTTCCACGCACCCGCGTCAACAAGCATTCTTTATTGACTAACTTTAATATAGATTTGTTGAACCACTAAAATAGAATAATTATCAGCCTGCTGATGTTTGGAATTGAATCCCAAATAAAACTCATTATATTATATATTTGGCATCATTGGTTGAATATTCTTGGTTTATTCTTGCTTTATCGCCGTCTTATATGAGAAGCACAAGTGCACATATATAGTACCAAATACCAAAACATATATAATAAGTTGAACCTTGAGACACTAAATTTACATACAAGTATTTTAAAATTCTAAAGATTTTAGCTACTACTCACTCATGATGGAATTTCTTTTCACATGCGTGTGTAATCATTTAGCACCTATCTAAATATTTATTAATGTATTTAGGAAATAGTATTGTAATGTGATATTACAGTGAAATATAGTTTAATGGATGTTAGAATTATTTTTACACTCTTAGTGCATAGCTGTTGAACTCAATTATTAACACTTCAACAATACTTTGTGGTTAAGCCAAACAATTGGCTTAAATGTTTAATGAGTTACACCAATAGGCAAATTGTTTGAGAAAATCCAAATAATTTTTAGATGGAACAATTATTAGTTATACTATAGTTATTTAAACTCTTTTACCCTAAAAACTAAGGGGTTAACACTAAAAAAGACTCTACGTTGTTTTGGATTTTCCTTTGTCACTCTTATAATGTACGTTGTTTTTGAGTTTATAAACTCAGTTTGCTTGTTGGTGCTTCCAAGATTCCAAATAGTGTCAATTTTAATTTGCTCGTGTGTAATATTACGAGAATGGTAAATGTTTTACTTCTATGTAGGGTTACCTTAGACATAAGACAATTCAAATCTTCGCTTTAGGCCTCCAAAAAGATAAAAAAAAAAACTATAATTAAAAAAAAAATAATTGTATTAAAAAGAAAATGCTAATAAATATTCTTATAACGTTGTTTACAAAACAACAATAAGCAATTTTTGTATTGAAAATGATGTGATTTTTGTTATAAACAATGTTATAAGGATATTTATTGAAAAGGAGTAGCGTCTGTGTTTGTTTATTGAAAATCATTTGATTTATGCTTTCAAGACAAATTTCCCTTTTATGCATTTCTTAAACAATATTCTTATTTAGGAGCATGACCTTTGTTTCAGAGTCCTTTAAGACCTCAAAAAAAAATGTTTATTGTTATTATCAGGGTATTTCTAACTTATGCCTTAAGATGATATGTTAAAGAATTCAAGATAGAGTCCATGTGAGATTGATTCAGTTGAGAGAGATATTGTATATTATATGATCGGGGTTTGAAATCCAGACATCCTATTTATTCACCTTTAAGAGGTGAATTTATAGCCATTAACCCACTTGGAAAAAACAAAAAGAATCCAAAATGCACCAATCAAATGCACCCCACTTTTTAATCAAATGCACCATAAGCTTGATAAGTGGTAAAAGTAAACCATCCAAACAATAAGGAATTCTGCTCTTTATCCAACACGTTTTGCTCATTTCCAACTGAAATTTTAAATTACCCCTATGTGAGTTAACTCACGCAGGGGTATTTTTGAAATTTTAGTTGGGAGCGAGCAAAAAGTGTTGGGTAAAGAGCCGAATTGAACAATAAGAGGTGTGGGGAGTGACAAAATTGAAAATTCGAAGGGTATGCGAGAAATTATAAAAAAAAAAAAAACGAAAAAGAGAGACCCGGCCCAAGAAGAAAGAAGTTAGATGAAATTTGGTTCCCTCCCGCTCGCATGTATTTTAAACGGCCGCCCTATTTTTCCGTATGAATTCACGCGCCGCACGCTCTCTTCTCTTCTCTTCTCTCTCTAACAAAAAAGTAAAAGTAAAAAAAATAAGGTGAAGAGTGAATTGCATTATTGAACACAGAGAGAGAGAGAGAAGGGAAATCGAGTGTGAAACTGAACACTTGTTCTTCTTCTATCTTCAGAGTAGATTTTGATGGATTCTCCAGAAGCTTCTAAGATCAATAACATTTCTTCTTCTCTCTCCACTATCAATGCCGCCACAAACAATCCTTCTGATCAATCCCCTCAAGTTCAAGTATACTTTACTTCTTAATTCCTTATTTTATTCACTCCAATTAATTTATTCAATTTTAAGGTTATCGATTAGGTAACTGTTAATCAATGTTGTCCATTGTGCGTTGTGGTGCCTCACTTTCATAATTCATTGTTGTGACAAACTTGTTTGGAAGTTTGATTCCATAAATTTCACTGGAATTGCTTTTATGTTAATTAACTCACACTGTCTCATTTTTGCATTAAAATGAATACATGCTTATCAATTAGGCACATTTGCATTGCATTGCAGTGCGTTAATTGTGTTTCTGGAACAGTCTTTTTTGTTTATAGATCTCTAGAGACTAATGTGTTATTTTGGTTGACTTGTGTAGTATTTTTCAAATTCTTTCATTTCAGGAATCTCCCTTTTTGAGATTTGTCAACACTCTATCTCCAATAAAGCCTGTCAAGGCTTCTCATGCCACACATGGGTTTCTCGGACTCAATTCTCCACCTCTCGTATTCAAATCACCGCGTATCAGTGCTCCCCACCGTGAAACACAATATTCGGAAAGGTTCGTGACTTCAATTTTGTGTTCGTGTCTTTTGTTATTGACGATGCGCTCGCTATTTATTGACAAACTCTGTATGTATCAGGCTTGAAGGTACCCATTTATCAGATCCAGAAACATCTCAATGTAACGTAGGAGACAACAGTCTTGGTGAAGCTCGTGGTGATTTGAAGAAATTGAATTCTCAGCAGCCACTGCCAGATGTGTTTACAACAGTTGCTCAAAAGGCTTTTGACCTCAAGAATGACGCGAATACCCAAAGCTGCAGTCCTCCAGCATCTGTCGATGAATATTTGGCTGATCCCGTGGATGATCAAATGTATCCAGTCAACCCAGAAATGGAACAATCTACTGATGCGGTTGGGTCATCATCACTAACTGAGTCGGAGAAAGTTATATTAAAATTTGATACGAGTGACGGTCCTAGTAACATAGCAGAAGAACTTTTGCCTTTGTTGGAGGAATCTAATATGGTTCATCAAGAAAGGACAGAATATGTTGAAAATCCTGCAACAACAGAAGGGGAGAAAAATGGTGCTGAATTGGTTTCTCAAGAGCACTTAGGTTCGAGTTCAGGTGCAGATGTTTTTGATAAACAATATTGCCATGATTCACTTCCCCAGGTAACTAAGCTCTTGCTGTCTATATCTATTATGCTGATATAGGGCCGTCAGTATTCATATATATGATTAGTGTGAGCTAGATGTCCTCCAGTCTCTTTTGATTGATCTTTAAAATTTCAAGCTTCAGTGTGCAGGAAATGATCAACGGCATCATAGTGATTGTGCACCTCAATTGATGCATGATCCTATCCAGGTTGTTAAAGAATTTGAAAATTGCAGTGAGATGGTGTCATCCTCACAAGTAAATTCGGAGAACATCCCACAAGATGGTTCTGAGGTAATCAATTTTTTTTTTCTTTCAAGTTTGTTGCATTCCTCTGAAGAAATATATGAACTTTTGTATAGATTTTGCAGTTTTTTATGCTTTTCCTTCTGAATGGTTTTGCTTATGTCTGCTTTCTTTTAGGCTTTAACACTAAATAGCCTCTTTAGAGGTTAATGATTACAGGCTTGAATACACTTCTAGTTTTTTTAATCATGGCCATCTATTATCTCCAATTAAAGAAGAGCACAGTACATGTACTTTGTTTGCACTTGGCACAGTCAATCTTATAAACCTAATAACACTTCAATGATCTAGTTTGTTTACGGCCCTTTGCATGCATCATGGCAGGAATTTTTTTAACGAAATTAGCAGCAGTGGTATACTGCATATTTCTGCAGAAGATAGGTGCTGTAATCAGATATCTCTAACTAAAAAATTCCCCCCATTTTTCTGCTCATTAAGTTTTGCTTTGATTGGAGGTTTCAAAATTGTGGATCTCTGGTAATTGCAGTTTTTTCAATCAAGATTGTTAATAAAATGTGAGTCATGATATTACATCATGGACTCAAAAGATTAAGGGAATCTCTTAGAATAAGGAAGTCAGTTTTCTGTTTATGAATATATCATGGAATATATTTTGAACGAAGAAAAATCAGCAACAATTTGTTGGCTACAAGGTTTTAGTCATGTGGGATGAGACTAAAGTGGTGTAATGGCATTATCTACTTGGCAATCATACACATAATTTGCATAGGATAATGAGTTGCATTCTGATTATCAGGAGCTTGCATTTTATTGTTCGATTAAATGAAGATTTTCTTTCTCCAATATAATAATTGTTACAGTCAATGCAGGCTAGTCTAAAGTATCATGGCATTCGTAGACGCTGCCTACAATTTGGGGAAGCTTCTTCCATTGTTCTTGGCAGTAATAAGTCTCATGTGAAATTGAATACAACTTCAAGCAACACGAAAATGGTTTCTGTGACAGTTTCCAAGCCACCAGGCATTGGGTTGCATTTAAATAGCATTATAAATGCAATGCCACCTAGTTGTGCTTCAACTACAGGTGTGGGATTATCAGATGGTATACAGGGGTCCAAATCTTCTATAAGTTTGCATATAGTGGAAAACGTGGCAAGATCCTCAACTCCGTCCAATATGGATGGTCAATCTTTTATTGATACTAAGAATGAGAGCCATGAAACTGATGCTTCAGTAGTTGCAGATTCTTTCATTTCCGAGTCTCCTATCTTGACAGAATCTATCGACCTATATCCGGCAAATGCACCTGATAAGAGGAGGGTACGCCCTACAGATGCTGAGGAATTCAACCATCCTAGCACCTCCAGGAAAAAGTTAGTTATCATCATCTTTCTCATAGGTCATAATTTTTATTCTTTACATGTTTGCTAGTTTTACCAAATATTGCATTGCTCTATATAGGAAGAAAACAAGTACTGATGATGCCAGTGGACCTAAGACGTGCAACTGTAAGAAGAGTAAATGTTTGAAACTGTGAGTAGATTTTAAATGTGTTTTGATATATCATACTTTCTATGATATACAATATCTATGTATTTTGATTTGAGTACTTTGCAGTTACTGTGATTGTTTTGGTGCTGGAATCTTCTGTGGCGACGGTTGTGCTTGCGAAGGCTGTGGTAATAGAGTAGAATTTCAGGATAAAGTTGTTGAAACAAAACAGCAAATTGAATCCCGTAATCCACAAGCATTTGCTCCCAAGATTGTACCATGTGCAGCTGATGTTCCACTGAATAATATGGTATAAGATCTTCATATATTACTGTTGTTCAACCTGCTGGTATTAAAAAATTAGGTGATATTTTGATGTGACCTTTGCAGGAAGATGTGAATATGACAACACCGGCATCAGCTAGGCACAAAAGAGGTTGCAATTGCAAAAGGTCAAAGTGTACAAAAAAATACTGTGAATGTTTTCAGGTTGTGTATTTTATCCACATTTCTATATGCTCTAAATATTTCTCTAGTTTTACTGTGTCAGCTAATATATTTTTTATTTATTTCAAATATCTGTAAAAAGGCTAACGTTGGATGCTCGACTGGATGTCGATGTGATGGATGTATGAATGTCTTTGGCAAGAGAGAAGGTTAGAGCTCATAGTATGAATAGCTATTTTAAATACTTAATGCACTACACAGTTTAACTTGTTCTCTGGTCAGTATAAATGTTATGGATTGATGTTGGGAGGTTTTGATGTTACCAAATACTAGTCCTTATAAGGAAAATTGCTGAGGCCAGCCCAGCACAACTTTTAAGTTTTTTAATGATGTGTAGATTTGAATCCAGAACCTCAACTCAAACCCTACCCACCACCGAGTCCAGGTAGAATGCTAGAGATGGTCATATTTGCCATACAAATGACACTCCTTTGCTTTATGTTGCTAGTAATAACCTCTGCGGTGCACTTTTGGAAGTGGTGGGTTTGTTTTAAAAGAAGTATTAGGTCTCACGAACTTATGAATTGAATCAATTACGATTAAATAACTTTTTAGTGTTTCTAATGTACACTATTCCCAATTTAGTTACTAAAATTTCTAGTTGATTTCAATCCCTGAAATACAATAACATCATTTTTGGTACTTCTTTTGGTTTGAGTTCTTGTAACTTTGTCCACATTAAAATGAATACATATGGTCCACATGTTATAGGAATTTATTTCAGTATGGGCAAATATTTTGAAAAACTAAATTAAAAGAATGAAAATCAAAAGCAATTTTTCTTAAATTTTAGGGGTTCAAACTGGCAAGAATTTCTTAAGAGACTAAATTGAAAGTTGGTGTGAATTACAGAGACTAGAATTATTTTAGCTTTTAAAGTATAGTTGACATTTTATTTTAGTGCCACATGAGAGAAGAGTGGGCGCAGATCATTAAATGTTTCTGTTAATGTATTACACATTTTTTAAATGCAGATTTTGTGGCAATGGAACATGCTTCTAGCAATGAAAGGGAGAGCAACATTGTTGAAGAAGGGTTGGATGACAAACTGCACAGAAGACAGAAAATTGTGACAATCAGGACAGACTTGTTGCGACCAGCAAATCACCTCTCACCTGTAACACCATTGTTGCAATGCTCTGAGTAAGATTGCTTACAGTACAAGTTTTTCTATGTTGTATAGAATAAGAAGTTATATTCTGAGTATTTAATTATTTTGACGTCCTTTCCTTTGTGCTGATTGGCCTTTTTCCATTTGTCCAGCCAAGGCAAACAGGGTGCAAAGTCCAGACATTCCTCTGCAAAATTGACTAAATCTTCTAAAAAACCACGCAGCAGTCTTGCACATTCAGAGTCGAATGATTCTCAGAAGAATGCGCCTACACATTCTTCATCTACAGAAAATGAGTGGATAGATCTTCCACCATACCAGCTCTCCAATAGATGCGGTATTCGCCAGTTGTCTGGGGGCTCTCTTCGTTGGCGCGGTAGTTCACCGATTACCCCAAGCGCCAACTTAGATGATGAATCAGATGGGAAGCTCTTTGACATTCTAGAAGATGAAACACCTGATGTATTGAAGGAAGCTTCAACTCCCATCAAGTCTGTGAAAGCAAATTCTCCAATCCAAAAGAGAGTTTCTCCTCCACAGAGCCATTTACTTCGGATTGGGTCAAGCTCCTCAGGTGGCTTGAAAAGTGGCAGGAAATTTATATTGCAATCTGTTCCTTCATTCCCTCCGTTGACCCCTTGCGCTGATTCTAAAGTCCTTTGCAATGGCAGTGAGGATTCGGGTAACAGCACAGATAAAGTGACATAACCCGAAAGCAAAATATTGCCCTCAATGTGTGTATAATGGTTGGCATCTTGTCTGATAAATGTATGTCGACAAATTTGATTTGATTTTTTTTTTCTTCCCGTTATTTGGTGTAGAATGTTTTGGAACCTTACCATTTCTGTGACACCTCCCTCTTCAATCTATTTGGCAAACAGGTTCCAAATGACCCTTTTTTTTTAACAAAGGTTCCCAGATTACTTATTGTATGAATCAATGCAAATTGAAGTTATGACCGAATCATCCTTCCAATGTGTAGTATTACTTTATATTTTTACACATTGAAAGTTGTTTATAAGTTATTTCTCGGAACAGATTCTATATAGTTTATATTTTTTGGTATGAATGAATGCTATTCCATATGCTCAAATGGAGTCTCGTCCTTGGATGACCGTGTTAATTAGGCTACTTAAAACATCAGTTATCAGTTATTTGGTACATAATTGATTATATGTATTGATAATTAGTGCTTGTACATAAACAAGGTTAATTTGACAAAATTAACTTGTTGAGTTTAGTTAATGAATTAGTTGAGCCGAACTCGAGTTGAAAGTTGAACTCGATAAATAGATGGTTGAACTCTAGCTATATGTAATTCAATTTGTTTGGTTCATAAACTAACTTGATGTAGTCTACTTTGTTGGCATTTGCCAAACTGTTTGACCTATTATCGTTCCTTCACAGCATGCCTCAGTATACAGCAATTCTTAGATGAAATGTAATGAACAATTTCTTAGTTTGCACAATAGATACTTTAGCAAGGTTGGTCATTATTAAGTAGTGGTTTCATACTCATAATATCGATAAAAAATCACGAGTTTAATCGTTATGCATCAACGATGACATATAGAGTCACTCGTCTAACGAAAATCTATTATCTTGTCATGTAAGTTTATTTTATAACCGTCTTTTAAAAATCACTACCACATTCTATTCTTATTGGATGTTAGTGTAAAATCGTGTATGCTAACAAAAAAATGGTGATTGTAACCCTTTCTCTAGTCTTGACTTATCGCAATTGGTGAACATTAATCTTCAGAGGAATGCTCCATGTAATAACCATTGACAATGACCTATTCTTTTTAGAATCATGGCAAACATGCTTTGACAAGACAAATCAATTGGTTTTCTCAAGGACACCTCTTGTTCCTGAGCAATTTTTTATATACAATCTTCACTAGTATTTTCAATCGGTTCACCATCATGTCTTTTGTTTACCCCCCCTACTGTCATTGAGGGTAAATTGCATGAGATCCATGTGGAATGATGCTCTCCTCTTACCAACATCTACAAACTCAATGTGGATGAAAGTAATACTGATCTTTCAGCTTGCGAAGGCCTCATCAGAGATTCAGAATGTGGTTGTGTTCATGGTTTTACTTGTAATCTCAGTGGTCAACTTCATTTATGGTATAAACTATTTTTGGTATAAACTCATTATAATTATAGTCTTTGTATTCCTATTCATCCATCCATAGAATATCTCCCCAAACTTGTGAACTATCTAATCAACTAAGCCATATAATATAAACAAATGATTTTGACACATCTAACACACTAAAAACTGTTCTTGGAGCTCATGTTCCTAATGCAGCTCAACTTTTTAAAGCCGCACTATTTCCAAAAAGAACAAAGTGATGGTTTAAATCGCCATACCTTACATATACTATGGAGGTTAGTTTATTAGTCATGTGGTATACTCCCTTTGTCCTAATATAAATCTCATATTTGCACATAAAATCATTGCCATTTTCAATTTATAATGTTAATTATTATTTTTCTTCAGTTTTACTCTTTATTTACTATTTAATTTATAAAATGTTATTACTTAACTTATAAGTTTTCATCTATTTTGTTGTGTTACTACTTAATTTTTCAAAATATTAGCATGTCTTAAAATAATAATAAAATGTTATTTTTCACACATTTAAAAGTATTTTGTTTAAAATTTAAAAAAAAAGTATTGCACCTATAAACGTTTTAATTGAAATCACACACGTGAGCACTTTTTGTGAAAGAAACTTTTTAATATATGATTTTCATATTTTATTGTATATTTTATATAGCATGGTACGCTTCATAGTGAATTTTATAATATGTTAATTTAAAAAATTATATTCTCTAATATAATTTTTTCTTCTTCTTATATTTATCATTGATTCTAATTATATATAGATTTATATGCATAAATTATTCTATAGCATTTTCAAACAAAAATTTCAAGCACTTCATGATTTTGACATTTTTGTTATATACTGTAGATACTCGTTATTTTTGTAGTTGGATAATGATCGATGGACATCTAAAACCCTTTGACAAATTGAGAAAGATATAACGAAAGCGATATAATAAATGTGATATATTAATGGAGTAAGATGAGAGTGATATAAACAAAATGAGATGTTTAATGAGTATAAGTATGAAAATTAAGGGTGTATAAATATCATTGTTTTTTATGGTTTGATCTGACGATGAAATTACTATTTGATAAGATAGCTATTATATGGTTTGCATGTGTTTGGATTATATGTGAGATAATGTTTTCCGATCGAATTAAAGATTGGAGGATGATTTAATTAACGGCATTAAAATATTGTCTTTGTAGTGATTGTAGACAAAGACAAAGGACTACAATTTTGATGGGGTGTTTAGTTTTCAGTTAATTTGTCTTGCACCGTGTAGACTCCTTTTTTTTTTATTTTATTTTTATTTTTATATCAAACAGAAAAAGGACTCTCATGTTTGTTTTTTTTTTTCCTTCTCTTTTCTTAGCTTTGAAAAGTGATTTTTTGAAGTATTTTAAACTTTCTCTAAAAAAATGTAGAGGCCATAATAAGTTCAAAACAAATTTATAATCTAGTACTGTGTAATATTTCTGGCAGCCTTTGCAGTTAATATTTGTGGCTATTCAATGGTGCGCACAGACAGAGGTGGCTCTGAACATAGGCGATATGAGCATCAAAAATCTTAAAACCGACCCTACATACAGAGTTATGGGAATCCAACTCTATGATGACAATCAAGTTAGTCAAACACGGATGCAACAAGAAAACTAGGAAGTGTTATTTAGAAGAGGTGTGTTATTTGAACAATCACTTTTTCTACAACTTATGGGACAACCAAGAATATAGAAAGAAATGTATATCTTGACACGAAAACCAAAACAAGAGAGAGAAAATAAAAACATAATGAGTGTATGGGAGAGAGAGTTGTCCCAAAAATTGTAAGAAAATGGTTGTAAAAATATTATTTCTCTATTTGGAATCATAGTCTTCGTGAAGTAAATCAAGTAGCCAATACTAATACTATAGCTAAACATAGTTTGAGAATCACTTCCTTCAAAAAATAGTTTAAGAATTTAGCTATGTTATGCAGATTTAGCTTATACTATATTCTGCGGTGGATTTTAAATCCTATTGGCTAGAGGGAGCTTTTGCTTCCTCTTGATCACCAATAACATATATATAAAAAAAAAAAAAAATTCTATAATAGTATTTTTGCGTAAATTTCAATTTTTCATATTTTATTCAAGTGTCTAGTTTTTTTTATGGAATAGAAAAAATTTAAACCATGTGTCATCCTCGTCCAGAAGCCATGTAAACCATCTCATTTCAATTTTGCCCGATGAATTCAAAGGTGTAACTTTTTTTTTTATGGGTTACAAATGAGTGTAAAATTTTTTAACGACAAATGCTAGTAGATTAATTATTATGTTATTATTTATCTCTTTACCAAGATTTGCACCACTTCTGAACTTCTTTAAACCAATTGAACTACTAAACCCTAAAAAATATAACTTCTAATATGACCAAATAAAAATATTAATTCTAAAGTTTAACAAACTAAATCTAAGATTTTTGAATTTTGAAAGTCTTCACCCTTAGTCTAAAATTGACAACAACAAAAAAACATTTCTAACAGTAAAATGTTAAATTTCAAAGTATTTAATATCTTTTTAAAAATTGAAGGGATAAATTTTCATTAATTAAAGTGCCACTAATTACCGAAAGGAAAAAAAAACTAAGGTACAACTCCTTACGTTCTTAACTAAATTCATCATGATTTCCTCAAAGTTTGCTATTTCCAAGAAATATGTATTTTTAGTTAAGAACCATACGAAAAAGAACATTATACCTAAGTTTTATCTGCTATTTGAGTGTATAATATTTACATTCCTTGCCAACCAGAATTCTGTGGAAGAAACGAACTTTTGGAAAAAGAAAATAAAGAGATTATATACCACATTTGCAGTATACTTATGGGAAGAAAAAGTAACAGCTTTTGTACCATCTGAAAGCATCAAAAATAAAAAAATTCTCATCCATACATAAACTTCCAGACACATGAGCGGTATTTTAGAGGCGTGAGGTCGGAAAAGAATGTCTCTAACAAAATACTCATGAAAATTAAACGTTACATATAGGAAAATACTAAAGCAATATTTTCTCACACCTATATAGGATCAATTCGCATGCTAACCATAAAGGATAGGCCAAATCTGATAACTGGGGATATGGATGGGGTACTACACCCACACGTCCGAGCAAATATCGATACTTACTAAAGCTGCATTTGAGTATGGCATGTATAGTCAAACTTATTATAGTACCTAGTATCTTTCAACATGCCATTTCAATTTACTACGAGGATAAATCAATTCCTAGCATTGGTTCATGAAGAATATGTAACAGTAACTAATTCCAGCAAGCAGGTAAAGCAGTATGTGAAGTTAAAAAATGAACGCTGTGAGGTTTCCCTGAAAGGTCCGAATTCAGTATTTCACCTTTAGCTTGAATCAGGAGAACCATTTCCATAAGAGACCAGGCCTTTCTTTCCGTCTGAGCTTCTAGAAGGAGACCTTGACCTGTTATCTTTGCTTACTTTCCTTGGAGATAGTGATTCCACAGAAGACCTGGATCGAGATGGACTCCTGCTGAGGGATGATGACGCACGCCTATTCACACGAGGAGGTGAGCGGTTGCGAACTGGGCTAGGGCTTGGGCTATACCTTCGTGCTCGGTAAGGTGGACTTCGTGATACAGACGGTGTCCTGCTTCTCCTACTCCGGTACCTACATATAGGCTTACACATAATCAATCATATGCACTCTAAACAACAGGCTTGATGCTATCATTATTATTCAGTGGCATGGGGATTTGAATACTAGGTAGGTACCAAAAATGCCTCAACGATGAATAAAATCATGCAGTAAGTACAATGTCTTCACCTAGAAGTTTAAAAAAAAAAATTGTGAGCAGCGTATGAAGTTTGAAAATAACCTTGGTGGAGTTCTTCTCCGTGGCGGTGGGCTCCTAAAACGCCTAGGCGAGTACCTTCTGTATCCTGAATATCTGAGAGCAGAAAGTATAAAAAGTTATGACATTTAACTCATATTCTCAACGGAGTCCATACTACCTTAGTATAAATTAGAATTTAAAAACCACGTGCTACTTAAGTAGTTTACCTGTCACGGTCATTCCTTCCATTATAGCGGTACCTCACAGGAGACCGAGAGGGGGTTCTGTACCTTCTAGCATAAGAGTATCTTTCACTGAAACCTCTTCCCCTTCTGATACGTTTTGGTGAAGCATCGGGTGACACACTCTTCGACAGACTCCTCCCACGAGGTGTCCTTGCCCTACGAACAGGGCTATGACTCCTGGAATAGCTGCGGTGATTGCCTCTGCTTGCCACTCTGACAGGACTTCGGCTAATGCTTCTCAAAGGAACTCGGCCGGAACTTCTGCTGAGACTTCTGGCAGATGATCTAACTGGACTCCTGCTTATGCTCTTTCTTGACACTCTTACAGGACTCCTACTGACTGTTCTTCGCGATGATACTCTAGCAGAACTCCTGCGGCTTTGAGAAACAGATCTGGCAGGGCTCTTGCTAAGACTTCTACGATTGGGACTTCTCACAGGGCTCTTGCTGACACTTTTATGAATGTGTGTTGTTCTCATTGGGCTTCTACTGATACTTCTCCCCTTCCTCCCTCTCATGGGGCTTCTGCTGACGTTTCTGTTTAAACTCCTGCTTATGCTTCTAACAGGACTCCTGCTCAAACTCCTCCGCGATGGAGCACGAGGACTTTTACTACCACTTGGACTTCTGCTAAACCTCCTCTTTGGACTAATGCTCGGGCTTTTGCACACAAACTTGGGACTAATACTCATACTCTTGCTCACGGTTTGCTTAGGACTCATACTTCGGCTCCTGCTCATCAACTTTGAATAAAATACCAGATCTGGAAGAAATGGTAAGCATAAGAAATAACAGAGGTGTGACAAGATTGGAAAGTAGACCTAGATTTTCCTGGATTATCATCCATCACGCCATGCTGCCTCTCTTCACTTCTGTCAGGTCTATAGTTGGCCTTGATGCCGTTGCTAGGCTGCGCTCCATTTTCTTTTGGGAATTCTTCCTCCTCTAGCATGCCAACCCCGTCCCTCTTTTTATGATTCAGTGGAGGTAATTCTTTCTCCAAAACTGAGGATGACTGGACTTCAGCTGGCAGAGAAAAACAAAGACAAGACATCACACATGCTACTGAAGAACAAAGGCTGAACATTAAAAAAATCTATAAAATACCATAGAATGAAGCTACAAGTATGTTGAAACTTAACTTCAGTGGCTCACATAACAAACAAAAAAGGACCAGCAAATGAAATTTTACTTGTGCAAAGTGCAATTGATTCATTTTCCCAATTCTAAGGCAAACAAGATGGTGTCATTCCTAGCTAACAGCCAATAGAAGGCAAGAAAAAAGGGCATCCACAAACACAGTATAATCAAGAGAAGATGCAAGGTTAGGTGATTCGAAAGAAAAAAATAAGCAGGTACAAACCGTCCTAGATTGCCTTTATTTTTCAGGCCATAATTACATGTAAAACGACAATGGTCTAGGCCGACAAATCATTATTTACCTGGAACCCCCCGAAAAACCCCAACAACATCTAGCTTATATTTTAGGAATTGGCTTGGTTGGAGACAAAAGATTTTTTTTTTTTGAAGGATTGATAAATAATTTATTGGATAAACTAAATTACATATCAACAAAAAGTGAAGGACATCAAAATTACCATCTATCTGAGAATGATCTTTTTGCTTCAGAATTTTCTCTTGAGTATCAAGACCTTTGCCGTTAGAATTATCGTTACTCTTACTTGCACTATCTGCATCAGAAGGACTGCCTGATTCCCTGACACCACACAACAAAATTTCAGTGTCAACCATCAAAATTGTTGATCAAAGTAGAATTATTAGTTAAAATTTGTTTATATAAATTTTGTCTTGTTGAGAACAATGGATGCAGTTAAACTCATATGGTAGGTTAATAACTATGATATTCATATAAATAAACAGCAGCACACAATATTTAGACCACCTATATAACATACTAATAGGAAAAAAACCAACAACCTATGAGAGCACAAAATATATATGATACAATTATAATTTTTCACAAGCAACTATGACTGGAATTTTTTATCCATAAATCTTAACAAAATATTTAATCAGACTAAATACCTCCTTGATTTACGTTTTGATCTCTTATCTTGTTTCCTTCGCCTCTTTTCTCGACGTTTATCTCTTCTTTTTCCATGTCTATGTTTATCTTTCCTAGATCTCTTTCTTTTCCTCCGCCTGTCATCACTAGATGAACTTGTGTAAGATGACGAGGACAAATCTGAGTCAGAGTCACTATCACTTTCAGAAGATTCCAAGTCGGAATCTGAGGAACTATCTGATTCTGATGAGTAATGTTTTCTCTTCTTCCTTCTGTCACCTGAAGATTTTTTATGCTTTCCCTTTCTCCGCACTTCATGACTATTTGCTTCAGAAGATGCATTCTTTCCAATTTTTGACTTGTGTGTATTCTTTCCATCTAAAACAAAAAATATTAAGATTCAAATAAACAGGTTGGACAAAAGCATCAACTTGAAGAGGGAAAATAAATAAACACTAGAATACATCATCCTTTAAAAGTTTGATGAAATGTTCAGCAGATGATTAGCGATCTATTTATCATCACTCGTATAAAGGGAAGAACTCGGTATTCGTTAAATGGGCTAAGGAATACTCACCCTCGTTGTGTTCACCGCTATTAATTATTTTGACAGTTACGGTTGGTAGTCCTTCTTCATTGCCTACATCTTCAATTTTCTTCAATATATCATACCCTTGCACAAGCTTGCCAAAAACCACATGCTTCCTGCAAAATGACCCCATAACTGAACACATGAGCAAGTTGAGGATTTAGTTCGATTAACCAAAATAATGACTGTATATCAATTTACTCTCCAACCCAATGCAAGAATAGTGAACAGAGTAAGGTCACATTGAAGTTTAAACAAGTACTTAATCAAGTAAAGCAAGGTCACATTGAAGTTTAAACAAGTACTTAATCAAGTAAAGCCTGTTAATTAAACAAGGCACATTGCATTATGTGCAGCAAAAAATAAGCCAATTTCCATTCGAGTATATGTTTCAAAATTTCAAGAAGCCCTCGAGCAAACAGAGAACTTAAACATTCTTTATGAATATTTTAGACAATTATTATAAAAAGAGCTACCTCCTAAGCTGTTTCTAGCTTTTACAAACACTTATTTTTCATTGACTTTAATTTTAACATATAAAAATATGCCAAAAACATCTTACATGGGTTTCAAAAGCTTTTTTAATCATTCATCAAAACAGTACTAAAATGCTTCATAATTGTTGTTTGCAGATACACTCAAATCAGATTTCCTCATCCAAACGGTCCGAAAGTACTAAACTAAATGGCACTAGGAATAAATAACATAAACAGACCTATCAAGATGGTGATCAGCTTTCAAAGTGATGATAAAATGTGAACCAAGAGTGTCACGATCAGCAATCGCCATAGATAGAAGGCCTGGAGAATCATGCTTTAGCCTAGGAGACTCGTCTGAAAAAATAGGTCAGAGGTACAAGTATAAGAGCTAAATAAGCTTGAGACGTAACTCAATAGAACCCAAGCTGGAGAATAAGTTCAAGACAACAACTTAGTATTCGAACCTGGGAACTTGGGGTATATGCTCTCTCCACCAGTCCCTACAAAACACGTAGGAAAAAGATACAGGAGTTAGTATAACATACAACACATGCTGCATTTGGGATGCATGCAGAGGATATGTGATGCCTGTCGATGAGGATTCATGAAAAGCTAACTGTCAGTAAAATGAGAAAAAAAGTGACTACTCAGAACTCTTCTTACATTACATTGGTTTGAGATAATTTGTTATAGAAAATTAGCAACCAAAACATTACATGATTTTAAAACAAGCTAAAGAAGAAGAGCAGGTGAAGAAATTTGCATGCAGATAAAAGCCAATGCTGGCATGGTTTTAATTTAAAATTAATAGTAAGTCACGGTAAAACAGTATCCAAAAACTAACCCAAATTAGAAAATCAAATCGCTTTTGTGCCCCACTAAATGACAGACCAATCTGTACCAAGCAAATGGAACTTTCTTAGCTTCCTAACCGACTAGTAAAAGAAATCACCATTGTGACAGGAAACATGAAAATGGAACAAGGCTTGCAACCTTCAAAATTGACCACGCATATTTTATCAAATTGAAACCTTCGAAAGGTGGAAAAATAATTCACAATATGAGGCGAATATACATAAAATACTTACCATTTCGATTGATAAAGTCTCCACCCTGCAAAAGGCAAACCAACGATTAATACACACACTCAAATTATAATAATGCACACAAATAATTTGGTCATCGAGAGGCTTATTACAATTATGAGTGTGAATAACTTCATAAGTACAACCTTAAAACTATATCACAAGAAAAGCAGTTGTGACCATCAGCCCTGTATCCTACAGAATAAACAAGGGAAACTGACAAAAATAGGTACCACTGCTAAGCCATTTTCAACCACAAAAAAAAAAAAAAAGGCAGTGGACTTACTATAGGAACTACCAAAAAATAATATAGATGCAAAAAAAAGTAAAAACATACCTTAACAATGGAGCCTTTTAAGATCTGATGGAAGAAAGAACCCTTGTAGTGCAGTGATTTTCCAGTATTAGGACTTACTCCTTTTTCTCCTGAAAGGGGAAATGACACATTTAAAAAAAAGGGGAAGCTAAATCAGTTATTTGTTGATTAGGAAGAGAATTTACAATTAAGATCTATTTTTTCATGCACAACTCATTAACATGTCCAAGAACTTTCAGTTGATGATCAAATAACCAATGGTGATAATATGTGGAAGGAAAAAGGAAGTGTCATAATTCAACAAACGTGCATGAGAAATTTTTATGCAAATCAAATGTATTACCGGTACACAGTGCACGAAAATTTTCGGCAGTCTTTGGAGCAACATCGTAGAAAAGCTGAGAGGGCAAACAAATACCATTAGGTTGAATATTGGAAAGTTAGATCGAAAAAATATAAAAAGAAAGAAAAGTACCTCAAAAACCATTCTTTCATAAGGATCCCCGTCTACAGACACATCCATAAACACCATGGGGTTTTTCTTCTTTGCCATAGTTTTTCTTACTAATCGAAATCTAAACCAAATTAACCAACAATGTAAAATTAAAAAACGGTAATTGCATTAATATCAACAATTCATTGATCTTAAACAATAATTCATGATTCATCAATAAGCAAATAAACATCAATTTTAGCCACAAAATTGAATTATCCAGCTGCACTATCAAGCTAATACAACATAAGTTTCGCATAACCTACTTAAATTCATGTCGACTTCACAAGTTATAACTACAATGGGCTTTACTGAAACAAGGTAACAGGAAATTAAGTGCAAATAACATAGCTTTGACTCCTATTTCAATCAGCTACTATATAATATAATATAATAAAGTACAGTTGCGTCTAGGTGCAATATAAGCTCTAGAAGGCATCCAACTGAAACAGAAAGTGCTGACTGCTGAGTCAACACCTCTAACAGCCTTGTAACTAACTGGCCATGAGTCAGTTAGACTTATCTGGTACAAATACAGAAGTACAGTGAAGTTGTAAATCAAGATTTCATTTCTGGTACAATTACAGAAGTACAAGTTTCTCTCACTTCTCCACATGAATTCTCTCTCAGTTTCTTCATGCACAATTTTATATTCCATTGTTAAGACAATAAGGGCCTGTTTGGATTGGCTTATTTGAGCTTATCTACTGACTTAAGTTTTCCGAGACTATTTGGGAGAAACTTATTGAAACAGTTTAAGACATAACGGACCTGTTTGAATTGGCTTATTTGAGCTTATCTATAGGCATAAGTTTTGTGAGCTGTTTGGGAGAACTTATGAAAACAGCTTATGACAATTTTCATAAGCTTTTTTCAGCTTATTTTCACAAGTTCTCCAACATAGCTTATAAAAATAGCTTATAGCATATACAAAAACAATTTAATTTTATCTTTTCCTATAGAAATAGCTTATGTAAGCTTATATATAACCACTTATCATGATAAGCATAAGCTGCAAATAAGTTGTTTATCCAAACAGGGTCATTGACCATAAGCTGTTTTCACCTTATTTTCGTAAGTTCTCCAAGATAGTTGATGAAAATAGCTTATACATCACACACAAACAATTTAACTAACTTTATTTGATCATTTCCTATAAAAAAAAATACCTTATTCATAAGCGTTTATGCAATAAGCAGCAAATAAGTTGTTTATCCAAACAGAACCTAACAGTTATCAATTGAAAAAACAATAAACTAACAAAAAGGGATAAAATCAAAATTGACAACACGAATATCACTCACATGCAACTACTTTTCAACACAAAATCTCTCACTAGTTTCGTAATTTCGTAAAGAAAAAAACCAGATCATCGAAATCGAGTGAAGAAAGCAAAGCATTTTCAGTATAAAAACGAAAATGCATGAGAGTTGAAGTGTAAACCTAAAACCCTGGCTGAGGATGAAACGCAAGGTTCTGTGCGGAAAACGACAAAACCTAATGGTGAATTGAGGAAGGAGAAGAGTGTAGAAATTACCTGAACCACAAAAGAGAATGAGAATTGTTTATGTTGGAGTGTGAAGTTACTTCACTATCCCTTACTATACGTGTTATTTTTCGTTTGTGGAACTTGAAAGTTAGCCCAAAAATAAGCTGCTATAATTTAATTTAATTTCTTTTGCGCTTCAAATGATTATATTGAATAATCAACTATATGTTCATTAATTCTGAGTTTTTTAACTTCTCAAAATGCATAAGTAAAGGTAAAGTTGGAAGATAAAATGACAATAATAGACTTGTTTGTTTGATCGTATTTGTCAAATGAATTTTACAAGAGGTATATATAGATATAGACAAAGTTAAATTTGTTGGTTTAAAAGTTATGGCCTACAAAATCTAGCTTTGACTTTACATTCCGCTATTTTTGCGGGTAGTGTGTGTTCTTTCTATTGTTGGGTAAATGTGGTGTCTTACATTGATTTGTTTCCCATATATTGTGGATGGTTACTTTTTAGGCCCCCTAAAAATACAAAAATAACCTTTATAACACATTCGGTACATAAAAACCGGTGGTTCATTATAATGTAGTTTCAAATAGGTTTATGTGCATCGAGCTTTAATTACAAATTTTAAAAATTATAAATAGGCTATGAACACTTGCCTGCATCCCTGGCTAATCCAAAAGATGCAATGGTACAAAATTATCTGAAAACCAATTGCAAGACAATACTCAGAACTAAACTAATTCATTAAAAGTTCATTCACAATTCCAGCAGCATAAAGAATTGCAAAGTAGAACAACTCAATGACCGAGAAGAATTACCACTAATTGAAGAGTTTCAATACATGCACATATGTTCCACATATGTTCATAACAAACTACAATTCCCAACTACATAGGTTCATAAATTGATACAATTACCAAATATGTTCATAACAAATTACAATGCCCAACAACATAGGTTCATATCCAAAAGCCTGAATTCCTAAAACAAAAAACTAAAAACTAAATGCAGACAACACTCAGTGCCCTGTGAACTATATTGCCTGACATTTCTTCGCTTAAGCCTCAACGACTGGTACTGAGTGGCAGGCGTGGCATGAGCTATAATCTGCTTCATAGCAATGTATAAAGGAGTACCTGCAAGCTCCAGAAAAACTAAATCTTTAGACAAAAAATACATTAGAAAATAGTCTCACACCTTTGTCATATTAGAGAAAACCACTCCTAATGGGTGAATGTTACAAGCTATCAGCAATGTAAATTGCACAAAATTTCAAAAATATCTGGCACGTCTTTTGAAATTTCGACTCAAGCTTAAATTCCTGATATGAATTGAACGTACAATAACCTTTGCTTTTCAGGCTACACAACACTTCATTGTTTATAATTATGCAGCTTATCACCAACTTCATCGTAATAGTTTCACCCTAATTAAGCTTAATGTTGAATGTTCCAGTAATATGATCAAATATTTACCTAATCTCCACCAAAGAAACTCCAAAAGAAAAGAGTAAATTGAAAAGCAAAAGAAATACATTTATAGTTATTTCATTGACTAAACTCATATCAACAGGCTTGTGTTTTTCATTACACAACAGATATTATCTAGACTTTTAATAATTGATACATTTAAATGTGCAATTAGGCCTAAATAATAATAATCCATTCTCAATAATCACCAAAATTAGCAACCAGAAAACTATGCACTACTTCTATATGGTAACTACTATTCTTTTCTCAATCCTACAAAATTTGTTGATTGTGGTGCTGGGTACATGACTTTTCTCAATCAATGCCAATTTATTTTTTTTATTTTTTTTATATAGTGATAAACATGAATTGATCGTCATTTGACTACTGTACTAAATAGAAACTATAGCAGATCCACAAAATATGGCAAAAAAATATGATTCTTATTAAATTGGAAAGGAAGCTTACCAAATGAAGCACTAAAAAGCAATTTTTCAGTCTTGTAGAAAAGAACAGCCCAAATGTATAAATAATAAAGTCTCATTTTATCTCAAGCTTGCCAAACAATGTCATATTAGACCATGATTAAAACTTCTCATTTCTATAAGATTGTTCCTTCCCCTCAAAAAAATTTCTATAAGATTGTTTGCCATGCAATGTCCTTCAACAGTAAGAATAAAAAATCATTCTAACACATTGTCACGACACTCAATAACATTGAAACCAGAAACTTCACATGTATATTGAAACAGCTTATGAGGTTCATAAGATTTTGCTATTAACAGACATTCTCAGCACGAGCCTTGGAAATTTTGAGTTTCAAAGTTTCATGCCTATAAAATACATCAATGTATTAATCAATCAAAATAAGCAACGCCTACCGGATAAAATATCCGAATTCTAATCAAATGATTTCAAATACGCATCGAAAAAATATTAGCTAGAAAATCACAAGCAACTTATAAATAACTGCTTTAGCTAGATTCTATAACCAAAAAGGGTGGAAAGTGTTTTTGTTTGGACATTCCTATCTAAGCATTTTGTTCCAATATAAATACAAGTCTGATGCTACAACCGAAAACAATCAATCTTTTGGAAAGAAAAAAAAGCTATACATTCAGAATAACACTAGACACTTATACAAACTAATGACAATGCAGTGCAAAAGAAAAAATGAAGTAGAAGTAAAGCTTTTTAATTAGATAAAATTGCATTGACCTCGAGAAAAGTTATGTACTTTGAAGATTGCCTAGCACTTTCTGGTGCAGTTTTAGTCAAAAGCCTAACCTCTAGTTTCCTTAAGCTCTTAGGTCTTCACTTGGTGGACGCTGCCTACTTTGAAGATTGCCTACTTCATCACTTATGATCCTCTTTCATAGTACCAGAAACACTAATAAACACGGTTAGCACAAAAGACTTAGAGAACCTAATAAACATGAGCTGAGCTGAACTATGGTTCCATACGGACAAAAGAAAATCTCACATCAGACAAAGACAAGTAAAAGTGTATACAAGCATATGGTTTTGCAAAGAAATGAAATGAAAAGTGAAAATATTGCAAAGAAATGAAAACGAGCATATGGAACTTATGATACATGAGCAACTCAACATAGAATTATTTTCAGCATTACATTAGCATCTCTATCATTATTACCAAATCCTCGTATTCCTAAAAAAAAACACCAAAACCAAAGTAATCCATAAAACAACAAGAACAAGAAAACAAAAACAACAATGACGAACATTTTAGCTTCGAGTGTTAGTAATATTGTTCATTAATGGTTTTACAAGAGAAAAAAAGCCAAATGAAATACACATTAACAATGCTAATCTAATCAATAGGAACCAATGAGGTCCGAAACAACGATTCTACTGTCCGATACAATGAGAACTTATCTTATGCCCTGTTTGGATTGACTTGTTTTAACTTCTCTTCTAACTTAAGCATTTGTGAGAACTTATGAAAACAAGAAAACAACTTATGTTAATAAATTGTTTTCAGCTTATTTTCACAAACTCTCCAAGATAACTTATGAAACACCTTATAGCAGATACGAAAACAATTTGACTTTATTTTATAATTTGTTGTGGAAGTATCTTAAAATAAGTGCGATAAGTGTTTATGTTATAATTAAAAAATATTTTGTTTATCCAATCAGGGCCTTAGTTGAAAGTGGGGGTTTGAATGTTTGTGATGAAAACAGACTTAATGCATATAATGAGAGATATATCTTTGAATGCCTTATATGTTGGAAATTTAGGTCTTAACAAAACAGATTTTATAAAACATGTTCAACAACTATGAATCAACATCGGAAGCAAACAAAACATTGAACATGATTATGATCGGATCTACGACATGTTTGATTTATCAAGGATACTAAGAATTAGGTATAAGGAATACCTGGATAAAGCTTTCATGGCAGCCCTCCCTCAACAACAACAATCGTAAACCGAGAGGAGGTGATAATCTGAAACACACAGCAAGGGTTAGCGGCGACTGATTTGGTTCTTCCTCAACTGGTACCTTTATGCCTCAAGTTCTCTTCAGATGGGGAGAAGAGAGAGTTTTGCCGTGTACGGTGTATTGGGGACCACAACCTCTTTTATATTGGATGGCCATTAGGGTTTCCCATTATTCCGTTAATGGGTCATCCGGACATCCACTCATTGAGTCCATATCAATTAATTAAATATTTAATTAATTATCCAATTAGAAATCTAATAGCCTTATTACTTAATTTGATCACTAATCAATTAAGACTCACAATTGATAAATAGCTAATATAATTATTATTATGATATTGGAATATAATTAAATAATAAAATATTCCAACAATCTCCCACTTGGACTACATATCTTAATAATTATACTAGAATTCTTTAGGCGCGCGTCTGAATGCTATTTATCTTTAGATTTCAACTTTACAATCTGGTCCACCTCATACATTAATAATGGGACCACCGCGGCTGTCGTTACTG
>Ga0315913_1001062_pt1 | contig 28552 bp, 6 predicted proteins | sample MpolsnodulesMG_FD_207736 | JGI IMG/M metagenome (GOLD analysis project Ga0315913, IMG submission 207736) | Medicago polymorpha root nodule microbial communities from Los Angeles, California, United States - small nodules | ecosystem: Host-associated > Plants > Roots > Nodule | place: USA...
ATTCTCAGTTCCTACATCAATGTAGAACCTTAACCACTTACACTTAAATTTCAACTGTCCGAGATGGCAACTTGGCTATCATTAGAGGTGCATAAAAAATACATAAAATCCTCCAAAACATGTAAAATATTTTGGATTTTAGAATCCAAACAAAATAAGCAAAAACAAAGAACTCATAGGAGAGATAAAATATTTTAATGGTTGAGATCAAAATAATTTTTCTCTGTGTAACTTCTCTAATTTGTCTGACAATGGCCCAGACCTATTCCTTTGTAACGGGCAAACCTCACTGACACAGAGGGCCCCAAACATGCGTGGGTTTCCCATCCCAAGCTCACATGGTTATTACTACCAGTACTAGCTTACAACGTCATGGAGAAGACACAAAATCTAGCGCTTGATCCTCCTCTAGTTGACCAAATCAATTCCAAACATAATCCTCAATCCTCATTGCCTAAACTCACAAGCTAAATTCCCTATATCCCTTTCATCTTACACCATAGTTTATTATCTCCTACTTTCAACACAAATCCACCATCATTAAATTAATAAATTAATGTAAATGTTAACGTGTCCTAAAAGCGTAAATTAAGAAACTCAATGTGCTAATTTTATCTTAAACATTGTATATTGAATTCTTTAAACATTTAAAGGGACATGTTAGACCATAAATAACCCCCAAAAAACAAAAATTATACTTCTAGTATTTGATTATCATTAGCACAAAGAAAGTAGAGAAGATAGCTAGAAATAAGACCAAAAGAAAAAGTGTACATGTATGAATGAAATTAAAAACCATCATCATCACAAATTCATAAAATAAACTAAGGAATAATTACACTACTACATTGAGAAGATGATTTTTGTGTTCCACCTTGACAAAAAAAGAAAACATGAGGACACCTAAACAAACAATTATCAACTAAACTCACATTAGCAGAATCTTGTTTAAGAACAAGCAAAGGACGAGGTATCCCACCAAGCAAATAATTTCCTCCCAACAAAAGCCTCCCAAACGGAGCCATACCTGTCTCCGGAAAAACCGTTTTCAATGCAAACTGAACCGGTATTAAACCGGTGAACCGGTTATTCTCCAAAGACAAAGAAGAAAGCTTTGGCATCGTAGCTAAAAACGCAGGTAAAAAACCTTGAAGCTGATTATTACTCAAATCAACCGCTATAAGCTCGCTTTGAAATGATTCTGTTCCATAAGAAGGAGCTTCAATGGATGAAAATTCGTTGAATGAAAGTGTTAACTGTTGCAAAGATGGAAGCTGAAAGAATATAGAAGGAACATAGCCATTGATTTTGTTGGAACTAAAATCAACAACCTGCAAATAATTCAAATTCTTGAAGGTTTCAGAAGCTAAACCACCGCTTAAATTATTATTCCTCATTGAAATCTGAACCAAAGAAACCGGCAAAGACGCCGGAAATCCAAACGGGTCACCGGAAAATCCATTATTACTAAGATCCATGTAGTAAAGATTTTCAAGAGAACCCAAATTAGGTATTTTTCCATTGAGCTTGTTTTGTTGAAGTTCAAGCCTAGTTAAGCTTTTAAGATAGTTGAAACTTGAAGGAACCGTTCCTTGAAGATTGTTGTTATCAAGATACAACTCTTGTAGATTTGTGAGAGATCCAATGGAAGATGGTATTTCTCCAGTAAAAGAGTTTGATGAAAGAATGAGTCGACTCAAACGAGTTAAACTAGACAAAGATTCTGGTATGTTACCAGTGAAATAGTTGTTTGAGACATCTAGTGTGTTGAGATAATGAAAACTGTCTATGCTGAGTGGGCCTGAGTAACCAGCTTGGTCGAGACTGAGTTCAGTGACTCGACTCAGATTGGAGATGATGGTGTCACATCTGAATCCGCAGGTGAATTTTTCACTGAAGAGATGGTCACATGGGTCAAAGGTGAAGTCCCAGGAACTGATGCATGAACCTGGGGTTATTGAATTAGGGTTTATGTTTTGTTTGAGTTGTTTTAGTGATTTTGTGTCTAACCAATGTGTTTTTGATTCTGTGTTTTTGAGTAATGTTGTTGATGCAAAGATGAGTGAAAATAGAAAGAAATTTAGAGGGTTCATTGTGACTAGTCACAAAAATGTGTCTGAAATAGGGGTTATAAAGAAAGGGTAATTTATGAATGTAGAATCAGGACCGTTGAATGTTGTGGAAAGAGAGAATCTGGATCGTTGAATGTGTAAAGTGAATTTGTGAAGTGTAGCTCTCTTCTCCACTTAATGGAGTCAGAGATTCATGTGATGAGTGGGTTCACGGGTGGAGATTTTAGGCACTTATGTGAAGAAACTTTATCAAATCAAAATTTATTTTTTGAGATAGAAGAAAGGGATAATGATAAAGGATAACCTTTCTTTGATGTCATGATGGGTCTTGGCCTATTGGTTTAGTGACACATTTCGGTATTTATAAATTGATGTTTGTTATACGTGTTGATTGAAAAATGAAATGAATATTATGAGTATGGTTTTGTTTTTTAGTATATAGCTGTATTCTTGGCTTTTAAATAATGTTGGTGGCTAAACGGTTATGTAGGCTTCTTATCCAACATTCTTAAATTTTCATTGCAGAATAAGATTTTTAAATTGGAAAAAAAAAATAAAAATGAACACCCCAATGTTATTCTACACCCTTGAGAGTGATTGAGAGAGAAGTGATACATTTGATGCGTAGAGATGGAGATAATCAGAAGTGTTAGCTGAGTGTTGATTTTTGTAAGGGGTTCATTAATATCCAATTTATATACCTAGAGTTGTTTGAGAGGGTTTCTAAATGGTTTATGAGAATTGTTAATAATCATGATACTCCATTCCTTTTAAAATACATGTTACATCAATCACTTTACACATGTTAATGTACAACTTTGACCGTTAATATTTTTAATTATCTAAGGTAAAAAATTATAAAAATTTAATATTTTAAAAATATTTGTCGAGATAAATTAAACAACATCTTACATGCTAATATTTGTATTTATATATTGGTTAAAAATTAAGATTAAAGTAAGTCATATGAATAGTGCACATTGCAAGAATGCGACATATATTTTGAAATGGAGGGAGTATATATTTGAGATTTAAAAAATTGAAAGAATATTATGATGTCATATCTCAATTCAATCGCATTTCATTTTTTGTTTTTAGCAACAATCGCATTTCATTTTTTTTATAAACATTTTTCCTTTCCTTCGAAAATTTAAAGAATGATTCAAGTTCTCTCTTGAGCCCTCTCATCTTTTATGTTAAGTGTACTCTAGTTCTTCAACGATTTACCCACGGTCATTCATATAAGGTTCATTGTTGAGAGATATGTGGACCCAAAAATTACCTTGGATAGTATTTGTCGTGTGCTATACGATACAGTTCCGAGTTATAATGAAATAGGTCGATTAGATGAAATATTACCTTAGTACATTCAAAATGGTATAATTTAAAACATGTGAGACGTCCTTTAAACCTAACTCAAGGTATGACGATGATGGTCCACACTTTTATAAGATTGAAATTAAGAATGACAAGATGGGTCTAGTTCGTTAGACCAATACGTTTAAAGTTTAACCCTCTATTTCAAACGGATTGAGTTGAAGTTTTAAACTCAGTCCTTAAATTGGTCCGCTCCTAACCTGCTGAAAAAGCAGGGTGTGGAAACCTATGAGTTCAATCAAAATCCATGTTATCCATAGTTAACTTGTGAGCTCTATCCATGTTATGATATGGATGTTTTCAATATTTTTTGGTAGAATTATGTAATCTTTTAACACTGCTTACAAATAGTTTAATCAAAATCAGTTTGTTTAACACTGTTTCAAAAGTCAGTCGTAAGGTAGAAGATTAATTATGGAAGGTTGGTGGAGATTACGGATTAAATGCCAGACCATACTATGGCATCTTATGCGATGGCAGTGGTTGCAAAGTGTGGTTTAGGCATCTGGTCCCTAAGTTAAATCATTTGTGTTTATTAAACATTTGTTTGAAAAACATGAAAAGGACATTTATATTATGGCTAACTAACTTCAGAAATTGGCAAAGTCATACATGGTGGAATCAGATTATCTTTTACGCAAATAATTTTCTATTGGTGCTTCCAACGAACTTACCCAACCATAGATAGAAAAAGTTCTATGGGTGTATCATATATGTGTATTAATTTGATGGATATGGTGTCCTAAACATTCAATTGGCAAGTCATTGCCTCGTCAGCAGAATGATTGCTAGATAAACAACAATCACTTCCACAATCGTTAGCTATAAGTCTTCTTTGAAAAAGTTGTCCTTAACCAGAAATACAATTTAAAATCATATGATTTTTTTTAAGGATCAATTTTAAAACATGACATATACTTTGTTTTTCTTTAACTATATTAATAGTTTTAAATTATGTTATGATTTTTTTTATTAATATTATTATGTGTGTGTTTGTTATAGTTGTTTTCAAATAGATTTTAGAATGAGTGAAAACCAAAATGGAAGGGTATACGTGCCACCTTGCATGAGATTCTATTTTATTTTATTTTATTTTTCACAAGACTAAAATTCTTTAATATATGAGGGAATTTGGAAAATCCATTGAGGAAGAGCTTGGATGTCTTGAAGACTTGAACGATTTTAAATAAATTTTATATTCATTGCTTCTCTTTATAATATTTAAAAAAAAATACTAAAAATTATTTATAAAAATATTCTTCTAGAGAAAGTGAAGGATTCCCCTATATTTTTCCTTTCTTCAGTTCCCTCCAAACTCAGAAACAAAATCAAAAACAAATAGTAAGAGTTTATTGGATCAATACAAGCCTTATCACGGATTCACTGTGCACAACATTAGATAGACGTCTATCTTATTATTTGGTTAAGCACTTAAACTACTACTTTCTCCGTCTCATAATTATTGTCTTTTTAGTATTTTTTTTTTCTTAAAATTAATTGTCACTTTATAATACTAATGCAACATTTATTATTTTTTTCACTATTATATTCTTTTTTATTGAATTTCATCCAACTTAACTACTCAACTAACTACAATTAATAAGAGTGTTTTAGTAAATGCTATTAATTTTACCATTAAAATCAACATAATAATCATTTCTTTAATAACCGTGCATAAACGATTAATATTGTGAGACGGAGGTATTACTATTCACACCAAAAAAATTAACAGCTTTCAGGGCAATTTTATGCACATACTCATGCGTAGAATTTATGCCGTGCTTGAACTTTTATTTTTGGTCAATGAGTCATTGACCCTTTAGTAAAAGCCTTTGAATCATTTAATGGGCAACTTTTGTAGGAGGAAGTTACTGTTCTTAGGGCTCATAAGTTATAACAAAAAGAGTTGACAACTTCTTTTCCCATCACATTCTCTTCTTACGCTCTATTCAGGTTATAAAATCTAAAATATTTTAACATATTTTGAAGAGTTTTGTAGAATATCTACACTGTTTGGATTATAAAATTTAAAATCCACAAGACATGTGAGAAATTAACGAGATGGAAAAAGAAAATGTCAAAAGAGTTACTATTAACTTTAAAGCCCATTAAATATTTGAACCAAATGCTAAATGTGGACAATAGCGCTGGCGAGACATACTTAATCCACATTTTCTCCTCGGTGCCAATTTAAATGGGTTAATTTACCTTCTTAAAAGAAAAATACTTAATCCACATTATTAACTCTTATTTCAAAAATGTTAAAATCATTATTTTTCTAGCATTCTTTTAACATTCATTTTCCTATTAATGGAAGAAATTCTTGTAGGTCTCACAATTTTATGTGAGACCTATTTCTAAAATGTGAAACTCACATGCGTTTCATATAATAAAAATATAGTACTTCTCACTCTTATATTCTTTTGATAGAACGATATTTACCTTTGACTGGAAAAAAGGAACAATATTAATAACTATATTTTACGAAGGGATAGTTCAAAGGTTGTCTATAATAATTTTGAGATGCTAACTACTCCCTCCATTTTTTTTAATGTTTTAGAATATATTTCAAAATATTTGATGTTTTAGTATATTTAATATTTTTTTCCCAAGTTTATCCTTATTGGAAAACACATCATAAAACTAATAAAGGTGTTGTGACCTTTGTCTTATCACATGTGAATTTAATCATAAATAATGACATTTTAGTCCAAAACATATAAATATTTCTATACTTTAATTACTCCTTAAAACTTGTGTCAAGAGGTAAAACATCAAAAGATAAAAAACAGAGGGAGTAATGTCTAAATTAGTGCTCCTTAAATACTAGTTAAGCAAACAAATACTCCTTCCGTCTCACAATTATTGTCTCTTTAGGATTTTTTCTTTTTCTCAAAATAATTGTCACTTTACAATACTAATGCAGTATTTATTATTTTTTTTTCCATTATTATACCCTTATTTATTAAATTTCATCCAACTTAACTACTCCACTAACTACAATTAATAAGAGTGTTTTAGTAAATGCAACTAATTTTACCATTGAAGTCAACACAATTAATCATTTCTTTAATAATCGTGCACAAACCCTAAACGATTAATATTGTGAGGAGTGAGTATAATAAAAATATCTTAGAATAACTCATTTTCTAGATTTATAAGGACTGATATGACAGGGACCGAAAATTAGAGTAGTTCTTCAATTTGGAGTAGATACTAGTTAATTTGAATATAGAGTTACAGACTATATATAACTTTTTAATCTTGTACTCTCCTCCATATTAGCTTCCCTCATGCCCCAATCCCTACATGCAATGCAATGTTGCATCAAGTTAACACATACGTACAAACTCTAGAAGAATCTCACTAGTTATTTTTGGTTAGCAAATTAGTGCTCTCACATTGTGACGTACATATTCCTTTCTCTAAGACAAAAGTATTCAATTTCTTATTTATTGATGCGTCCCACTTGGACAACACATGATCAATTCTTGTCCTTGATGCTAAAACATCTCTTTAATATTGCATGTCAGAACTTCCCTATGAAAAAAATATCTTGTATAAACTTTGTATGTCTATCTCGGTTAAAATAATATCTTGTTTGATTATATACTCAACTATATTTTTTTACAGTTAGATGTTAACCAAGTAATATGGTTATTTTAATCAAAATTTAGTTGAATAGAGTACAATGGGCCAATGGGGAACCATTGATCCAACCCGAACATATTCAAAGTACATATCAAAGTACACAACTCATGGTACAAGACAAAAGGACTATTACACTATTAACAAATGAAGAGGATAACACAATTGAGAAACCAACCAGCCATAAAAATGAATTCAAATACTATAAATCATGCAAGTAATATGAATTCTTGCAACTAAATTAAAGCAAGCAATATATATAACATACTCACCCAACAATATAAACTTATAGATAATAAAATACAGTCATATTATGTTTTTCAGACCACACTTCTTGCAAATAAAACATCATAAGCTAGCTTGCTAATTCTCTACCTAGATCGAGAGTTTGGATCCAACTTTAGGTTTAATGTGATATTACAAACTAATTAAAGCTCAAATAACAACTTAACAAGTGCTAGCTAGCTGCTTAATTAATTTACAATGTCTAATTCAAGCAAATTTAACATGACATTGGTTCCATTAATTCAGCTGCTCAACCAAGGCGCAAATCGTCATTTTTGTAACCTTCTTCTCCATGGTGATGAGGAAGATTCAGATGAGAATGGTGCTGACAGAATGCATATAGAGTGGAAGCACCATTGGCTAATGCAACTGCTGATTCCTCGTCTCCTTCGTCGTGGAAAAGAAATTGTGGATGGATCACACACTTTTCCTTCTTGTTGTTATTCCATTCACACAATAAAAGGAAACAAAATCATTTTCTCTTCTCTATATATAAATCATTTGCAATCACAACAAAATGCAGTTTTCTATATATTTAACTAACAAGAAAAAGTTGAAATAACGACTAAAATTAGAGACAGATAAAATGAAAGTGGTCACCAAATTTAACGTATCTAACACTTAAATTAGAGACGGAATTTTTTTTTTTGTGTCTCTAAATTTAAGTCGCTATTTCAACTCCTTTTAGTAGTATCTGTCATTAACTTAAAAAGAAAATTTTTCTCACAAGTTCAAGCAAGAGATTTCCATTCATCTGCTCCAAGCTTCTAACCTGCATATTATTTATATAAAGTTTAATAGACCATAGGTTTATCAAATTCACATGAGCAAGAAAAAAATGGATCATAGATTAAAACTAAAATATTGCTGACCTTTTTCCTACAGGTATCGGTACGTGTTTTGATCACATGAAACTGTGAAACAGAATACATCCAAAACAAAACGTGACAGCATATCAGCTTAAAGTCTAATAGGAATAACTGGATTTATAACTGTAACAAATTAAATTGATATCAAATTTCATTGCTAAGTGTTGCAAGTGACATGATAAAAGTGATGAAGATTCATTTCATAGGAAGAATAAGCCTTGGAGCTTAATAGAGAGAAAAACTCTTTAGGTTTCATATTTATTGATAAAAAAATAGTATATTAGTACATGAGATGCTCAATGTATAGAGCTTTTGGAAAATGAACAAACTAACCATCAATCAACAAACTAACTATCTACTAACTTTTCCAACTAAAATTGATATTTATATATATTACTAAATAATAAATTGTTTGAGAAATAAATTAGAAATCAACTTGATTTATTCTGTTTTTAAGTTTTGTTAAGGATTTATTAGTAGTGTATAAAAGAGATTAAGCAGCTAGTGACTTGAAAATTTGCTACAATAAAAGAGATCAAGTGGCTAATTAAGTCACATCTTCAAAAAGAAAGTATAGAACAATAATTTTGTGCTAGAGAAAAAAAACAATAGTTTGTAAATTAAACTTCTGTTTTTGAGGAACTTGTAGTTTAAGATTAGTTTATGGTTCTTATAGAAAGGATGAAAATAAAGGGAAATATAGAATTGAACAAATTAAAGAATTTGAAGATCCATAAAATTGGAAGTAGTATAGTACCTTCCTTTCACGTATTTTAGCAATGGAAGAATTCATATCCTCTTCAAGACTACGCAGTTGCTGGAAGCTAAGGTCATCCAATTCCATACCACCCTCACCTATTCTATGCCTTTTCAATTCATCACAACTCCACCAATCAGATTTCACCTAAAAAAAGTGCACATAAATCCAAAGTAATTTATGCATCATTAATTTACCTGATCTGTCTTCTAAGCTTATGGTTAATATCTTTCAGTTTCTTCAAGTTTTCAAGCATTTTCTGAAACCACACAAATTCACATTAAAATCATAAAATAAATATATAAATAAATAACAAGATATCAAGCACAATTTCTTTACCTCATAGTGAGAACGCCACAGATCTATATCCCCCAAAGTCTTCTGATATTGATCAATAATCTTCTTTGTACTGGTTCACAAGTAACAAAATATATTAAAAAAAACTCATATATAATTAAGAATATAAATAATATAAGTTATAAGATAGTACTTACGATAGTCCAGGGGTGATGTATTCATGCATCTTGTTATTTTTGGAGAACATGATGAGTGAAACCTTAGCATCACATAGAACACTAAGTTCATGTGCTTTCTTGAATATACCATTTCTTCTCTTTGAGTATGTCACTTGCCTGTTAGTAGGATTCTCAATCAACTTTATCTCAATCTTCCCACGACCCATTTTCAATGATCTTCACTAGTGTACTTGTTCTATAACTTCTCTTCACTTTTTTTTTTCTCTCTTTCACTTTCCAAAATGCAATATTAATAGATGGAAGAGAAAGTTAAAGAGAGAGAGAGAGAGAGAACTAGATTGCAATGAAACTAAACTATAGTGTCATCACACTTGTACTATACTGGTGTGTGACTCGTAAAGGAGGAGTGAAGTGATGTGAAGAGGGTTTCCTAAATAGGAAATGTGTTATTTGCTACGAAAGGAAAAGTAGGGTTGGAATGTAACTGCAAATAGATTCTAAATTGATGTGAATGTGAAAGTGAAAGTAGTGTGTGATCAGAAGCAAACTTCAACACTATTACATTATTCTTATTCAATGGACAGTTGGCACATTTTAATTAATTCTCAGCTACCTCTTCTTACTTCAATTTATTATTAGGCTCCTAGGTCAGACACTATGTACAATAATCTTCATCATATCATCATTTTGTTTACAAGTTAACTAAGTTTTGTTTTGATCAATCTTCATGTGGAAGGATATTTAAGTTGTTTTTTTCTTTCTCATTTCTTAAATATTTGTTCTCTCATCCCGGAACCAATATCTATATTCGATATTATATGGTGTCGATATATGATATTGAAGATCGTGTGTCAAATACAAATGAAGTTGTTATATTGTGTAACCTAAATTAAATTTTTGTCTTTCTAACTTGTGTCTTAAGGCACATGTTAAACATTTTAAAGAGACAAATTTTGTATTGATGAAAACAATTTTTTTAATGTATAAAACATTTAATACACAACTTTTTAGACAATATTACTGTATTAAATTCCTTAATTAACATCTGTCGTAAGACATTTGATAGCATTGTCCGTTTGATTTAAGATGGAGAGTTTGGATTGATTAATTAATTTAATCAATGATTACTTTGGCAAAAATGGTGATCTTAATTTGCTTGAATTGATTTTGTACTTGGGGGATACTGTTTGTCTTGTGTGTTTGTCGTTACTCATTTATTTAAAGAACCTACTATATTGTTTGCTTGTTAGCTTTGTATAGGACATGTGATGATGATGAGTCTCCACTGGATGTTTTATTTACTCCAAACATGGCATCACAAGTTAATCATCAACTATGTGTTTATAACCAGATTGAGAAATCATTCATGGAAAAGGAAAGAATTTAATTACAAAGGAACAAAACTCTGATTAAGTAACTTAACTGTAGATTAATCGACCTTATCTATAAAAGGGAGCTGTATACATTTCCCCATGTTGTTCATGGATGACGTAATTTTAATTTATTTTGTGTAATACCTCGATTATGATTTATATTTTGTGTAATACTTCGTAATTTTAATTTCTATTTTTTTTTTTTACCCCTGTAATTTACAATTGTTTTAGCTTTTGATTCATGTACATATGTGTCTAGTTTTTTATTCTTACCATGAGGCTAAATAAGTCAATGGGGCGGGCGGAGGCGAGCTCCCCGTCCCCACTCAAATTATCCTCCATTCTCATCCCGATAGATTTTCACATTCTTAATAGATCCTCATCGACCAAAATAAATATGATTATACTTCAACTATTTTTAATCGATTAGTTGGTAAAAAGGGAAAATTAAACCATAAAACAAATAAAATATTATGATGTTATTGTAAAAATCACATATAAAATAAATTTCAGACAATCAAGGTGTATAAAGACAACAAAAATAACATCAAATAATTGTATATATACAAATATAAACAATACTTTAGTGCTTTTTTCGAGGAAAGAGTCTCTCTCAGGACAAGGTTATAATCTCGGTCTCCATCTTTGCGCTACCCTTGGGAGGGCTTTCTCCCCCGAGGGATTTCTATTCTTTCATTACTACCGCAAACAACACACATTAACTGCCCTATGATAGATTAATATCTATCCCCGCCTCGTAAGTGTAACTTCGTAAACTTTGATATGTAGTAATTGAGGTTCGAATCATATTTATAATATGTGAAACTAGTCTATTAATCGATGTTCATAAGAAAACAATTTACAGATGTACGTCTTGCAGCAGACTATCCGTATGACTCGCATCAGCACATGTCATGTCATTGTAGATGTATCTATTTAACTAGCTTGTGGCTGTGCTGCTGCTTACATATAAAATCGAATCATCAGTACCGAGGCACGGTGATGTGGTTAAGAAAGTTCGAAGATTTTAACGTTGTTTGTTAGCATAGGACTCGTCACATCCTTTACTTGTCACATGTTTCTCATGATGATGATGATTTGATTTTGAGTTAAGTTCTCAACTTACCTAAACCTGCTTATCACTCAAATGTCCTAAATTAATCAATCAATCTCATCATCACAACTCATATGTTTAAGTAAGCAAATATTTAGCAAAACTTTTCAACACGTTCGTTTGTTTGTAACCAGATAGTTTTGGGTTGATCCTAACTAGTATATATGTGAATTGTTTTTTCAGCTATTCTGATACAAATATACAAATATAGGACATTAAATGGCAATTACCACTCACTTTGGCATTGTATTGTTCACTGTTTTTTTTCTTCAATTATTTTGATTTTTTTTAACATAAAAGTTGAGTTGCATCGTTAAGCAACCTCACAACTGAATTAATCATAAATATGTATTCTATTAACCATTTTAAGAAGATATTTTTATTTAATCATTTTGACTACTTTATTAATCACAAAAATACAAGACGTTAACCACTCATTTTACATAGTTTCAGCAAATGACAGAAGTGGATATACATTATGTTGCACACAAAACTACATGATTATTCGATCGCGTTTTATTGAATAAATATTTGTTAAAACATTTAAAAAGTAGCATGACAAAATCACAATATAGTGACAAGTATCATGTGTTAAGGTAATTGTATATATTGTAACTATGTTATTGGTGTGCAATATACACCACCTTTATCAATAACTAATTTATGACAAATTTGAGTGGCCAGCCACCTACAAACTTGTTTATACTGCCCAATCATATCCATTAATCTCTTAAAAAGTTGTAATCACATGGTTTATGATGCTGATTCATTACGAAGATATGAAAATACTCGTTCCTAAAAACAGTTGAATGGGTTAAATGAAATAATGAATAACGCTATAACCCTATTCAAACCCTCCCATACATCCTTTTAATTACTTGAAACAAATAGTGTTCATGTAGTCTTCATAAAACCCCTCAAAAAAAAAATGTAGTCTTCATAACTATTCCAAACAATTTTCTACCCCGGAGAAAATACGGGAGCAAAATGCACAAGGTGCTGGTTTTATAAAAGAAATTAAGTAAAATTACATCTTTCTAGAGTTCCTAAGTTGAACCATTCCCCACTCCGAAGAGTATGATTACTACATGGAAGAAGCTAACCTACACAATTTTTCTGCCAAACATGCAAATATCACGAGTTTCGTTGTATACCACACATATAATGCACATATGTTGTCAATTAGGACATATAAGGCCACAATCCTTAGGAAAAGTATTAAACACGAAGTCATCAAATACGAGGGTTAATAAGCCATCTATAACCACATCCAAATATCAATGAGATTAACAACATTGTTCTGAGTTTGTTTGATCCTCAAAGTTGCTCACATAGTTTCCTGATTTCCTCTTCCTTTACAAATTACCAGGCAATTTAATTTACAGGAGTCTCGCAATCCATATAATTAAAGGGATCCTGGTTTCTCTTTTATGTTTTTTCCCATTCAGAAGGATAATCCTCTACTCTAGTTTTGTGAACTTATTACGGAAAACTTGTCATCATACTTTGTCATCATGGAACCACCACCTTGTCTCCTTGGGCGATCTTCCATTTCTGCAGTTCTTTACATAGCGATCATTATCTTCAGGGCGTTGCTGCAAAAGAAATCAAGTCGGCGTTGTTAAGTCATAACGATACCCAATTTGACGATGGATCACTGACCCACCTAAAGTTACCGGTAGAATCTTAAATAATGACCAATAATGCTTACTATCAAATTAGTTATTGTTCAAGCACGTATATGGCCCACTTGGTCAGTAAAAGAATTTATTTGATCTAAAATTATCAGCATCCTATATAAATGGAAGAATAAGGAAAACAAAAACTTCGCAGTACAAAATTCACACCTTTGCAGTTGAGCTTGAAAGCATCGACAGAATACTAATGCAGATAGAACTAACAGTCATTGCAGGAGACCATGAATCATATAATATATCTGCATCATCCCAAGCATATTAATATCAGCTAGCCAACAAAAACCAGCACCAGACAATTTTATTTTCAAATAATCAGAAAAATAAAATTGGGTTCCCTATAAATTATGGTAGACTAAAATGAATTTCAGAACTGGTAGTCCTTGAAAATCACATGTGCCAACAATGGCTAAAAAAATTACCTAATATGTTGAACTAATTACTCCAAGTGTGTGTGTGTGTGTTTTAAACTCCCTCCCACCCCTAAGGCCCTAAGCGAATGATAGAGAGAAACTATTATCAATATCTAGAATGGGCATGAATCAATTGTGGGGATTTGAATACATTTCTTACCTTTATTATTCCCATCACCATTTGATAGAACCCAAAAATTAAGGTATGCAATTGGACTTTTTAAAATTGAAGCTGTTACAATGGTAAAACAGAAAGCAAAAGCTAAAACCAGAGTTCAGATAACTCCTAAACCAGAACTAGGCTCCTAAACCAGAGAAAATTTCTCTCCTAACAGACTCTAACCAATTTTCTGAATGACTTCTTCAATACCTTTCCCTCCCTCCATAACAGAAATTCCCTGAAATTCAGGAAATATACTGACTCACACTCACTTCTATTGCAGCCTTCTAGAAACAGGGCCGAATGGAATTTGCTGACTTAATTGGGTCATCTGTGTCATACGGCCCTGGTATCCTACCACCTCCGTTACCCTTCTTCAAATGCATATCATTATAACAAAAAGGAGAAATTCCAAACAGAAATTTCTACATGTAACCAACGAGCATTTGACTTATAAACAAATATGAGACAAAAAGAGTATGCCGTAAAACCCATGTAGGGTATCTCATAGCTAAAAGTTGTATAATTCATTTAGATTTTCTAGACCATTTTGCAGTACAAGCTCCTAGTCAATCCCTTCCAACATAAGTGAGAAGAAACAGAACAGAAGAAGCAACTCAAGCCCAAAAGAAACAAAAGAAACATAAACCGTGATTCTTTATATGTTCTATTAAATGGTAGTTCATTCTATTGTCTAGAACAGTGAAGTTCTCTATAGTAACATCCATCCCCCCTCCCACACACATGCGCGCGATTTTTAACGGTAGGACCTACAACCATCATTAAGTGATTGGAAACCTTCATTCCAAAAGAACAAACACAGCACAATGCTAAAGCCAAGTAAGGTGTGTATAGTTGAGTGAATCGGTGACTGTTGAACGCTTTTATTTAAGAATGAAAATGGAGCACCAAAATCCATAATCCAATGGGGCGCATTTAGTAAGCATTTTTTTAGTTTCTTTTCATTTAATAAGCTTAGCCTCGTCAAATTTTTTGTATCTCTTAAAAGAAAACAAGAAAATAAATATTAAAAATTAAAAAATCAACAAACCGCTGAATTGTGCAACTCAAAGCAACCTAGGATCCATCATATGAAACAAATTTCTGGTTTTCCAAATTGGATTGTAATCCACAATTATACAGACCATACTGAAACAGGATATGGAGGCATTAAAAAGGAAAAGCACTTGGTTAGAAAAGTGAGACCCAAACTTCCGTCCTTTCCCCAGATATATGAAGTACTATGAAGTCCGGATACATAGTACGGGTATGATACGATATGGATACACGATTTTTTGAAATTTAGGATACGATACGGCTAAGATTTGTTAACAAATTTTTTATAATAAAACTTACATGCATGTAAAATACTAGAAAGAAATATATTAACAAAAGCATCATTAAAATAACTCAACAATTTTTGTTTAATGTTGACTAATTAAGTCCCCCCCTCTCTCATTACCTTAGTCCACAAAAAACGTAACTTTTAAGTTTGATTCATCTTTTCTAGGATACGTATCTGTGAAGTATCTTATAAAAATCGGTGAAGTATCTTATAAGTATCCCGTAAAATATTTTTTAAAAAATTTTAAAAATGAATTCAAATACTTCATTGGTGCGTATCCACGGAGTATCAGTATACGGATATGTCTCTTTGTTTGGAGTATACGGGCTTCATAGATGCTGTACAACAGTGTTCTATCTGCTTCATACCCTTATGTTCTTAAAATAACACTTCTAGCATGTTCAAACTAGTGTTGTAGTCCCATTAGAATGGACATCAAAGGAGAACGACATACACCAGCAAAACTACCATTCGGTCCAAGATTCTCTTGTTCCATATATTTTTAATTGGGTCTTGTTAACGAGTGCCCTAAGGGCACTCTTTAAGGTTTCCCAATTAAGAAATTATTCCTTAAAAAAGTTTAACACTTCAATTTCTGATTCACTGAATGCAAAATTTTCCATAAAAATTTACTATTTCAAATCCTTAAAGAGTGCCCTTAGGGCACTCGTTAACATTTCCCTTTTTAATTTATGTACTTTTAAAATGTAAGCTATTTTAATATCAATTTTAAGTTCTATATCACCCTAACGGATTCTTGTTGTCACGGTCTTAAACAATACGAATTAAATGAAACTGTAAAAGCATTCAACATCTTGGAGCTTAATAGACATTTACTACTTTCTTTCTTTCATTATAAGGATTGTTATAAAGGTATTTTAGGATGATATAGAATTATTCCTTTTCATCTTTTGCTGCTTTCCACTAAATTAATATTTGCCAGGCATCAGAGAAGCTTAATCAAGTAAACAACCCGCAAGCATCTTATTTCCCAAGAATTCTTAGTGTGCAATTATATTTTGAATGTCTTGATTTCAAAGTTAAATCTAAAGCAAATTACAAGAAAAGAATAAACTGTCAGAAAAATCAGTGTCTTAAAAAATGTATGGATGATCTAAAAGTGAATGCAAACAAACCACAAAAGCAACACACACCAAAACCATAACTCTGCAAAAAAAGGCTGTGCCAATACAAGAATTAAGTAAATGAATATAACCTATGAAGCACTAACACATATACGAGATAGGACAACCGACACCGGTAATAATTTGAAAACGTCAAATAATTGAATGTAATCCCATGTGTCAGTTTCAGAAACCAGAGACATCTCCATTGAAGTTTCAGTTCTATAGAGGATATAACACATTGACAAAATACTAGTATTACATAAGATTAGATCACAAAATACCATATTAAACCAACAGACATACCTAAACAAATATGTCCATTGCTATAGATATGAGGATGCAATGGAGCCGGATGCAAGAATATCACCTATAAAATAAAACCATCCATAATTAAAACATAATTACATCAGTGAACACCGAAACATATTAAAACATAATCAGTAAACACCAAAACATGTCACAGAAAAGTGAATTTATGTATATTAAAATGAAAATAATAACCTGTGGAGCTTCCATAGGGTAATTCTCAGGAAAATCCACCTGAAGCTGATAGGTCTCATTGGAGTACAGTGTCCCAGGAGCTCCACCCACTTCAATAACCCACCTTCCATATAGAAAAAGGTAATTTTTTTGTGAAAAATACCAAATCAAAAGAGAGAGAAAAAACAACTTTGAATGACCCATTTAGAAAATTTTCTTTTTTTAGGCAACCCATTAAGAATTATAAACTATTAAACTCAAAAAAGGATAAAAAAACTGATTTTTTTTTTTTTTGGGAATTGAAAGTTTAGGGGGTGAATTAGAAGAATCTGATGATACCTTTGGAGATTGTCGGTGACTCTGTGTTTGAAACCAGTTGGTGGATTAACCTGCCACTCGACGAGTTCTTTCTGAAGCCGATTACAGGCGATTTTGCTCAGAGTCTGAAAAAATGGATCGAAATTGAAGAAACAAATCGAAGAACGAAGAGAGTGAGAGTGAAATTGAATGAATTAGGGATTTACCTTGCGAGATGCAGCTGAAGAACTAGTCATGGTTATTGCGCTTAGAGAGATTGGAGAAAATTGCTGAATGAAGAGAGAGAGAGAGAGAGAGAGAGAGAATAAATAGTGAAATGAAATTGACGAAAAGAGGAAGGGTACCCGTGAGTGTGTGTGTGACTGACTGTAACGACGGTTTAGGAAACTTTATAGTCCCTACACTTTTCACTATTTTACCAAAAATATAAATTCCAGAAATCTAAACCAAATCTTATATCTTTTTCACCAAGAAAAGTTAAATTTCACAATAATACACTTTACTACAAAACTTACATGCATTTTTCTTAGATTTTTTTTGTATTGTTACTAAAGCAATTCTTACATGCATTTTTCTTAGATGTTTTTTCTATTGTTACTGAAGCCAATTTCTACTGTACACTTAAAAAAATTGATTGAACCGGTACACTCATATATTAAATGAGTAGTTTAATAAGTTATTTTAATTTTTAAAAAAAAATATTTTTTATCAATTACAATTATAATAATTGTATTTTATTTATCAAAAGTTTCGGCAAATCAAAATTCAACTTTATTTAATTTTTAATACTCATAATAGTGAATATCGATTATTTTTTTGATAAAATGTTAAAAAATTAATATGATTATTATAAATAATGAAATGATGTTTTTCCTTATGAAATAATATTTTTTAAAATATAATAGTTGACAAATATCTCTTTATTACATAAAAATGATCGTTAACTTATTGATTTATGAAATAGGTGTACCAGTACAACTTAATTTAAGGGTATACCGCAGAAACTCCGAACTAAAAATACATTTTTATGGCTATAAAACTATGAGAAAATTATATGTTTATAGAAGTTAAGAATTATATGAAAAACAAGGAAATGAAACTGTGTTTTTATTTTGGCTAAATTACACTAGGGGTCCTTTAAGTTCGAGGTTTGTAATATATTGGTCATTTAAGTTATTTTGGTCACATATAAGTCCTTTAAGTTTGATGTTTATAACAGATTGGTCCTTTAAGTTATTTTGGTCACGCATAAGTCCTTTAAGTTTGTAAACGTTTTCAATTTAGTCCTTATGTTAAGCAAAATGATGGTGTGGCAGAAGGACTAAATTGAAAATGTTTACAAACTTAAATGACTTATGTGTGATCAAAATAATTTAAAGGATCAATCTGTTACAAACCTTATGTATGACCAAAATAACTTAAATGACCAATCTATTACAAACATCAAACTTAAAAGACGCTGATGTAATTTAACCTTTTATTTTTTACACAACTGTGTTTAGTATATCTTTAAAAAAAACTTTGTAAAGTATATGTGTAGATAGTAAAATGATGTGTAACAAAAAAAATAGTAGTATGATGAGTTTTCATTATTATAATTACCATTTGTTTGATAGCAAGAGATTTGGTCATCTTAAAGAGCGATCATGAATTTGATCTAACATTATGTTTAAGGAAAATTTAGTTGGAAACCACTTTATGTGGCTCATATATTTTTCAAAAGAGACTAACAGTTAAACGGTTGTAGAAACTTTTTAACAATAATATGGTATATCAAAAAGTTTAATGTAAAAATTGTTTGTAAATTTGAGCTCAACTAAAAAGGTTGATGATTTTGTAGTTGTGTGTGAGTTTTTAAGTGGTGATTTTCACTTCATCTACAAATAATAATAATAATAATAATAATATGTTCAAAATAATAATAATAATAACAACGTACAACTAATTTTCACCTAAAATGGATCTCTATTAAATTTCTATTTCCTGTAATAATTATGACTTTCTTTTATATTTTTAGTAACTTTTCTAATATTTTATTTGAGGATGCTAACTTTTTTTATGTATGTATAAATAATGATAATAATTTCACTTAATCAGTCATACGCAATTTTTTTTTGGGTGTTAAGCCTTTGATTTATAAAGAAAAATTGTTATGGTAATTTGGAATTTGGTCAAGAGATAATTAAAATTAGTCCAACATTTTCCCTTACAAATTAAAACCGAATTCTTTTGAATGATTTGTCGTTTAGAAAAACTCATTATCCACTCAAAGACAACCATTTAATTAATCTTAAGTGATTTTATGTAGTGTCCTAACCAACTTAAATTATGTTTTTTTCTTTTGTTGTACAAAACCATGAATGAAGAGAAAAAAAGTTAAAATGTATACAAAACTCCTTACATTCATGTAGGTGTAAAAATGAGATATAAAAAAATGCTCAGAAGCTTATCTCAAGGAAAATCTGAGCAAATTCTAAGTGGAGATATACGAATTTTATTTTAGAACTTGTCTAGTCTAGGGATAAAGAGGAATGATATGACAATGCCTCCAACATAAACCTTCCAATTTCAAACGGCGCCGTATGTTTTCCACCGAATATATTATGTCAATTATAATAAAAAAAACAAAGCATCAATGTTTCGATCACAAAACAAAAAAAGTATCAATGTTCCTTAATCGAAGAACAATTTTTAGGTTATTAAACTAAATTAACATGATGAGAATCAGAACAACTAGATGGTGTTTTGCAATGAGAAGCAGATAGAGATGCAAAAACATTAAGTTGGCTTAGAGTAGGGCTACCTGGTCCGTTGGTACCAACAAATAAAGCTAGCCGGTCTACTTAATTTTGGTCTTTTCTCGATTAAACTGTCTAACATAGGACGAGGTAAAGTGAGTTAATTCAGTTAGGTGAGATGTGTAACACCCCAATTTTTAAAATTAGTTTATTAGATAATATAGTATTATTATTTTTAGTAGTAGTGTTGTTGATTGTGTGATATTATTTTTATTTTTATTGAATTAAATTAGTTTTTGGCATGTTTGGGTGGGTTTTTTTTAGTTAATTGGGATAGAGACATTAGACTAATAAGGGTAGTATATATAAAATAGAGTTTTAATTAAAAAGAGAGAGAAAATAATATTTAGGAAGAAAATAGAGTTTTTAGAGAGAATAAGAAAATAGAGTGCGAATGGAAGTGGATCAGTAAAATTGAATAGAAAAGAAGCTGAGTAGTGTTTTAATGATTTAAGCAGAGAGGTGTGAATAGAAAGGCGGTGTAGTTACAAGAAGAATAGTAACAAAAATCAGAGGTACAAATAGTAATCTGAAAAGATTAGTAACAAACCTAAATGATATATAGTAATCTAAAAAGATTGGTAACAAACTCAATTAGAGCTTATAAATAGGGAAGAGAATTAGAGAAAAAAGGTTACGGAGAAAGAGAGAACAAAGCGGCAAAAGAAAAACTATGATTGTGGAAAAAAGAGGCAAAGAGAGAAGAGATTATGAGAGATTCAACCGTAGTAATTCACAATTTTGCAAACTAGAGGTAAGGGTGGAGTCTATATTCACCATAAAGGTTGTATGATCATATGGGTAGTGAAGGGTGTTGTTTTTTATTGTTCTTCATGATCTTTTAATAAATCCGTGCTCTAATTTGCTGCTGTAGTTTTGCGTAGATTCTTGTCTCTGAATTTATGACGTTGATGTGCTAAAATTCGTGATGTAATTGTTGTTGTGTTTTGAATATATGAATTGTGATGAATTTTGATAAATTCAATTTACACGTATAGCGGAAGATAAAAGTAGCAAGCCTGATACATAAGTTAGTTTGGTCGATAATGAAATTCTTTTAGGTTCGGGACTGCTAATAAAATAATCTGTCCATGAGTGGAATCAGCACTGTATACAAGTAAACCTATAGAAGTTTCTTTCAGTCCGTTTTCCCTGTAGCAATTATTCATAAAGAAGGGAGATGAAGAATAGTAGCTAGCTTACATTGTAACGTGGTTGCCCTGTATCAACCATTCGTTATTTCTTCTAATGGAAATCACATGATGAGATATGAGTACCTTATGGATAAACACAAGAACCATTATTATTAATTATTATCTTCTTGTCTTGTTCTTGCCTAATTACTAAGAACATGATGAGATATGAGTAGTAGCTATTTTCTTATTTTTAAGCCAAATCAAGACGTATCCTGTTAATTTAATACTATACGTCTATTTTACCTTAGTCTATAATAGTGTTTATGAATAATATATAGCTATACATATATATATTATGAGATTATTGTAGTGCATGACTTAATGATGAATTATTTGACTAAGTGCAATTTGTGAATTATTTATTGATGTGTATATAAAAATATGAATATTTATTAATGTATATATTAATGATGTGCTATTTGAAGATATGTGATTTAAAGATGTGCTATATAAAAATGTGATATTTGACGATGGTGATATTTAAAGATGTGTATTTGTCGAGTCATATAAAAATGTGCATATGTTGAGTCATTACTTGATGTTCATGCATTCATGGTCTTTCCTATTTGACGATGTTGTATTTGACGATGGTCTAGACAAAATCAGTAATATACCTCTGATGTCCAAAATATTTGACGATGGTGATAGGTTTGGTACCACATGCATATAGAGTCGAGTTAGGGACATTGCATACATAACGGCAAGTCTATCTGAAGATGTGTTATTTAAAGATGTGTGACTATTTAAAGATGTGATATTTATTGATGTGCTTTTATATGATTATGTGCGGATGATCTGTATTTTTCTAAATGTATACCTGATATACTTAAATAGTGTTGATACTTGTATGTTACATAAGATGTTGATTAATGCCTATTGATTTTATTAAATGAAGGATTTAAATGTGATTATTATCTGTCTGTGATGTATACATGCCTAAATGTAATTGAAGTGTTCTTTTATCTGGATCTATACATGTGTTTGTGCATTTCTTATGTTGAATATATTCTCACCCTCTAGTGACGGGTTGGGCATCTGCACCCTTCTGGTGTAGATTTACAGGAAGAAGAAGTTTAGTAGCAGTGAGTTTTGGAGGATGGCTTTGGAGTCTACTCGTTTACTTATCGCTTTTGGGAGTCTTTATCGAGTCTATTCAACGTTTTTTTTAATCTAAATAAAGTATTTTTGAATTGATGAAGATGTGTGACACCTTTGCGTGCTTAAATAATTATTATATTTTTATTAGAAAATGATATGTGGGGTTTAGGGTGTTACAAGATGAAACTCCAATTTCGTCCCGTCCTTGGTAGACCGGCAAGTCGGTCTGTCAACATTTTTTTATTTGCATTCATGTGTTAATATGAAATAAAAAACAATGTTAATCAAACAAGTACAACAACCATGGCGAGTTTAAAAAAAAAGTTGTAAATAGTATATGTTATTTTTGGCGTCAACATAAACTTATATCTACAAATACGAACTACGAAACCAAACATGATATTGTTAGTTATTCCTCAATCAATAACTAAGAACAAAATATATCATAAAAAAAATATTGCTTCAACAATAATCTCAAAATAGTATAGATTGCATTAAATTTAATATAATTTCAAATAATCTAAATTTCTTCAAACAAATAAATCATCCAAGGTGAAACAAATCACAACATAATTTGTTTCGGTAAATCAATCAATTAGTCAGCCCAACATAATCATCATCTCTTAAGTCATGAGCATGTGATGCTCATGTTATCATCATAACACATGGCGCCACACTTTCAGCATTTTTCTCTTCGTTAACACTCCTCTCATGCCTACTAATATTGAGTTTATTGTATGAAGATAAATGTTGCGTAGTTCGATAGCAGAAACATAACAGCAACGATCCAATTGATCATAGAGGAGACTTTGATATCGTATCAAGTTTTTATATTGGGTTAACCCTTCCTTACAAAACCGATTTATAAGTTGAGGGGTGTCACTCTTTATAAACTCTTATCTACAATCATATCTTTTTATATTAGGTTTTTCTCAATACACCACATCACGCCTACATTATTGGGTTTGGCGTGCATGTATATAAATCACGGGTGGCTCAATCCATATAGGCTCTGATATCATATTAGAGTTTTAATATTAGATTTAATTTATCTTTACAAAACTGGCTTGTGAGAGAGATGTCACTATTTATAAACTCTTAACAATTGTCATTTTGTCAATCTATATAGAAAGAAAAAAACTAAATCATGTAGCCAATTGCGAGTAGCAATTAAAGCTTCCACATTTTTCAACAATAAACGACTTTTATATTTGCTAAGAATAATAGAACTACTCCTAAAAAAATAGAACCATTGTTGGTGCAATAGTAGTAACTAGTAAGATACTCGTGCATCTGCACGGGTACCCGTCGGTGTTGGTGATTTATTTTAGTTTCATATATTATATATATATAAGTTGTAAAAAATAAATATTAATTTAATAAGTATTATCAATGACAACTTATCTTGTGCATAATAGTTATTTTAAAATATGTATAAGCTATAACTTTTCCCATGTATAATATTTTATTAAAACTTTTTATCACTAACAACTTCTCTAGTATATGACACTTATTTTAAAATTTGTATATAATTATTATTTTATAATATGTATCAACGATGACTTGTCCCGTGTAAGATAATTATTTTAAATTTTATATCAATAACAAAATGGTCCGTGTAATATAATTATTATAAACTTTGTATCAATGATAACATGTCCCATGTATCAGAATTAGTTTAGTTAATGACAACTTATCCAGTGCGTTTGAGTTAATTCTGAAATTCTATCACAGAAACTTTTCAAGTGTTTGATAGTTCAGTTTAATTTAATCAATGTCAACTTTTTTGTGCATTTTATTAACGACAACTTTTCTCATGCATGATAGTTCCATTTAATCAATGTCAGCTTCTCCCATGCATTTTAGTAATTTATGAAACTTTAGTATAAACTCACTTATCACACGCATTTTAGTTGATGAGTATCCTGTGTATTGAAGTTAACAAATTGTCTCGTGTATTGAAGTTGGTTTAGTAAGTGACAACTTATCCTGTGCATCTGAGTTAATTTTGAAATTTTAGTCAATATCCACTTCTCCCATGCATTTTAGTTATTCACAATATATAACTATTTCAAATTTCTATCAACGACAACTTGCTCCGTGTATAATAGTTATTTCAAAATATTAATCATGGACAAATTGCCCTATATTTTATGATGATTGTTTAAAAAAAATTCTCTAATAAACAAACTATTTTAAAAACTTTATCAACGGCTACTTGGCCCATGTTTAGTAGTTATCTAAAATTTTATTATGAACAACTTGACCCGTGTATAATATTTGTTTTAAATTTTATATTAGTGATAACTTGTCCTGTGTATAATAGGTATTGTTGAATTTTTATCAACGACAACACTTCTTGAGTATAATAATTATTTTAAAATTTATATCAACAACTTATCCCATGTTTTATAATTATTTTAAAATTTGTATCAGTAGAACTTGTCCCATGTTTAATTTATTTTAAACTTTGTACCAGTAACAATTTGTTCCATGATTAATAAATTTTTTTGGATTTTTAACAACGACGCATCTTTTGGTGTATAATAATTATTTTAAATATGAATCAACGACAACTTTCCCGTGTTTTATAATTATTTTAAAAAATTAAAAAAACTTACAACATGTCAAATGTATAATATTTCTTTTAAAAATTATATCAACAGATTATTCTTAAAAAAAATATCAACCACAAATTATTACGTGTGTAATTGAAGCAATGTTCTGTCAAAAAAAATATTGAAGCAATGCGATAATTGAAGAGGGTTCAATATCATTGTATAATTGAAGCAATATGATAGCTAAGTAGTAGGAATGTTGTTGAAGTGATATTGTTTTTTTCATCGAAAATAATTTGTTGTGTGCATTTCAGTCATTTTTGAAGTTTGATGAATGGCATCTTGTCTCATGCATGATAGTTCTATTAAATCAATGTCAACTTCACCCATGCCTTTTAGTTATTTCTGAAACTTTAGTCAATGTTCACTTATCGTGTGTATTTTAGTTGATAAGGGTTCAATATTATTGTAGATTTTAAGTGAAGTGATATTCTAAACACCTTGCATTTGAGTTAGTTTTGAATTTTTTTTTAGTTAAAACTTGTCATGTGAATGATAATTTAATTCGTTCAATGTCAATTTCTCATGAGTATTTTATTAACGAAAACTTTTCTCGTGCATAACAGTTCTATTTTTTTAGGGCGCATGATAGTTTTATTTAATCAATGTCAAATTCTCCTATATTTTAGTTATTTCTAAAATTTTAGTCAGCGTCCACCTATCACATACATTTTAGTTGACGAAGGTTCAGTCTTATTGTAGAATTAAAGTGATGTGATATTCTAAATAGTAAAATTGTTTTAGCAGGAACAATATATTATAAATAACAACTTGTTCTGTGAACTAAAGTTAGTTTAGACAGTAACAATTTATCCCATGTATTTGAGTTAATTCTAAATTTTTAGTAATGAAAATTTATCCCGTGCATTTGAGTTAATTTTGATTTTATTTAATGAAAATCTGTCAGATGCATGTATAATTGTTTTTGGCATTGCTTTCCCTATGTATAATAGTTTTTGGCACTGCATTGGCCGCCTCATGCGCTATTTCACTATCACGGTTTTTATCCAAAGGATCTTCTTTATTTATATTGTGTTGAGTTTTTGTATATAAATAAATAGACTTTTAAATATGATATAGATAGATATTGCTCTTAAAAATTATATTTTCAAAAAAATATCTTGAACATTTGTGGCTAAACATACACACGTTTTGGTTTCCACATTATAAAAATTATATTTTGAATACTTATCAACCCATTTTCCTTAAAAAAAAAAAAAGATAATTTTTTTAAGCTTAATCGTACATATATATCAATGAAATTTCTTTGTTGAAATAGTATAACTTAGTGATGCTTAGTTAACTATCCATTTTTTTGCATGAAAAAAAATTCATATTTTTTCCTTCAAATTTTTAAGTTCTTATATAATATTTTTCTTTTAAAGAAGTTCTTATATAATGTTGAATATCAATGTAAGAAATTCTTAAATTCAATTTTATACATGATTTTACGTGTATTAGTGACAAATATAGTGGAAGAGAGTATTATGTAGTGGTGACAAACTTTATACTTCCCTAAACAAATAATTTTCTAGTGGAAGAGAGTATTTTGTAGAGAGAGTATCTTATAGGATTATAAGATTTGAAATAAGTGAAAAGAGGGAAAAGAAAAATTGAATTTGAAGTGACAATGTAGATCTGACATTGGGATTTGTAATAAAATGTCATATAATGTTCAATTGTATTTGGTATTGAACCAATATGAGATTTTAGAGTGTAAAGTTGTTGTTTTCGGTCAACTAAATGGTTAGTGTAGTTAGATGACATCATTTAGTCATGAAAAGTAAATTTTAGACACAAATTACCCTTGTTTTAGTGAGTTGTCAATTTTTTAAGAAAGGTTATTTGTGTGTTTTCCACAACATACTCTTTTCTTATATTAAGAGGGATATGAGTGTCGTATAATCAACTCTAAAATACAATTAAAAAATGTAAGGTGATGTGACAGAACAGTAAACATTCATTAAGAGCCTGTTTGTTTTGGCTTTTCAACATCAAGAAGTGCTTCTACAATCCTCAAAAATGAAAAATTGAGTTTTCAACGGTGTTTGGTTTGGCTTTTAAGAATTGTTTCTATCCTCCAAAAACAATTATCCTTAAAGCTACAGTTCCTAGCTTTTGCCATTCCTAGAATCAATTCTACATTAAATTTAATATTTTGATTATTACAACCTATTATTTTCCTTTATTGCCCTTTACCAATTCTCCTTCTTTTTGCTTTGTAATTAATTTGATGAACCAAATTAGCCCCCCGAAAAATGTTTATGGTCATGAGTTACCAAGTTTTGGATTTTCCTTTACGGTGTCCCCATTCAGATTTATTGTATTTTTCTTTTAGCTTTCTTTTACGCTATACTTTATCATTTTTTGCAACTAATTCTAGTATTATTTAACTTAAATATATTTTATAAAAAATATATATAATATATGAAAAAATATTTTGTAAAAAAATTAGTTTAATGATCGTATTTATTATGTTTTAAATTAATATATTGAAAATTTATTTATTTAAATTAAATAATATATCTACATTTAGTACTGATCTACATTTACATTCAACTATGCACATTTACTTGAATTTAGCTATGTCTATTTTAGTAATTATACATTCAAAATCAATTTTGATAAAAATTATCCAAACAACATTCAATTTGTTTAATCAATTCTGCATTATTGTATCCAAACATAAATCAATTCTCTCAAAATCAATTCTGTCATAATCAATTCTATCATAATCAATTCTGTCAGAATCAATTCTATCCAAAGCTGAACCAAACACACACTAAGTGGGTGTTTGGTTGCACGGTTAAAAAGCTAAAAAGCACTTCCAGTTTACTTAAAGCAATTTTGGGTTGTTTGGTTCTCTCCCAACGTGATGACGATGTCGTACGGTTCCCTGCTCAAAATCAATTCTAGGTGAAGCTGCTATTCCTAACTTCTGAAAATCGATTCTTCAACTGCAGGTTTGCCTTCCATCAAAATCTCTTTTTTGCCCTTGATTTGTACTGCTTTTCACCTCCCTCATAACTTTCCATCTAATCAGAATTCATAACTCCTTTCAAAATTTGAATGCAAATATGATTAAGAGACCAAACAAATCACCTACCTCACAACTTCATTAAACTCTAATCAATTCCATTTTATCATAATTCTTCACAACTTGTAGAAAGCTGTTCATCAACCTCATAGTTTCATTAACTATGTAGTTACTCTCTGTTCATACAAACCTCTTTATATAAGTGGCTCATTTGTCACTCTTTCATTCTTAAACACGCAGGAAAAGGAACACAGGCAAATGGCCTAATAGTTGCAGTGTTTGGTACTCAAGGGTAAG
>Ga0315913_1001063_pt1 | contig 28541 bp, 18 predicted proteins | sample MpolsnodulesMG_FD_207736 | JGI IMG/M metagenome (GOLD analysis project Ga0315913, IMG submission 207736) | Medicago polymorpha root nodule microbial communities from Los Angeles, California, United States - small nodules | ecosystem: Host-associated > Plants > Roots > Nodule | place: USA...
TTGGATTTCATTCATAATCTCTTAGTTGTAATCTTTTCTCTAATTCTTTGCATAAGTGCTTATTTTGGATAAGTGATTATTGTGAGCTTATTTGTTGAAATTGGTGCTCTAGTTTTAGTGATATGTTTGAGGATATGAAATTGTTCATAATTGAATTGTTGATGATGAAATTGTATGTTCATAATATGTGAAAATGGGAATGTTGTGAATTGTGCTCTAATTGTTGAATTGTGCTATGTTGATGTTGATTTGTGGTGGAATTCATGATTAATTGATGTTGTTGTTGTTATGAGATATTGTTGTTGATGATTCATTACTTGTGTGTTCATAATCATGGATTTGTGATGGATTTAAGTTGTTGTTGATAATTTTGTGGAAATGGGTTGATTTGGTGAATTGTGTTGAAATGATATTTGATTTCATGTTTAATGTGTTTTTGAAAGCCCTTTTGAGTATATGAACCTGTAAACAACCTTTGGAAACGAATTTGGGTATTGGGAGATCAAAATTTGGGTTTTTGGGTGAAAAAAGGGTTGGAACCCGAAAGTTTTTCTACAGAACTGATGACTGTTCGCTTAAGCGAACGGTAAGCGAACAGCTACTGTAAGCTTCTGGAACTTGGTCGCTTAAGCGAACATGTGGTCGCTTAAGCGAACAAGCCCAATTTCAACACCTTTCGATTTTTGTTCCGGGCGTTTGGGGACCAATCCGAGTGTTGTATAATGCTTCTTTCAACTTGTTTAATAACTGTTTTTACTCCTTTAACTACTGGAACATGTTTTACTTATCTAAACTTGTAAATTTCTAAATGATTTGAAATGTGTAAATGTGTCGTTTTCGGTTTTCCGGAAATTGTCGAAAAATGAAAATTTATGAACTAAAAGGATTACAAGCTTGGTCTACAGTTCATATGGGCTTAGACAAGGCTTGTAAAGTTGGTACATTGCCTTAATCATGTCAAACTTAATTTTCGGGTGGAAATGTGGAATATATAAACTTGGGGTTTCTCATATGAACTTAGGCTAATCTTTGAACCAATGCTTGATAGTTCGTAAGTGGTCTAAACTCATGATTACATTATTGATTAAGATTGAATGGTAGGCTTTCAAACTTGAACAAGTTACTTTGCTTTGAAAAATGTCAATGTTGGTCGTTTTTGTAACTTGATACGGACTTTGTCGAAAATGGTTCTTTAAAGCCGATTACCTATAAATCTTTCGAGGATAACTTTATATGATTAAATGAAGATATGTGAATGATTGTTAGGCGTTGAATATGATGTTTATCATAAAGTGTTGTATTTTCTCCTTTACTTGAATTGTGAGAAAGTGTATGAAGTTGTTGAGCCATATTATGTAGTTGATGTTGATTAATGTATATATGACAATTGATGTTGATGTTTGTTGATAATATGGTGAGGACTCTTATTTGAATTGTGAATTGTTGATTATGTGGACGTAAATACTTGATAATGCAATTGTTGATGAACTAGTCAATGTAAATGGAGGTGTACTTTTACATTGTTGTTGGTGGATGTATATGTTGAAGGTTTTGCATTATTGGGTATTTGCTTCATGTTCATGCATCATAAATCATATTGAGTCATATGAGAAATGTAAAAGGATGTGTACTTTTACATAGTTGAATCGTAAGAGGAGGTGTATTCTTACATAAGATGTTATGTTGGCATCTAGTTGTCGGTGATATCGTATATAGGCGCATATCATATTGACATGAGTCTTAAGTGATGTATGTGGATGATGGTTGTTGTTGGTAAGTGTGTTTGATGAATATATACTCGTGACATTGTAATTGTTGTGTGTATATGCATATGAAAGTTAATTGCCCCTGATAATTAATTGAGACTTAATTTGATTCATTTATGTCCAATTGTTTATGTTGATTATGATTGATGTGAAACTAACCCCCAATGGTTTTGACCGCCTACCTGTTTGTATGAATAGGTAGACGGAGTGCAGGAGTAGTTTGCTTTTGGTGAGTGCTTGGATAGCGGGAGCTAATCTCCGTTATCGTTTCTTGGAGTCTTAGATTAGGCTCTGATTAGGACGTCGGTCTTTATGTTTTTGTTGGATTTATTTGTTATTGAGATTTGACCCATATGTCGGGGTTTGGAGATTTTATATGATGATGTATATTGATCTCATGGCATGTATACTTTGGAGATGTATGATTTATATCCGCTGCGACTGTTGAGAAATTTTATATATGCATGTTGGAATTTGTTTTGTTGAAAACGTAGCGTCTATTTCTTATATATGTTTTATTCGCGTGTTTTATCGCTTTAATAGAAATAGGGCGTTACAAAGTACAATCATGTATGCGAATAGAATTAACTAAATCATGTCAATCTAAAACATTTAAATTCCTTAATCAATCTATGAGTATGATTGGGTTATGCAACACTAATATATAGTAGAAAGGAAAATAGGTGACTTTATTATTATTAGCAAGAAAAAGTAATGATGTTAAATTTTGGTTTTTTACTGACTTTCTACATCCATTAAGGCTAAAGCTCTGTCAATTTAAAGTGTCATATTTACTGAAAAACCTAAAGTCCTAATTTTTCAGTAACCCATATCTTTTTTACTTCAAAACTTGAATTTGATCTTATAATTTACCAAAGAGTTAGATTTATTTTATGGTTTGATTTGATTTTTAGACCAATTTATGTATAAATCAAAAATCCCCCATTGCTATGTTGAACATGTATTTCGTCTCATTATTTTGAAAAGCCATAATACCATTTTTTTTTATACATTGGAATAGTGCTTTGTTTCAAATTTCATCTTTGATGAGTCTAGGTCCTAACATCAAAAGTGATAACTTTTTTGGATGAATATGTTTAAAGAATGCATAGGGGTTATAGATTTTCCTAATAAGGTCTTCTTTCCATACAAATTGTGAATACAAAAAGAACTTATAATAAAACTATTCTATTTTTAAAAAAGTCTACACTCGCCTCTTCATTAAGATGTTATAACTTCTCAATTTAGAGAGGATATATAATTTGCTTTCATAATGAGAGCTGCAAACTGCAAAAATGAAAGAGGGTGATAGAAATTGAATGAATACCATCAAATGATAGGTTCTGAAGTAAACATCAATTGTTGTTTTTAGCTTTAGTTATGTGTGTTTGTCGTGTTGAAGTTTGGAGTAATTAGCGTATATTCGACATTATAGGAAGCCAGAACTTGGCAAAATTTGGTTGTTTATATTTGTGTCTCAAATCTTAATACTTTTTTTTAATGATTTAGCGGGAAAAAATCCAGCTTTGCATGAAAATTTCTTGAGTTTGAGTTTTAACTATTAACTTTTGGATGATTTAGTGATCTGTTGAAAAAATCTAGGTTTAAACTTTATTTCCTGAGTTTGAACTTCAGTATAAGTTTTGTATGATTTAGTGAGAAAAAAAATCCAGCTTCATGTATAATTAAATGAAAAGCATAAAATGATGTATAGCAGAAATTTGACAAATTACCTTTGCATATGGGGAAGTTAAAAATGAAGAGGTTAAGTAGTGTAGTTGGTAGTAGCAAACAATCCCTCATATTCCTTTGCATTTGTTGTCTCTTTAATCATATTTTTTCTCTTGTAATAGCTTTTATAATAATCCCCCTCCTTTTTCTTCACTATATTATGCAGGGAGAGAGGATGAAAGAAAACATCTGAGAATTCCAAAGGAACATGTTGACTATTGAACCTACACAATGAGGTTATGACAGGAGTAAGATCTGGCAAAGCATGAAAAACTAAGCGGAAGGAAGGAATGCTGGCAACAAAGCTGTATAAATAAATACGAATTGTATGAATAAATAATTAAAATCTTATAGGTTTTATACGGGGAAGGTTACATTCTGCCACTGACACAGCCTTGGCATTGCATTTTTCTGACACTGTTACTGACACAACTGCACTGCCATTCTCCTTAGAACTTGCAACTGATTTCCAATTCAAATCTGGGCGCCAAAATCCTTTCACCAAAACACCATGTAAAAATTATTTATTATTGATAGAAAATCAAATAAGACAAAAAGTCTCTTAAGATGACCTAGGGCTGGACAAACAATTCATTACCGCCCGAAACCGAGCTACCCAGCCCACTTAAAACCGAAACGGGCGGTTAAAACGGGTTGAGCAGGTCAAACGGGTCAAAATAGTTGGTTTGAAATGGTTAACACAGGCTCGGTTCGGTTTCAGTTTTTAGGCCCTACGGAACCCGCAGCTGTCCGGCCCAACATTTATATAATTATGATTAATTAATTAATAAATACAACCCCAACCAATACAGGTGAGAGCTCACATGCTTAACCACCTTTTTGGCTTTTTCTCATGACTTCTTTTTTGTTCACAATATCATCTCTCAACAACTACCTTTCTCTCTTCTCTCTTCCAGACTACCCTTTTCTTTTTTCTTTCTTCCAAATTCCTTCCTCTTCCTTCTTCACCACAATTCTTTTCCAAACTCTATCATATGTGAGTACCATTCTCTTTTTCTTCAACCCAAATTAATAAATGTAGCTTTTACATCAAATCTGCTCAATTAAACTTTGTAGATCTACACAAGATTCAACATATGATTCAAAGAAGAAGACAATCTTCCACCACAAGCTTTTACCCTTTTTTTTTAATTAATTGTTGGTTGTATAAGTTGAAATTCAAAACTTTGATGTTTATTTTTGTTTGTAATTTTGTATGTGAGTATTGCTGCTGAATTGCTTTTATCTTTTCGATTATTATTCTTTTCTTTTCATTCTCAACCCAAATTCTGGATGTGTGAAGCTATTTTTTTTTTTAACTAAATTTTGTTTAAAGCTAAACCGATGTTATCCATCCGAATCACCGTGTAAACCGAAACCGCTTAAACCGAACTACATATATGGGCGGAAACGGACTATGATATTGCAACCGTCGGTTGAGTCGGTTCCGACTTTTCGGACCGATTTCCGGTCCGAACCGACCGTTGTCCAGCCCTAATGCTATGTATCAAAGCTCGACTACTCCCTCCGTCTCACAATATGTATCATCTTTTCTATAAAAAAAAAGGCTTAAAGAAGTAAAAGGTCCATGTAAGTTCGCGCGTTTTTGGTTTTAGTCCCTGTATCTTTTTTTGTTGCGAAACAACCCTTGTAATTACCAAACGTTTTGAAAGTCGTCCTTGTCGTCAGGTTCCGTGAAGAAAAAAAAATGCATTGCTAGCTAAGAGAAGCCTACGTGGCACTTGCTTATATGGCAACTGGTGCCAACGGGTATAAGTAGAGGGACCAAAACCAAAAACGTATTTTTACTTAGGGATGTAATTAAAAAATGTAATCATTAATTTTTGAATTTTAAAACCCATTATTTCCTTCTTCTTCCTCTCTCTGATCTTTCTTTCTTCTTCAATCCTTCCATGCCACCCTTCAATTGAATCACCATGACAGAACCACCCCTAATTGAATCACCATCGTCCACTCCTCCATCGCCTACCACACAAACGAACACGTTCTATTGCAATTTTCAAGCCACTTCAGATCTATGTTGAACAAACAAGGATGGTTCTGGATGCTCTCACTTCAGTTCTTCCATTAAAATCTGAATCCAGATTCAAATATGATATTATTGATGTGAATGATCGGTATAAGGGTAAAAGAAAAAAGGGTTGAAGAGAGAAAAATATTAAAATGGTGTTTTTTTTTTCTCTTGAAAATGGTGAGAGTAAACTAAACATGGAGGATTGAAGGAAAAGTATTGTAATTGATTTTATGGGTTGATTTTGCAAAAGAAGAAGAGGTGCGGTTGAATTTTATGTGAAGCGAAAATGGATTAGTGGAACTAGAAGGAGATGAGGGGTGATGATAATTTAAGGTAATTCTTTTTGGACTTGTGTGTTGTTGTTTTTTGTGTTGGTATGAAGATTATGTTGAAAATGATGAAGGAGAAGAGGAAAGAAGATGAAGAAATGAAAAAAACAGTTGTTGATGATTATAATTTAGGTTAAAATGCACTTTTGGTCCTCTATGTTTGGCTCCGTAGCAATTTGGGTCTCCTATTAAAAAAAATCACTCTACAGCCCCCTAACTTCACCCCCTTTTTCAACTCATAGGCCCCCTCTAATTTTGACCCGGTCAAAAGCTATTATTGAATTAAATTTAAATGAAAAAAATGATAGGAATAATTAATAGTCGTAGGATTAAATCAATGACCAAGATTAAAAGATTCAATTTAACTGTTATTGTGTTCCTTCAATCTAATAAACCTCATTTCTTCTTCTCTTCTCTTCACCCCACAAAACAATTTCGATAAAAAAAATTCCATGAAAACTTGAAACCAAAATAATAATTTGGACCAGGTACCATCTTTGGATCTAGAGATAGAAAGAAAAACATGTGGTATAAAGCTCCTCTCCACTCTCCATAACCATCTTTTTCCGACGACGTAACAAACTCCGGCGTTTCTCTGATGTGGGATTTTCACCATTTTTTCGCGTTTTTCCTACGATTCGCTGGTGATTGTTGCTTCCTTTTGTATTTTCGCACCTTTTTTTGAAGTTTTTTCAGGTTTTTGGCGGTGGTTGGTTCCTTGGGTTTTGGTGTTCATCTACGTTGAACTCTCTGGGGTTCTTGGTTTGTTCTGGTACTCTTGGTGGTGGTTTGTTCCTTCACCATAGTTTGTCCATGGCCGTTTCTGGCTAATGTGGATACGACGGTAACACGGCGGCGAAGCCGCCAGAATCTGGAAAGTTCTTTGCACAAGCCTTATCGAACAACATTCATCACAGGTCCGTCTGTGCCGTTTCTCTCATTCTAATTTCATTCAATCCAACAAATACAATTGCAAAGCTAACACCTATTATTTCATTTTCCAGGGACTCAATGGAACAAATGTGGCTAACATGTTTTCATTTCTCATGGAAATGCTTGTTTTCTACCCTATAATTTAATAGGTTTTTGATGTTTGCGTTTTTTTCAATTTCATCCCTCTGCAATTTTGCGTTTTTGGTTTTCGTCCCTCTAATCACAACACTTATCATCTCTCATGCCACATAAGCGTGTTTTGCCAATTTAGCAAGTGACACGTAAGCCTCTGTTACCAGCACAACTTTTTTTTAACGGAAGTTGACGTTAGGGACCAATTCCAAAAAGTTAACAAGATACAAGGGTTGTTTCGCAACAAAAAAAGATACAGGGACTAAAACCAAAAACGCGCGAACTTACAGGGACCTTTTACTTATTTAAGCCAAAAAATTATCAAATTATTTGTCTCTTTTACAATATCGATGCAATATTTATTACGTTTTTCCGCTAATATACCATTAGTTATTGTACTCTCTTTGTTTCAAATTATATGTCATTCTAGCAAAATTTGTTTGTTCCAAATTGTACTCCTTTCATTTTAAAATGAGTGTCTTTTAAGCAAAATAAGATTTTTTCAAAATGAATGTTATTTTTATTTTTCAATTTACCATCAAGTACTTTTTTCAATAGTTTCCCTTAATTATTACTGGCACACAACTTCTAAAGTACGACAATCTACTTTAACTTATAATCATGGAAAATGCACCAATAGTTAACAAGGCTATTTTGGTAAAAATGTCATGTGTATATACATTTTCCGGTCACTATTATAAGTAAAAATCAACATTTTAGATTTATTCATTAAACAATGTGTGTAACCTTAAACTACACTCATTTTGAAACGGAGGGAGTATGTCATCTTACAATATCAAGGAATCATTAATGCTTATTTTCCTATTATGCCTCTTACTATTTATTACTTTATTTTTTTCAATTATTTTAATTTATGTTTTCCATAACTTGAATATACTATTAGATTTTACGTAGCAATTTTTAATTAGGTCTCAATCGATTTCGTTTTTTTCGAAAGAGTTTGTTCTCAATCGATGTATTCTACTAATTTGAATATATCAAAATTATGGTCGAAACTAACAGGGTTAGACTCTTACAATGTGACAAACTAAAGTTTAAATCTCAAGTTGAGAGACTTAGTTTCGGTGGAGGAAACCTATAAAAAGTAAGTATTGTCCAAAAATAAATGAAAAATGTTATCAAATGCATTTATGACACTGTTTAAGTAATCAAAAGTAGTAACATTTGCATATAAAGTTGTATTTTTATTACTTTTATATTGTTTTATTTGTATTTTTAAGACAATATTTTTTTTTATGGATTTCTTAAACAATGAACACACGTTAGCATCGATCTATAGAACATAAATAAAATATAAGTTCCTAGGTAGGATTTAAGTCTTATGACGTACAAAACGTATGCTAAGAAAGCTTCGTCAAATTAAGTAGATTTACTAATTAACTAGAACCATAATAATGTTAAGATAGTCGAGACAAAAAGAACAGAGAAACTATCCTATACACATTGTCACATTCATACAGATGAGCATACATACTACAATCACCCCTATTATATTTTTACCTATAGTCAAATAAGGTCTGAATGATTGACCAAACATCAATGTATCAAACATGTTAATCAAGTTAGGCTGTATTATTTCATGAACTTGTTACATCTATCTCAGTGCTAAGCTTGATTTGTAACCTTAGCATGTCATGATGTTGAAGACATTCAATTATCTTCAAAGGGAGTTAATCTTCGCAAAGGTAAATATTGTTGAACATGACTCATATCCGGCCCGTTGTTAAATTGGCAAACGCTAGAGTAGAGCGTAGTAGAACGAGTAGAGTTGAAAGCGCAACATAAATAATGGAGTGAAACGAAGGCCCTCTATTGTCAATAGCTTAGTCGTAATTGGCCAACGCTTCTGCAGTACAATTCAGGGATAAACTTCCCCTTTAAGCAATTCTTTGTACTCTGTAACCTCAATTTCATTGCACAATAGAGCCATTCTAACAAAGTGCTTTCCAGCAGAGTTTATGTTTTAAACTAGCATATCAAAATTTCAAAAATTGTGACAAAATACATGTCATTTCAAATGCTATTTCCAGGAAATTAAAGATAATGTAGCTTGTAACTATACTTTCTCAAGTATGATAATTTGTATCGACCAATCTAAAGTAAAACAAAACAACCATAAAGTATATGCAAGCTATACATGGGATCAGAGTTCCAATCTACAATAACAAAACGATTTATTCTCAAAATTCGTGTAAACGTGGCATGGAAGATTAAAGGAAAACATTAAAATGTCTTCATAGAATCTGCGGAAAACTTTCCCTGCTGTCTTGACCATTGGCAAGTACTGTGACTTCTGTGTCGACTAAAATTGTGTCCTCTTCCTTAAATTCTCCTCTAAGAATACCCTTTGCAAGTTCATTTTCCACATTTTGTTGAATCACTCGCTTCACCGGTCTAGCACCATAGCTTGGATCGTACCCTAAACTTCCAAGAAGTTGGATAGCAGGTTCTGTTACTCGGATTTTCATCTTGCGGTCAGCAATTCTATTCTGCACGCGCTCCAACTGTAATAATAAAAATAAAAATAAAAAGTCATTCATGAGATGTATAATAGCATGAAAACAGTTTGCAGCAAATCTTGAAATCACAAAGATCAAAACAGTCCCTGAAATATAGTATTTCCATTTTAGTCCTTGGAATATACTACTTTCTTTCGATTTAGTTGCTATAATATACTTTGTTAAATTCTGTTTGAGTCCGTATCATACAAATACTGATTGAACTTAAATCAGATATTACATTGACTAAAAGCAAAGAAAAAAAGTATACTATAGGAACTCAAAACACGAGGACTAAAATGAAATATAAACTAGAATGGATCGATTAGTGAGGAAAAAAATTACCTGTAACCTGACAATGCTAATTATTTGGTCACGGTCAAGAGGCCGGAAAACAATATACTCATGAACTCTGTTCATGAACTCAGGGCGAAAGATGGATCTTGCAGCATCCATTACACGCTGCTTCATGGTTTCATATGCCAAATCTTCCGGTGCATTATTCATGAACTCAGGGCCAAAGATGGATCTTGTAGCATCCATTACACGCTGCTTCATGGTTTCATATGTCAAATCTTTAGGTGCAGTGTCATCATCCGAGTCGAGTATGTATTGTGATCCCACATTTGAGGTCATGATGATGACAGTGTTGTTAAAACTTACTGTGCGACCCTGTGAATCGGTTAATCTGCCATCATCCAAAATTTGAAGGAATACATTGAACACATCAGAGTGTGCCTTCTCAATCTCATCGAACAAAATAACTGCATATGGTCTTCGACGAACTGTTTCGGTTAGTTGCCCTCCCTCTTCGTATCCAACATATCCAGGAGGAGCACCAATCAATCTTGAAACTGTATGCTTTTCCATGTACTCACTCATATCAATCCGCACAAGTGCTTCTTCTGTATTGAACATGTGGGAAGCAAGGGCCTTGGCTAACTCAGTCTTTCCAACACCTGTGGGGCCCATGAACATGAAGCTAGCGATTGGACGACGAGGATCTGATAGACCTGCTCTTGAACGTTGGATTGCCTCGGTTACTGCCTTGACAGCAGGATCTTGACCTACAAGACGCTTATGGAGTTCATCCTCTAAATATAACAACTTCTCTCTCTCTGATTGTTGAAGTTTAGAAATCGGGATACCGGTCCACTTGCTCACAATTTCACCGATATCATTCCCTGTAACTTCCTCTCTCAACGTAGACTTACCAGAGCTCATATATTCATGTAACTCCTTCTCTGCACCCTCGAGTTGACGTTGCAAAGAATTTAGACTGCCGTACTTTAATTCAGAAGCACGATTAAGATCATACTCCTGCTCGGCTTGTTGGATCTCAAGGTTTGCCCTGTCTATCTGCATATATACATACGGAAAGGATTAGAATAAGATTTTCATGTTTCGATTAAGAAAAGGCATGGTTATTCTAGAATTAGGGTCTGAATGTTATTTTCAAAAGTAACGAGAGTACAATCACTAAACTGTTTAATTAAACTAAGATGTACAAAAGGGGCCTGATTAACGTGTTCAATACAATCTGTACTGATATATTCCCAACACTCTCATCAAGTTGGTGAGTGAATATATAGTATTGCCAGGTTGCAAGTAAGTTTGTTGAATCAGGGCCCTCGAAATCAGGAGCTCTAATACCATGTAGAATTTGGGAAATAATTTTCTGAATATTTTCAAAGTAATGAGTACAATAACTAACTTGTTTATATAGACTACATTATACCTAACGGACCGAATACAATCTATAAAATCATATTTACAACAGTAATATATTAGTGAATTGCAAATGCCAATGTATAGTTACCAAGTCAACATATACAAGGGCACTAGCTTCAATGTGACAAAATTCAAAACGAGCAAATAGCTACAAAACTAGTTATCTTTAAAAGTTCATCTATTTTGAATAACAAAAGAAAGAGCACTTTCAGCAAAAGTAATAAAAATACGATGACACACCTCTTCTTTGATTGACCGAAGACGAGTCATTACAGACTTTTCATGCTCCCATTGTTCAGTCAGCTCACCCTGTTTCTTTTTCAGGAGAGAGAGCTCTGTCTCAAGACAGTTTAACCTATCTTTAGAAGCCTTGTCTATATCATTCATGAAAGATAGCCTCTCCATCTCTAGTTTCAAAACTGACCTATTAATATCGCCAAGTGCAGTGGGCTTCGAAGATATTTCCATTTTCAGTTTAGCAGCTGTTTCGTCAACCAGATCAATAGCTGTGAGTTATAAACATCTAGAAGTTAGCTCTTCATGAGCATTATGGATACTTAAATCAGTCAGAAAATGTGCTAACCCGAAACCCAGGCCTCATTTTTAATAACCTTGTGACGCATCCTAATAATATAATTGCAATTATTTACTAGATAAAACATAAATGCTAATCAAATTTCCAAATCTCTGTTTAATACATTCATCCACCAAGTAATCACTACCTTTGTCTGGTAAAAATCTCCCACTTATGTATCGATCTGAGAGAATTGCAGCATCCATAAGTGCCGTGTCAGAAATGCGAACTCCATGATGCAACTCATACCTTTCCCGCAGCCCCCTCAGTATTGAAATGGTATTTTCAACGGAAGGTTGGTCAACATAAACTTGCTTAAAACAATGTTCTAGTGCAGGATCCTTCTCAATATATTTTCGATACTCATCTAATCTTGTTGCGCCAATACATCGCAGCTCCCCTTGACCAAGCATAGGCTTTAAGAGATAACCAGCATCCATGGAGCTATTTTTTGTAGGACCTGGCATATGATAGATTATAGTTGCAATTAAATTAAACATTAACATGTTAATTGTAAATTACCACTCACAGGCATCAGATACAAACAGATGCAATGTCTTACAGAAGAAAAAATACATGAATTAAAATGTAATATCTAAGATCCAAACATTTATTGAGTTGAAAGGTTATCATATACAAATTGTGACCGTTGTCAACCTTGAGAGTCTGAAAACTCATGGAATCTCCGTAGACTCGGTCAACTAGTAAAGATGTAAAGTTTACTTGATATAAATATACTGTTTAAAATATTATCATATTAGAAAACAATAATTTAATACTACGTGCATTGTAATATTTAACATTCTGATAATATTCTCTACGTGACCAAACCATCACAATTCAAATTTTATGAGAAAATCACGAGATATGGACACAGCTCAGCACATAGAGAATAACAAGTTGAAAATCGATAAATCACCAGGTTCAAATACAAAAGAGTGAAGATTGGTAGGAGTAGGTATCCCTCATTGTAGCTGGATTCAGCTCGGTAGAGCGAGGTTTCAGCTCATCCGAGTTGGATTCACTCACATCATTAGCCTATTAGGTTCATTGCAAACAATGATGGATTTGTTTATACTTTCTAGTTTGTCACCCAGTTATGCTGAGAGCATGGTGTGGTTAAGAGAAAGTGAGGACCATTCCTAGACCATTCAAACAACTTTTACAATACAAATTAAATCAACTGTCTAAAAGTAGGGAACTTTGAAGCCCATTACCTGCCCCAACAACTGTATGGATCTCATCAATGAAAAGTATAATCTGACCATCAGATTCTGTAACTTCATTGAGAATGGATTGCAGCCTATCCTCAAATTCCTCCTGATATATTGTTCCAGCAATAAGTGCGCCCATATTGAGATATAAGCTGAAAAAACAAAGTATCGGGTCAATTTTACATCTACTCTGGCCAAGACACAACTCAAAAAATGAGAATAAAATACGACAAATATTACATTCTTATAAAACAAATATATGGAATTAAGTGTAGAATTTCTAGACGGCATAATATAGTTTGACATTATAAAAACGTAAAAAGTCAATTATTTTTTTTGAAGAAGCTAAATTAGCCCACCCAAATTGGCACCAGAGAGAATCGAACCTGAGACCTTGAGGAGGAGCACACTCCCAGGTCCCAAGTCAATGCCACTAGACCAACCCAAGTGGGTTTTCAGTGCCATTATCAAGAATATTAGAATGGCCTAATTGGATTAAGCATACCCTTTGATTCATCAAAGCTTGAGGGACGTCTCCTTGAACAATTCTCTGAGCAATTCTGTTTGAAAGGCAGAGTTAGGTCAATGTGCTGAGCATATTAACGAAAAAATTAACAAAAGTTCATGCTAGAAAAAGTATCTAACCAGCTCATGCTAAAAAAATTATTTAACCAGCTCATGCTACAAAATATTATTAAAGAAAAAAAAAACTGGACTTTCCGTAAAAAAAATAAAAAAAATATTCAATGTTATCAATCTCCATGTATTGAGCATATTTTCAAATTGTGAACCCCATCACTTGACTTGGTGCGGCTATAATATTGTTCTTGTGATAGCGTCCGCAACTGCACAATCCAGCAATTGCATGTTGAATTCACAAGAAAAACCACAGTACAACTTAATAGCTATTGAAGTTTTTCTCTCAAGAAAAAAAAGCTATTGAAGTTTTTGTTAACATATAAAAATTCCATAGTTACGAACATAAAAAAACTGCAACAACTCACACCTCAATTATCACAATGCCGGCAACTTTTTATTTCAAAAACTAACCTAACAATAAAAATGTTAACAAAAATACAAACACAAATAACATTTACGAGGGAGGAAGACCTGAGAACTTACGCTTCAGAAATAGCAGTCTTTCCAACACCAGGCTCGCCAATTAGCACAGGATTGTTCTTTGTTCTCCTGGAGAGAATTTGAATGCAGCTGCGTATTTCATCATCTCTTCCTATTACAGGGTCAAGTTTTCCTGCTTTGGCCATTGCTGTCAAATCCTTTCCATATTTTTCCAAGGCCTCGAATTTTCCTTCAGGATCTATAACAAGTATAAGTTGAGCTTAAGTGCTACAAGATATTTAGAATAAAGTACAGCTTCTAATATAGCAAATTGAAAAGCCAATCACATAAATTTACCTCTAAGTTTAACAAGAACTTTTTTCGAATAGAAATTTAAAAACACGTAAACATTGAAACTAAAATTTAAAAAAAGTTCAGATATTATAGATATTATGAAACTGAAACAAGAGAATTAAGTTAAAACGAATATTATACAATAAATAATATATGTACAATAAAACACAATAGAAAATAGACAGACGGGCACGTTACGTCACTAGTAACTATAAAAAGAAGAGAAATAGTAAATAACCTTGATCGATAACTGATGGGTGTCCCCTTATCGAGTCTATAGCTGCTTTTAGAGATTTCTGAGATATTTGAAAATCTCTAAACAATATCTTCCCAAATTGTCGATCTTGGGCAAAACCAAGAACAAAGTGCTCAACTGATACAAATGAATCCCCATATTCTTTCTTGAATTCCCTGGCTCTCTGAAGCAATGCGACCAAGTCACCCCACATTGAACTGGCTGATTGCCCTAGAACCTAACACAATTGAATAAGAATTTAAAATAAGGTCTGTGAGCACCAGATATGTGCAGTAGTTTACTGAACTATTTAACAAACTAAAGGGCAAATTTTAGAAGCATATTACTTCTAACGACATTATGTGATGATCCCATATCAGTTTCATCTCAAATGTTAAGTCACTCCAAAAACAAAACTTGATTGCTATTACTTCCCTTCCAAGCTTCTGTTGTTAAGCTTGAATTTTACTATTTCCTCCAACTTCACTTCTACCACCAAATTATAAACTTATTACAGTTTCTATTTAGGTCTAAATTTTAAGAAGAAAAATCATGTCTGTAAAGGAAGTTGAAAGAGAATATAGGTATAAGTATAACCAACAAAATACTACACCTAAAATGCATGTCAGCATGAAGTGCGTGTTTGGATTCACTTTTAAAGAGAGTCAAAACTCAAAAGTGATTCTAAAGACTTAAAATTGATTTTGGCGTGTTTGGGGGTTCTCAATTAGAATTGGTTTTACCTCTAGAATTGATTCTAACTTGAAGCTAGGATTTGTAATTTTTTTCCTTCAAACGTGATTTTTACTCCCAACATTGATCACTTTACCTAAAACTTGCTTCTAATTAAAATCAATTTCACATAATCAATTTAACTAAAATCATTTTTCTACCGTAGAACCAAACACGAACAATGGAAGTATGACCGACAATGAAGCACGGACACATGACACTGACACATAATTACATTGAATTAAGTCATTTTCTCAAAATTATTATCAGTGTTCGTGTCATGCTTGGTGTCCGTGCTTCATAGTTGACTGACAATAACAAGCTAAAGAAATAACCATAGCACCAAAGCATATTTGACTTTGTGAATCACCTTGGGTTGGCGCTGAATGTAGTTGTCGGTAGCCTCCAGAAGGTGGGTGCTATCGACCCCAACCTTGGTGAAGATCCGGCAAGCAAGCCTCTTTTGCTCTAATAATGCTTTCATCAGGTGCTCTGTCTTGACAACTTGATGCTGATTCTCCTTTGCCATTTCATGCGATGATACAATTGCTTGCCAGGCCATTTCTGTAAATTCCTGTTGTGAAACCTGCCATTGCATCAAAAGTCAAAACCCAATATAAACCACTATACTTTGAGGATCCAACCAGACCTATGTTGCACCGACACTTCTAATTGAAGATGTGTCCAACACGTGTCGTGTCCAACATGTGTCGTGTCTGACACAAACACTTGCGATTACATTAAATTATGTCATTTTCTCAAAATGTTGTCAGTGTCGACGTGTCAATGTCGTGTTTGTGCTTCATAGAACTAGACACAACTAGCATAATAAATCACCCAAATCACAAAACCAGACCTATGTTGCACTGACACTTTTAATCGAAGACGTGTCCTAGCATCCAACACAAACAATTGTGATTACATTGAATTATACAATTTTCTAAAAATTTGATCGGTGTCGACATGTCAGTGTTAGTATCGTGTTGTGTCCGGTGTCTGTGCTTGATAGAGTCAGACACAATTAGCACAATTAATTACCCAAATCACATACAAAAATAATTTTTCACAATTACAAACGAGGTTGAATTTCTTACAAAATGGTCTGATCTAAACAAGTGACAAGCAAATTTATAAAACACATCGGTTATGATTTCATGACAAATCTTGCATTCGATTGCATTTTCACCATCAATTGAAATTCCATACTGCCAAATTTTTTCAGTATCTTTGTTGGAAATTTCAACGCAAGAATCAACACTAGCATTTTCAGAGATTGAACGGTTAGAGGTTGGTTTTGAACCCATTTTTAGGGTTAGGATTTAGGGATTGAAACAGAAAGAGAAGAAGAATCAAGAAACCGAATGAAATGAAGCTGAACGAGCGATTAGGGTTTCAGAGTAAGATTGTAGAAGATGAATCAACGAATGAAGTGGGAAACTTGCGCGGGAAAAGTAGCGCGTTACTTTCACTTTGTTTAAACCGTTTTTATTTATTTATCTTTTGTGTTAATATCTAATTTAAGAGTATTTTGGTAATTTAGAGTTCGGCAAGTGGGACCCTTGAATAGAGGTGGATATGATTCGGTTTGGAAGAAAAATCAAATCAAACCGTTTCTAAATGCATTTTTAATCGAAACAAATAGTTAGGATAACTAGTTTTTTAAAAATTAAAATTTACTATTCTTAACCAAATTAATTTGTTTTAACCGAATTGTTATTATTAGTAACGTTGAAAAGATATATATATAAAAAAAAAACAATCAAAATAGAATATTAGAACTTTTTAAAAACCAAAATCGATCTGAACTGAACCGCACTGATAAATCATGAATTGAATCAATATGTTTCAATTCAGTTCCAAAAATTATTAGTGATGGTTTGGTTCGATTTTTTTGTGTCATATTTTTGAGTTTTTTTTTAGAAAAAGGCATGGCATATATATTTTTGTCATATCGTGTCATATTTTTGTGTTAATTTACTTAGAAATAAAATCAAATTTTAAATGATTTTTTGTCATAAATATTCTACCCAACTAAATTTTAGATATCTAAGAATTTACCATATATATGTATATAGCGTGTCCTATATTATTTTCATTGTGTTTTCTTCTCAAATATACTAAATATATAATTTGAATAAAAACTTAGCAACATTTTTAGGGAAACAATTATCATGTTGATAGAAAAGTGTTATATACTATCAGCGTGGAAGGGTTAAATTACTACAACATGTTGAACCAAAGTTTTAATCTCAACTTAGAAAGGTAGTTTCAATGGAGGAAACCAAACAATGTAAGTTTTTGTAAAAAAAATAAAGTAAAATATAAGTTCTATTTTATTTCGTAGGTAAGATTTAAGTCTTTTTATGTTACTTCCTCAAAAAAAAAGTCTTTTTATGTTACGTCCACTTAAGTAGATCTAATTAACTAGAACCAAAATAATTGCAATTTAATTTGATTTCTAAACACTAACATAATAATAAAGACAAAAAAAAAATCCATCTTATGCACATTCATACAAATGAGCAAACTGACTACAACCACCCTCGTTTTATTTTTAAATCTAGTCAAATGAAGGCGGAATGATCTAGCAAACTCCAAACTTCAACGGTGTTGAGCATGGTTCATATTCATTGGTAATTGGATACACGTTGCAGCGTAGCACGGTAGAATGAATGGGTGGAGTTGAAAGTGCAACAAGCGTAATGGTGTGAAGTCACTCTCTTATCAAAGATGTATGCTCAATTAGTCAAGAATAAACTTCTAAATTCGATAGGGTTAGTGTTGGTGATGGAACGCGGTGTTGAGCAAGGTAGTGTTCAGTTTTATTTCGACAATCAAAGTGCTAGTTATTTGGCAAAAAACCAAGTGTGTATTGTTAGGGCTAAACATATTGATGTGAAGTTTCACAAGATCGTAGAATGGCTTGCATTTGAACAAATATTACTTGAAAAAGTGAATACTTATAAGAATTTATCAGACATGTTAATCAAGTTAGTCGCCACTATTGCTTGAACTTGTTACATGTATCTCAGATGTAGAAGACATTGAATTATTTTCAGAGGGAATTGATATTCACTGATAAATTGACAGACACTCGAGCATGGCATAGCGGAGCGAGCAGAGTAGAAAGTGCAACATAAATAATGGAGCGAAACGAGGCCCCTCCATTGACAATGGTGTTCGTGCAATTGTCTGACGCTTCCGCAGTACAGTACAGTCCAGCGGTAAACATGTAAACTTTTTTTTTTGAAGAGTTGAACCATTCTAACAAAACTTTGTACTCTGTAACCTTAATTTCATTTCAAAATTGAACCATTCTAACAAAGTGCTTGCCAGCAGAGTTTATGTTTTAAACTAGCATATCAAAATTTCAAACATTGTGACAAAATACAAGTCATTTCAAATGCTATTTCCAGAAATTTAAAGATAAGGCAGGTTGTAACTATACTTTTTCAAGTATGATAATTTGTATTGACCAATAAAAAGTAAAATATAAATAACTATAAATTATATGCAAGCTATACACAGGACCAGAGCTCCAGTCTGTAATAACAGAACGATCTATTCTCAAAATTCGTGTAAACTTGGCATGGAAGATAAAAGGAAATCATTAAAATGTCTTCATAGAATCTGTGGAAAACTTTCCCTGCTGTCTTTAGCAGTAGATTCTGAATCAGCTTCAACCCTCCTAAACACTAGCTTTTGCTGAGGACGCTGACCGTTGGCAAGTATTGTGACTTCTGTGTCGACTAAAATTGTGTCCTCTTCCTTAAATTCTCCTCTAAGAATACCCTTTGCAAGTTCATTTTCCACATTTTGTTGAATCACTCGCTTCACCGGTCTAGCACCATAGCTTGGATCGTACCCTAAACTTCCAAGAAGTTGGATAGCAGGTTCTGTTACTCGGATTTTCATCTTGCGGTCAGCAACTCTCTTCTGCACACGCTCCAACTGTAGTAATGAACATAAATAGTGAGTCTTGGGATTTAAATAGCATGAAAACAGTTTGCAGCAAAATATAGTTTTTCCATTTTAGTCCTAGTATTATACTATTTTTTTTTTCCGATTTAGTTACTATAATATACTTTTTTTCAGTTCCATTTGAGTCCCTATCATACAAAGACTAATTGAACATAAATCAAATATTAAAAAGACTAAAAGCAAAGAAAATAAGTATACTATAGGAACCCAACACAACGAGGAATAAAATGAAATATATATTGGAATGTATCAATTAGTGAGGTAAAAATTACCTGTAATCTGACAATGCTACTTATTTGGTCACGGTCAAGAGGCCGGAAAACAATATACTCATCGACTCTATTCATGAACTCAGGGCGAAAAATGGATCTTGCAGCATCCATTACACGCTGTTTCATGGTTTCATATGCCGAATCTTTTGGTACAGAGTCATCATCCATGTTGAGAATGTACTGTGATCCCACATTTGAGGTCATGATGATGACAGTGTTAGTAAAACTTACTGTGCGGCCTTGTGAATCGGTTACTCTGCCATCATCCAAAATTTGAAGGAATACATTGAAAACATCCGAGTGTGCCTTCTCAATCTCATCGAACAAAATAACTGCATAAGGTCTTCGACGGACTGTTTCCGTTAGTTGCCCTCCCTCTTCGTATCCAACGTATCCAGGAGGAGCACCGATCAATCTTGAAACCGTATGCTTTTCCATGTACTCACTCATATCAATCCGAACAAGTGCTTCTTCTGTATTGAACATGTAGGAAGCGAGGGCCTTGGCTAGCTCGGTCTTTCCTACACCTGTGGGGCCCATGAACATGAAGCTAGCAATTGGGCGATGAGGATCTGAAAGACCTGCTCTTGAACGTTGGATCGCCTCGGCTACCGCCTTGACAGCAGGATCTTGACCTACAACACGCTTATGGAGTTCGTCTTCTAAATATAACAACTTCTCTCTCTCTGATTGTTGAAGTTTGGAGATCGGGATACCAGTCCACTTGCTCACAATTTCACCGATGTCATTCCCAGTTACTTCCTCTCTCAACATAGACTTACCAGAGCTCATATATTCATGTAACTCCTTCTCTGCACCCTCGAGTTGTCGTTGCAAAGAATTTAGACTGCCATACTTCAATTCAGCAGCACGATTAAGATCATACTCACGTTCGGCTTGTTGGATCTCAAGGTTTACCCTGTCTATCTGCATATATAGATAGGAAATCATCAGATTAAGATTTCAATGTAACAATACAGAATAATCATGGTTATCATAGAATTGGGGATAACTTTCCTAATATTATTTCAAAATTAATGAGTAGAATCATGAAATGTTTGAACAGACAACACTATACCTAACAGGTTGAATAAGTTCTGTACTTGCAAAATATACGAGCATATTTACAACACTCCCCCTCAAGCTGGGAATTACCATGTGTACCCAACTTGCAAGTGAGTTGACTGAATCAAGACCCACATAATACCATGTAGAATTGAAGAATAATTTTCTAAATATTATTTCAAAAGTAATGAGTTTACAATTACAAAATTGTTTATATAGACTATTATACCTAATGGACCGAATACAATTGCAATTTGTACGAATAATAACAAAATATATAATCATATCTACATTATATTAGTGAATTGCTAATGCAAATGCATTATTACTAATCTGTACAAAAACACTACCTGTCAATGTGATGTAACGAGCAAAAAGCTATAACATTGACTATAGAATAAAAGTTCAGCTATTTACATAACTAAGTAAGAGCAATTTCAGCAAAAGTAATAAAAAACTGATGACACACCTCTTCTTTGATTGACTGAAGACGAGTCATTACAGACTTTTCATGTTCCCATTGCTCGGTCAGCTCACCCTGTTTCTCTTTTAGGAGTGAGAGCTCTGTCTCAAGACGGTTTAACCTATCTCTAGAAGCCTTGTCTGTATCATTCATGAGAGATAGTCTCTCCATCTCTAGTTTCAAAACTGACCTATTAATCTCATCAAGTGCAGTAGGCTTAGAAGTGATTTCCATTTTCAGTTTAGCAGCTGCTTCGTCAACCAGATCAATAGCTGCATTTATAAACATCTAGAAGTTAACCCTTTATGAGCAATATGGATACTTAAATCAGTCAGAATATGTGCTAACCCGAAATCCAGACCTCATTCTCATTAAACATGTTATGTATCCTAATAATATCATCGTAATTATTTACTAGAAAAACATAAATGCTAATGAAATTTCCCAATCTTTGTTCAATAAATTCACCCTCAAAAGTTTTTATTTTCAATGAGTAATTACTACCTTTGTCTGGTAAAAACCTCCCACTTATGTATCGATCTGAGAGAATTGCAGCATCCACAAGTGCAGTGTCAGAAATACGAACTCCGTGATGCAACTCATATCTTTCCCGCAGCCCCCTTAGTATTGAAATGGTATTTTCCACTGAAGGTTGATCTACGTAAACTTGCTGAAAACGACGTTCTAGAGCAGGATCCTTCTCAATATATTTCCTATACTCGTCTAATGTTGTTGCACCAATGCATCGCAGTTCCCCTCGACCAAGCATAGGCTTTAAGAGATTACCAGCATCCATAGCACCATTTGTAGCACCTAGCATATGATAGATTATAGTTGCAATCAAATTCACCATCCACATGTTAATTTTAAATTACCATTCACGGCCATCATCTACAAACAGGTGCAATGTTTAATGAAAAATACATGAATTAAAATGTATCATCCAAGATCTGGACATTTATTGATCTCAAGGGTTATCATTTACTAATTGTAACCAATTGTGTCGTCAAACTCGAGAGTCAGCAGCTCATGGAATCTCCATAGACTCAACTACTAAACATGTAAAGTTTACTTAATTACTCCATATACTGCAAAAAAATCTATCATATTCCTAACCAATAATTCATTACTACGTGCATGGAAATACTTAACACTCTAATAAATATTCTCCAAGCGAAGAAACCCTCACAAATCAAAATTTATGGATAAACTCAACTCCAAGATAGGTACTCAACTCAGCACACAAAAAGAGCATTGAAGAGTGAAGATTGATAGGGACTAGGTACCGCTGAAGATTGATAGGGACTGGGTATCCCTCATTGGAGCAGGATTCAGCTCGGAAGAGATAGGTTTCAGCTCATCCAAGTTGGATTCACTCACATTGTTAGCCTAATGAGCTCATTGCAAAAAAAAAAAAGGTTTGTTTGAGCTTTCTAGTCCGTGACCTTGTTTGTGATGGGAGCCATGGGGCTAAGAGAAATTGAGAACCAATACCTAGACTCTTCAAACAATTTTTATGATACCAATATACAATCAATTGTCTAAAAGTAGAGAACTTTGAAGCTCATTACCTGCCCCAACAACTGTATGGATCTCATCGATGAAAAGTATGGTCTGACCATCAGATTCTGTAACTTCTTTGAGAACGGCTTTCAGTCTATCCTCAAATTCTCCTCGATATTTTGCTCCAGCAATAAGTGCACCCATATCAAGAGATATAAGCTGAAAAAACAGAGTATCGGATCAATTTTAGATTCAAAAGGGAGAATAAAACAAGACAAAAATTTCATTCTTATAAATATGGAATTAAGAGTAGAATTTGTAGAGGGGGTATACTATACAAATAAAGTTTAACATGGGGGAAATGAGATAAAAACTTAAAAAGCCGGTTGGTTATTGTCAATATTATTGTCTCTTTTTCTTCTATTCTCAGTGTTATTATTCAAGAATATTAGAATAGCCTAATTGGATAAAGCATATACCCTTCGATTCATCAAAGCTTGAGGGACATCTCCTTGAACAATTCTCTGAGCAAGTCTGTATGAAAGGAAGAGTTAGGTCGATGTGCGGCAGAACATAATAATTAAAAGATTAACAAAAGCATCAATGTAAGACCCAAGCAAGTATCTAACCTGGCTCATGCTAAAACAAAATTATGGAAAAAATGGAATTCTGGTAAAAATAAAATATTCCATTGTTATCAATCTCCATACCAATTATTGAGAAGGCTTTCAAATTGTGAAACGTCTCGCATCACTTTTGACATGATGCGGCAATAATATTTGGTAAAAAGAAATAATGATAACAGCATAAAAAGTTTCATTCAAAGAATATTTTAACAATAAAAATGAAGCAAAAATACAAACAGACAACATTTAGGAGGGAAGAAGACCTAAGAACTTACCCTTCAGAAATTGCAGTCTTTCCTACACCAGGCTCACCAATTAGCACAGGATTGTTCTTTGTTCTCCTGGAGAGAATTTGAATGCACCTTCGTATTTCATCATCTCTTCCTATAACAGGGTCTAGTTTCCCTGCTTTGGCCATTGCTGTCAAATCTTTTCCGTATTTTTCCAAGGCTTCGTATTTTCCTTCAGGATCTATAACAAATTTAAGTTGAGCTTAGTACTACAAAATATTTAGAATAAAGTACAGCTTCTAATATAGCCAATTCAAAATCAATCGCATAAATTTACCTTTTAAGTTTAACAACATAAGATTTTTCAAATTTAAATTTAAAAACATACAACATAGATATTGAAACTAAAATTTAAAAAGTTCAGATATATATTATAAAACTGAAACAAACAAATTATATTACAGCGAATATTATACAATAAAACATATATCAAAAGAAACATGACAGAAAACGGACAGACGGACATGTTACGTCTTTCCACTAGTAACTATAAAAAGAAGACATATAGTAAATTACCTTGATCAATAACTGATTGGCGTCCCCTTACGGACTCTATAGCAGTTTTTAGAGCTTGCTGAGATATTTGAAAATCTCTAAACAATATCTTCCCAAAACGCCGATCTTGGGCAAAACCAAGAACCAAGTGCTCAACTGATACAAATGAATCCCCATATTCTTTCTTGAATTCTCTGGCTCTCTGAATCAATGCCTCCAAATCACGCCCTAACATTGAACCGGCTGATTCCCCTAGAACCTAACACAATTGAATAAGGATTATAATCAGGTTCGTGAGCTACAGACATGGACAGTAGTCTACTCAATCAGTTAACAAAATACAATGTCAAGTTTTATAAGCATATTCCTACATAACCACATTATGTGATGAACCTAACACAATTGATATTACTTCCCTTCCAAGCTTCTGTTGTCAAGCTTTAATTTTGCTATTTCCTCTAACTTCACTTCTATCATCAAATTATAAGCTTAATACAGTTCCTATTTAGCTATGAACTTTTAAGAAAAAACATGCCAATAAAAGAAGTTGAAAAAGAATATGGGTATAACTGATAAAATATTACATAAAGATAGCACCAAAGCATATTTGACTTGGTAGATCACCTTGGGTTGGCGCTGAATGTGCTTGTCGGTAGCCTCCAGAAGCCGGGTGTTATCGACCCCAACCTTGGTAAAGATCCGGCGAGCAAGCCCATTCTTTTGCTCTAATAAAGCTTTCATCAAGTGCTCTGTCTCCACAATTTGATGCTTGTTTTCCTTTGCCACTTCTGGTGATGAAACAATCGCTTGCCACGCCATTTCTGTGAATTCTTGCTGTGAAACCTGTCATTGCATCGAAATCTAATATAAACTACTGCACTTTGAAGATCCAACCAGACACAATCAGTATCACATATGACCCGAATTACAAACAACTCTGATTTCTGCAATTACAAATGAGCTTGAATGTTTGCTTCCTCATAATTTTTGACACTTTTTTGAATTACTTACAAACACATGGACGATAACCAAGAGACTTATTGCTGTATTTGGTAGTATTACAGTTATAAAATAAAAGCTAATATGATGGAAACCAAGTATTCAATTCATCAATCTGAAGTGATAAAGAGAGATGTTTTTACAGCCAACACACCTCAACTAACTAGCTACTAGTAATGGTGGAATACCAGAAAACCAGAAAAAATAACTATATTTGAACTCTAACTCGGTCGACATTGTGTAAAAGAATTTGTGTAATAGTGGACTAAAAAGGACCGACACAGCACAGGACACATATATGAAATGATCCATATTTAAGTACTTGTGAATACATTACTTCTATAGTCAAAAAGAAAACAAGGTTAAATTGTTTTAATATAAACTATAAGCAATCTGCATATCATTTTCATAAGCTATTTTAGAGAGTTGCTGAAATGAGCTAAAAAGTAAAAACAACTTATAGGTAATGGCATAAGCTACGTTCACACACTCTCTCAAGTGCTTTCCTGAGTAGATAAGCTAAAATGAGTTATTCATAAGTCAATCCAAACACATCCTTTGTGTCATAAGATAAACCCATACAAGTTCTTCCAAACACCCATAATTGATGTTATGAGATAAAGAAAATACATCAAAATATGTCTAGAGAATCAAACACACAAATATGTCCCCAACACAGATTGCTGGAAAATCGCACTTTGTTCAAATTCCGCTACACTACAATGCTATAGTGCTGCTATAACTGTTATTTGATACCACTTCATACTAAATCGCGATACACGATTTGTTAGAATTCCGCTAAGCTATAACAACACTTAACAAAATTACATTAAGACTACTATTTCCAAGTGTCTAGCGTCAATGCTTTCTCGATAAGTGGATTGTTCTGAATGCACAAGTGTTATGATATCCTAAATTCCTATATATACAAATATATGTCCAACACATTGGAGAAAATAGTAGTTTGTTCAAATTTCGCTATACTACTCTGCTATAGTGCTTCTATAACCACTACTTGACAACACTTTATACTAAATCACATAGCAAATCGTTAAAATTATGCTACGCTATAACACCGTTATATAACAACATTTCACAAAATTACAACAAGACTACTGTTTCTAGGTGGAATTATGCTAGCAACACACTCTTTACCACACTTTTCTCAATAAACTCTCTAATTAGTTGAGAATCAAATACTTCTCTCTAATTGGTCAAAATTCAAACCGGTCTCGCTTAATTTAAGTGGGACCTACATTTGAAATAACCAATTAGAAAGTGTGTTGAGGAGAGTCTCCTATCTAAAGAGTGTGTTTATATCAGTACTCTTCTTTCAAAGTATCTAATGTCAATGGTTTCTTAATTAAGAATTACATTATGAAGGCACAAGTGAATTATTTTACACTGTCATCCAACAGAAACCAAACCATGTATTCTATCATCCAATAGCAGCCATTGGCAGTGTAAAATAATTGTACACTATCATGTCCTATGCACTATAATATCCTAATGAGAAAATAGGCTACTCATTGACAGTGTAAAATAAGTGTACACTATCATCCAATAGATACCATGTAGTCTGTCATCTAATAGCAACCATGTTCACTACACCCTACTTAAATAGTATGACTCGAGAAAGAAATAATTGATTCATATTGGCTGTCAGTGTAAAATCATTTTACACCGACAGAGCATATCCATTAAACTCAATCCAAATTCCTATACAAGTTTTTACCTTTCCACTTGAATCTGCACACCGAACAATAAACTGTTTAGGGTTTCTCCTCATTCTCGAAAACCCATTTGAAAAAGCTTCTCTTTTCTTCAATGGAAGCGAATTCAAAGAAGTGGGTTTCAATTGAGAGGTAAAAGAAGCTTGAAACGGACCCAATTGAGCATTGTTTCGGTTCCGGGAAATTGGAACAGAATGATGAAGTATGAGACTTGAAAACGACGTCGTTGAAGCCATCGTCGGAGAATGAAAACTCCGATCAATTATGCGGCGATGAGAGAGTGAACAGTGAAAGTTTAAAGAGAGTTTGAAACCATGGTGAAGAACACACGTTGTTGGGTTTGTTATGTTCGGTGAAGAACACACTACTACCTTAAACTAGGTTCATACACGTGGCTTTCTTTTAATGGATATATTTTTGTTTTTAAATTTGAGATTCATAATTTTCTCAAAAATTGTTTTGATAGATTATTTATTTAAAAATTGTCAAATATAATATCGCACAATAAAGAAATGTGATTGAATGTTTGTGTAAAACGATGTTATATGGAAGATACATGTTTAGTAGTTTATGTTTACATGAAGATATAATTATTTTGTTAACCAAAATCGATATATATATACGCGATTTAAGGATAGACGAATTTCTCTTAGTCAATGGCAGATTAGGCGAGTGATATTATAATTGAAAAGGTGTTGGATAGTTTTTTCTCAACTTAAGGTCTTGAAGACATCAGATTTAAGGTGTGTTTGGACTACCTTTTTATTAACTTATTTTCTTAAATTAATAGTTGCGCCAAACAATTTATCTAAAAATATTAAGGAGCTTATAATTAATTGATAATATCATATCAATAAATGAGTTCATTTGCATTATGGATAAGAGAAAATCACCACTCTAATTGAGTTGGGCATCTGTGTAACGTAGCCTTAATAATTAATACCCTTTGTAACGTATAATTTACAGGTAGATTCAGCTTAAACACTTCATGGCATCGGGTACAAGTTCAAGCCAGTCACTCAAACTTGTAACATTTTGTGGCAACTATCTGTTCAATAGTTTTTTAACCATCTTACTGAACTCTGAATGTGCATCAGCGCAAATTGTATAAAAAGTCTTAACACAAATAACTTATTACGATATCTTTTTGAAGCATCTTACCAAACACTGAATTCCGAATGTGCATCAGCACGAATTGTATAAAAAGTCTCTAACACAAATAAGCCTTAGAGCTAAAGGGAAGGGAATGTGTGATTGTCTGAAACTATAACTTTGTTTCATCATGGAATTACTGTGAGATAATAAGCATGGAGCGTTAAAAAATTTGGTTATGTTATAAAAAAATATTTTTGTTGAAAATATATGTTATGAAAAACTATTTTACCCTCATGATTTTAGTTGAGAAAAGATTTAGTTCAAAAATTTGGCTACTGATTTAGTCCGAAAAATAGTTTACCCTCATGATTTCAAATCCTATAAATATACCAAACTGCAACAATATATTTCATTATCGTTAAAGAAAAAACAACATATTTCATTAGGAAACCTTGATTTGCAACTTCAAGGGTTTACGGGCACCAGTGATTGAAGAGAAGGTGTTTTGGTAACGCTTTAACCTAATCCCTTTTTCTTGTTTCCTATAATATTCCTACTATGAGTTTTCAATATCTTTAATTTCTTCTTGTCAATGGAGGCAGTAGATTGGGGAAATTTAGAAGCACTTCCTCTTAGTTTGATTTTTGACGAGTTAGTAGAGCGTATCGATCACAT
>Ga0315913_1001064_pt1 | contig 28517 bp, 14 predicted proteins | sample MpolsnodulesMG_FD_207736 | JGI IMG/M metagenome (GOLD analysis project Ga0315913, IMG submission 207736) | Medicago polymorpha root nodule microbial communities from Los Angeles, California, United States - small nodules | ecosystem: Host-associated > Plants > Roots > Nodule | place: USA...
ATAAAATGACTATTAACATACTTTTTTTTTTTTTTAAGATAGACGAAATGACAAAGCCATTATAAACTCACACACACAAGTGGAGGTATCGGAATTCAAACCCCGATCATGGTATCTGGCATAACAATTTCGGCATTTTGCCAGTTGAGCTAGGATTTCTAGATGGCTGTTAACATACTTATAGAGTGTGAAAGTGACATCTAACTTTCACTCCCTTCAAGAGTTTTAAAATTCTTTTAATTACACATCTATTAATAAATTAGTCGAAAGTAGCAAATAATTACAACAATGCAAGAATTAATTGACTGCATGATCTTAGTCACAAGCATTTTAGCGAACTGTAATATATGAAAAATGAGAGAGAACATATTCAGAAGTATTTACTAATACACTAGAATCATGAAGAGTCGTATGAGAACTAAGTATTGCATTGTTGAACTCTTATTGAACAACCGGATAGCAACTTTGTTGATATAGGAAAGATAATCGATGAACAAAACTTGAGTTTTAACTATAGAAAATTACTCATTCAGACCACTCAAGAATTAAATGATTTGATATTCAGTCCAATAGTTGCAAGCAACACACATAGCTTCATAACTACATAGATCAGGGCAATTGCAATTAGACATAGGTATGTGAGAGTTCGTCTCCTCCCACAAGGATTTCATCTATGTGAAATAATCCAAAATGGATTTCGATAATTGCCTGAGATTATTAATCGCGAAACATGAAGAGGATATATGAATCCTATCCTTTTTTGGAAACCATTTTTTGAGATCTTCCAACACAAAAAATGGATTTAGAAAAAATGTTTGGTAGACCATGAAAGAATCACGTGGTAACATTGTTCCCACGCACCTCGGTTCAAGTCAAATTGGTTAGGAATAGGAACACATCCATCGAAGAACCAGTCATAGGTTACTTATGATTTACGACCACTTTATATTTTTAACATATATAATATTCATATCTACATGACATGCACAACTCCCACAATCATATTTAATATATGAAAAATGAGACATAGTATATTCTTTAACAAGATATATTGGTGTTGCAATATATGCACAATTGGTTGTGTCTTTGTCGCTTAAATCTATGACTCTAAGAATTAGTTGTATTTTTTGTGGTTGAAATGCATGACTTCATGAGTCATGTTTAATTCATGTGAATGAGAGACGGTCAATTGTGCGAGACTCTTCTCATATTCAAAATTGATTTTTTTTAACCCTAAACCACCAGTAATGTTATTTGATAGCAAGAATAATGACCAAGTTCAATAGGAACAAGTGAACTAAACCCAATTGGTGAGAGTATATAAGACTAATAGCAGTCACAAATTAGGGTACTGAAATCATTTGTCAAGTTTACACAATAGAGACTAGAGGTTAATTTTATCATTTTCTAATTATTATTTGTAACACTTAAGTTTCTAAATTAAACGTAGTATTCTAAATCATAGATTAAATTAAAAATTAAATTATAGATAATATATCTAAATTTATCTCTAATTTGAATAACATTTAATATGTTTTATTCACCCCAGTTGAATTTCATATTACAATATCTTTTTTTCACTTGAGAATTAGATGAATATATGATATTATATAAGATCGATTTTTAAGGCTTTGTTTGGGAGTTTGAAGGAGTGTCAGAGAGGAGAGGCGAGGGTTTTGGAGGGTGAGAAATAAAGAGGAAAATGGAGAAATCTTTCACATTTTTTTGAAATAGTATTTTTTTAGAGAATGATAAATTAATGCTTATGATTTATATATTTTTAATATTAAAAATATTATAACAACATAGATTAAATTTGAATAATTCATATAAAACCTCCCGAAATCCTCTTTTCATACAACTTTTTAGTTCTCCAAAATGAGGAGGGTTTTGTATTATTATAAGAAAAACTAACCTCCAAAACCCTCCACTCCCTATGTTTTCTATTTCTTCCACTTACTTCTTCATTTTATCCAAAACCCTTTCATCCACTCCCTTCTAAACTCGCAAACAAAGTCTAAATTTTTATCAAACGTTTAAAACTTAAAATACTAGTATCATAACATGAAAAAGAACAAAAATTTAATATAAATGTTGTTCGGGAAAATTAAAAAAATAAAAATAAATGAAATAACAAAAAATAATATCAATCATATAAAAGAATTGGAGGTAAAATGTCGGTATATTTAACATCTCTTAATCTTTTTAGTTGTATACTTGTATCTAATACTTTAGTGCTTAGCAGTACATTGGATATCTAATCTGAAAAAGTTTTATTCTGCGAGCTTGAGCTTGAGATTGTCAGTCGATCAATTTACCTTTTCATTCATTTGTTTTGTTCTCATTCTAACACAATCATCATACATTTTTAATCGATTTTGTATAAAGCATTGAGTTTGTTGAGGATCTTATTGAGTCAAGATTCAATCGTTTTATTTTTTTAGTCAATATTCAATCCAAATACATACGCTGATATGTCAACACTGAAAAAAAGAATTTGCAAAAAAAAAAATTTGATATAAAAATACAAGTAATTGAATGTATCACAATTTTTTCTTAAAATGATGTAATTGAATGTAATCACATTTGTTATTCTAATTAAATTTAATCACTTTTTTCTATTCCAAACATACCAAACACTACACACCTTTTTTTTTGGAAGGAAAAACCTTTTTAAAAAGGCGTTTTGTCCTTAACTATAATAAAATCTATAATAAATAAATTAAAAAAAAGTAAAAAAATATGGTGTTCTTTGGTACTCAAACAAAATTGAACTGAATTGATATAAAATCTTTGCGCTTCTCAAACAAAAAGCCTTCAGTTCACATTTCACACAGCAGCGCCCCCGTCGTGCACCGTCGCACTTCCGCGAAGCCCTATCACTCTCTCTCTCTCTCTCTTATCTCCTACTTTCAACAACATCATTCTCCATTTCCTATCTATCTCCGCCGCCTCGACAAACCCTAGCCGTTCACAATGGCGTATGGAGGTGCAGGTCCCGCTGTCACTGGTTCAAATTCGACACCGACAATTAAGCAAGTGAAATTGGAAAAAGAATGCGAATTGAGAATTGAAGTCTCCGACTCACCTCTTCGTCTTCGACTCCTTAATGGAAACGCTGAGATTTTTGGTACCGAACTTCCACCTGAAATCTGGCTCAATTTTCCTCCTAGACTCAAGTTCGCTGTAACTCTTCTATTCCCTTCCATCCTCTTTTATACCAATTTTCTGCTAGATTCATTCACATATCATTTTGATTATGTTAGGTTTTTACTTGGTATGGTGCTACCATTGAAATGGATGGTACTCCTGAAAATGATTATACTGCGGATGAGGTAAATTACTTTGAGACTATTGCTTTCAATCTTTCTTTCAAACTCACCCGTGTAGGGAGGAGATTGCAACTTCTTTTTGTTTTTTGAATTTCAGACACCAATGGTTAGTTATGTAAATGTGCATGCTATTTTAGAAGGAAGAAGAGATCGCGCTAAGAAATCACCTTCAGACGACTCTGTATTATCTCAGGTTATTTTATTTTATTTTATTGGATGCTTCATGGCTTTTATTTTGTGCTGTCAATGTATCTTTTTTGAAGTTTTATTTTTTATGATTTATCATTATTATCATGAAGGGTTTCAAAATTTGAGCGTTTGTTATAGATTGCTGTGTTTGGAAGAACGAAATTTGTGATTCCTTTGAGGTGTATGATGTATGGCTTCTTGTAGTATGTGAATTAAGTATCAAATGATTTGATTGGTCAGGGTCCTAGGGTGATTGTTGTTGGACCTTCGGATTCTGGGAAGACTACCTTGTCAAAGATGCTTCTTAGTTGGGCAGCTAAACAAGGTTGGAAGCCCACCTTTGTTGACTTGGATATTGGCCAAGGGTCTATAACAATTCCTGGATGCATTGCTGCCACTCCAATTGAAATGCCCATCGATCCGGTGGAGGGAATTCCTCTTGAAATGCCTCTTGTTTACTTTTATGGACACACATCTCCGAGGTAATTAGAGCTGTAATTCCTATCATATTTTCAACTATTAATTGGCAAAATCACACGAACACACATTCATTGAAGTTATAAAAAATCATTAACAGCACACCGTAGGAAATGAAAATACAATCACCAAATAATTCTTTTTTTCAGTAATAATGTAGAATTGTATAAAGTGCTTGTCAAGGAGCTCGCGGGGATACTGGAAAGACAATTTGCTGGAAATGCTGAGTCCAGAGCTGCTGGAATGGTGTTAAATACCATGGGATGGATAGAAGGACTGGGCTATGATGTAATTAACCTTTGAACCTTACATTATTGTTGAATTGAACACTGCTGAAACACAGAATGTACTGCTAATTCTGATTACTAGATCTTGATTATGGTGGTCTCTTTCTCCCCTCTCTTACTCGTTCTTTTGGTTGTATTTTATTGCAGATGCTATTGCATGCAATCCGTACATTCAAGGCCAATGTTGTTTTGGTTTTGGGCCAGGTAGATGGTAGCCTTTTATATTATGCATCACACTTCCCCATAACCAATTCCTTGATTTTTCACTCAAAATAAATGAATCTTCCTTGGGAGGTGCTCTGTATATTATAATTTTTGTAAACTCGGTCTCAGGCTTTCCGTTTGAACTCCTTATAGGAAAAACTGTGCAGTTTGCTCAGAGACGTGCTTAAGGGTGAGCCTAAAGTAGATGTTGTGAAACTTCAGAGGTCGGGTGGAGTTGTATCTAGGCCTGTGAAGTTCCGCCAGAAGTCCAGAAGTAATAGGATAAGGGTAACCCTACTTTTCCACTTTCCAATATTTTCTGCATGTTGAAAAAATCTCAGTCTTATTTTTTTCATTTTAGAGGACTATGATTTTTAAATGTTAGTTAAATGGGCAAGTGTTAACCACAGTGGGGGTTTAGGGAAGGTTTGAGCCCATTGAGGTTCTATTGTAAAAAAAACTTACATAGCATTTGCAAAAGGCCTATTACACGACTGGAACCCGTGACCTCATATTCCCATGATTCCACTTCAACATATCAAATGTTAATTGTTCTGACTTAGCCAAGCAGCTAATTGCAGTTAATGAGAAAAGAGTGATTTTTATGTGAGAAATAGGTAGAATTAAGTATTGGGTTGTGTATTAGAAAATTGTAACTGAAAAAACATAAAATTTGGGTGAAGGGAAATAGTTCTTTTGAAAATAGTAGGATCCTTTGCATTTATCAGCACTGTTTAAAACCTTGTAACTTGTAAGCACGTATTTGTTTGGATATAAAACTGCATTGCCCAAAGATTGCTTCTGGATATTTTGCTTAGTAGCTTTGGCCTTTGGCTTAGTTTTTATTTTTTTACCTCCCTGCTCCTTGGGCATTCTTAACATTCATTTAATTGTCCTGCCTGTTCAACTATTTTGTAACTCTAATTGAAATTGCTGCTATTTGATTTTGATGCAGGAATACTTTTATGGCCTGACAAATGATCTTTCTCCTCATTCTAATATTTCAAATTTTAGTGACTTGTTTGTTTATCGAGTTGGTGGTGGGCCACAAGCTCCACGCTCCGCCTTGCCAATTGGAGCAGAACCTGCTGCAGATCCAACGAGAGTTGTAGCTGTGAATATAAATCGTGATTTGCTCCACGCAGTCCTTGCCGTCTCATTTGCCAAGGAACCTGATGAGATCATTTCAAGGTAACTATGATTTGGATCGAGCAATTAATTATCCAAATCTTAATACTCGATTAAGTTTTAATTTTTAAACAGCCCGATGATAGTGTTTGATCCCTATATTATTTGTTGTTGCTTCGGAAGTATCACACTCCATAATATCAAGTGTAGGCCAACAAAGAAAAGAACAATTGTATTAGCCCATGAGGTAACCTCTGTTGATTAGTTAAAAACAGTTGGGCAGGGAGCTGGGATTACTTAGCAATGTGCGCTGTTGCATGTAGGTTGATATGGAAGGAGAGATTTGTATTTTTCTTTTGAGAACATGTATTAATTTATTAAGAAATAAAAGTGACAGAAATGGCTTCTAAGATTTTTCTTAAAGACTTGGTTTAATCATTTTGGTTATTTTGAACTTACCTCCTTTGTCCTTCAAAAGAAAATCCTGTGCAAACGAGGCCGTTTGTGAGATGTGATGCTATATCAAGGTTATAGATTTGACGTGTAATGGATAAAAAATCTCAAAGATACCAAACTGTTTTATGGAATTTTTGAAATAGACATAAAATAATATAACTAAGGAAAATGCTAACAAGTGCCCCTCGGGCACTGATTAGCTTGACCCTAACCTTATTTAGGTGGCTTTGTTGATTGTTATTATACTTTGTTGATTGACACCGAAAAGTATTATGTAACCCTTTCCCATCCCCAATTTCCTACCATTGTATATTAATGTGTCACATCTTTAATGGTGCAGCAATGTTGCCGGCTTTATCTATGTAACAGACATTGACATTCAGAGGTTTGTATTGTTAGATTTTGTTATGTTGTTTCTGGAGGAGAATTTTTACATGATGTTGCATTTCTAACTTGATTTCTATAATACAGAAAGAAGATAACATACCTTACACCATCTGCTGGAGAACTTCCAAGCAAGTATTTAATTATGGGGACCTTAACATGGCTTGAAACTTGAGCCGATGAACATTTTTGTAATAGACAGTCGTTCTCTTGTAGTTTATTTATTTTGATTATCCAATCTCAAGTCTTGATCAATGTAAATACTAACGGTAATTTATGATCCTTTTGTGGGGGTTGTTATCCTAGTGGAATGCTGACCTTTCTCTTTTTCAAGCAACATCCAAATTATAATATAATTATTATATGCTCGTAAAATTGCAAGTTCTTTATTACCCAGAAAGTTGAATTGCAATTGTGCATTTGCCATTGCCACACTGAAACAGTCACATCTGGATTACCATTTATCTTGTCTTTGAATGCGATTTCGGTGAATATCACTTGAGCCTTACTCCATCCGTCTATACTAAGTGAGTCATTTTAAAAAAAAATATTGTTTCAAAAAAATTGTCTCATGTCACTTTTTAATACATTATTAATTATTATTTTTATAAAAAAAAATATTAATTAATTTTTTTTCAATTATAACTCTAATTAATGTTACTTTCATCACTTTCAATTCAATATATTCTACATTACATTTATGATAATGGAAAATGCACAATATTTGACAAGATATTTAAAACCATTTCTCTCTCTTTCAATTATACATTTTTTTTTGTCCTCGTGAGCTTAACTCAGTTGGTTTGGACAATGCATAAAATATGCAAGGTTCGAGGTTTAAACCCCGGCTACTACCAAAAATAATTATACATTTTTTCTTAATATTTGTGAAATGAAAAAAATAGTCACTTATAATGGGATGGAAAGGGTATATTGTTAATGAGATGATGCGTTGAAAGGGTTACTGAAACCCTTTCCAGTAATCATGTTAGTTTGGAAATGTGAAAGAATTTTCCTCACACAATATGGACTGGGAAGAGAATTTTCCTCACGCAATGTTGAGTGGGAAGAGTCTCCTTACATTTTGGCCAATCAATTGAGTTATATATCTATAACATGTAAGAATCTGTTGAGACTAATTTTGATCGAAGAATCTGTTGGACAATAGAATGAGTTCTCCCCCTTTCAAAAAATAAATGAGTGAGTTCTCATCTCCCACTAAATTTTCTCTTTACATCATTTATTAATACCCGCGTTTAGACGGACATTTCGTATTCTTATGTCCGCTCTTTTTATTGCATTAATGCGCATAAATTATGATCAATATATTTTTATCAAATTTTGAGTTTGATTAAAATTATTTAGATTTTGATCAAAATTATTTGTATATGTGTTTGTGACTTCAAATTTTAAAAAATCACACTTAATCTTTTCAATACACCCACAATATAACAAATATAATATTAACTATTGTCATTTTCAATGACACCAATGATAATATAACATTATCATAGAAAAATTTGTCTATTGGTATAATTTGAATAATGAAAATCCAATTCAAAATCTCCAATTCCCTTTATATATTTAATGCATTCTGACGAGCACTCGTTTGTCCGCTCTTCTACTACGCTAACGATTGTAAATTATAAACAATTTTTTATTTTTTATTTATAAAACTTTGATTTTTATTAAAATGATATGTATAAATGTGTGTGACTTTTAAATAGTAATAAACTATGTTTATCTTTTATCAACAATATAATAAATATAAAATAAATCTTAGTTTTTTCAATAAAACCAATACTATAGCATCCTTAAAAACAAATATGTTTAAGATATAACTGAAATAATGAAAAATTCAGAAAAAAAATCATATATTCCCTTTATGTTTATTTTTAAGAAGTATATCCAATTATATACTATTATTATTATTATAGCTATATTGTTATAGATAATTTTTTTAGTCAAAATCATTCTTTTTCTAATTTATATTAATTTGAGATTAAACATATTTTTATTCTTTGTTAAATTAACATTTTTATCTTTATAGGGAAAAATACTCGGTTTCTTTTACTAAAAATTAATAAAAAAAAAAGAGGACTAAAATCGTATAAATTTATTAAAAAAAGTCATATTTTAGCCCTAAAGAAACATATTTAAATCTAAATATTGAAAATACACTGGTTTTGTAGAAGCATTTATCGAGCTGCGAGTAACAATCTGTGAGAACTGAGATTCCATTCTGTTCTGTTCCTTCTCCCAATGGAAATGGATTCCATTCCAAACGGAAACAACACTGCCGCCGGAGTCCAAATCGGAGCCATCGCCGCCGTCAACCCTACACCCGCTCCGTCCTCCAACCTCCCCCGACTCACGGAGTCTCTCAAGCTCGAACACCAGTTCCTCAGAGTCCCTTTTGAACACTACAAGAAAACCATCCGTGCCAACCACCGCGTCGTCGAGAAAGAGATGTCCGCCGTTATCTCCGGCGTTTCTGATGCCGCCGGTTCTGACTTATCCCCCGACGACGCCGTCAATCACCTTAACTCTCTCGTTTCTCGCCTCCAAGGGCTCAAGAGAAAAGTAACTACTAACCTAATTTTTTGATTAGTTTTTCGATGATGCAGTTTTGTTTTTGATTATTCTTTCTTTTTTCATACGAATCACATGTTTTCATGATTACGGTAATCGTAAATTATTTCAATTTCGTGTTTGAATTTGTTGAATCCTGATTTGCAGTGCCAAAGAATGATCTAGGTATTAGTTTAAGCACAATTGCACTTTCTTCTATGTTTTAGTTGCAGTGTGGTTATGATTTTTAGTTGCATACTTGATTAATTATGTTTTGTAATTTTGATTATCTTGGCTTGTAATTGTGAACATATGTTAAGTTGGAAGAAGGGAATCGAGCAGAGAATTTGCAAGCGCAGAAGTGCCGTGTGCGTATCGAACATTTGGAATCTGCTGATGCAGAAAATATGTCCGAATGGAATACCACTCGCTTGAAGCGGATTCTTGTTGATTATATGTTGAGGATGTCGTATTATGACACTGCAGAGAAACTTGCTGAATGCAGCAACTTGCAGGTAATGACTGTGATGATCATTTGATGCTGGCAATATGCTGTTTCTTTTGGGTTTTCTTTGTGTAACATAACATGTTGCAATCTGTTGTTTTTGGTTACTTTGGATATAACAGTGATATTTATTGGTCTTTGTGTATCAGGATCTAGTTGATATTGATGTATTCCAAGAGGCAAAAAAAGTTATTGATGCTTTGCAAAATAAGGATGCTGCACCTGCCCTAGCATGGTGTGCTGATAACAAATCAAGGCTGAAGAAGTCTAAGGTTTATATTGCTGTTTGATCTTATTAATAGTTGCTGCCTCATACTTATAGGCTAGTCTTTTTTTGGATTTATTTGGCTCTTAAGTCTAGGTAATGCATTTCTGTTAAGGCAATAAGAATATTTGTAGGATCCTTTCACTCATCCAGCAACTATATAATATATTCATAGAAAAGAGAAATAACCACTGTATGATGTTGTTCGAAAAAAATAAATGAAAATATATTCATAGAAAAGAGAAATAACCACCGTATGAGGCTGTTTGAAAGAAAGAAAAAAAATGATGCAAGTCTGGTTCGAAATTGAAAGAATATATATATTTTTTAAATTGATGCAAAGCCAGACTTTTTTGAATATCAACAACTACCAGGGTTTCTTGTGTGATGTTTAATTGTTGGTAACAGATGCATAACTTGGCATCATACTATTTACAATTGTTAATTAAGAGCGATTTAATGTTAACAGAGCAAATTGGAGTTCCAGTTGAGACTTCAAGAGTTCATAGAATTGGTAAGAGCTGAAAGCAATTTAAGAGCCATCGCGTATGCTAAGAAGTATCTTGCACCATGGGCAGGCAACCACATGAAAGAACTGCAGGAAGTCACAGCATTACTAGCTTTTAAAAGAGATACACCGTGCGCAAAATATAAGGTGATAATGGGGTTTCTTTTGTGTGTGTTTGTGCATTGGTGATACTGGTGCGTCTTTAATTTTATTTTCTTAATGCAACATGGTGATGATTATTGAATGGCACCATTCATAGCGGCGCTGTTGCTATAGCATAGCGGAATTTGGACAAACCGCTATTGTCCTTTGATACACTGTTTAGGGGAAAATGTTGTAAAATAGCTGCTATTGTAGCGCTATAGCACCATTGCATAGCAGAATTATAACAACCTGCTGCTTTTTTTTGCTATTCGCGGTTGACACCATTGATTTTATACCAACACTATGTTTGGTATGAATGAAACTTAGAAGAAAGAAATAGATGGGAGATAAGTAGGAAAGAGAGTGTGAAACTCCTTATGTTTAGTGAACGAGAAGAATTGAACTACTTTTCCTTTAAGGTGCAAAAAAAAAAGGGGCGACAAGCTAATGTTTCTACAATTTTCCTTTAATATCTGTCATTCGTGACTTGCCCTCCTTGATAACGTTCCTGGGCGTGTTTTCTAACTAGGAGTTTGGCTTGCTCAACACAGTTAGACACGCGTGATGCTGAGCTGGGCCCTTTTTTGAATAAAATATTTTAAAAAGGACACTAGTTGACTACAAAGAGGAGTCCTATCGACACTCTCTTTCTAACACCCTCTCTAACATCCACTCTCTTATTGGGTGAATCTATGTGGGTACCACACTTTGGTAATGGATCCCACAGAAAGTGGTGAGTGTTAGAGAAAGAGTGTTCCTGGCATTTCTCATACTACAAATTCAGTGTATCTCATGATAATATTTAAACTTTCTTTTATGGATGTTCATCGGAAACTATAATTTTCAAAATATTAACAATATTTTATAAATCATGTAGTACCAAAAAGTGAAGCTCCAAGCCAGGGTTTTGTTCTTAAAGCAACAACCATATGAGAAACATTGATTGATATGAGTTGCACTAGAAAAAATCGGAGTGGACAAGGGGCACTAATTAACATTTCCCTTTTTTTATTTAACCAAACAAAGGGAGAGAGAATCCTTTTCTATTACTCTCACTCTAAACAATACCAACAATCCACTCCTTTTCTCACGCCTCTCTCTCTAATTTATTTTTTTTATTTGTTCTCTCATTAACCAAACAGATCATAAGCAGCCAGTATTTCATAGTATTTGTTGAATCACAATTGGCTTTGAATTTTCTAGTTGTAACTGATATGAGTTGGCAAGCAATATGCTAATAACAGTATCTAACTGCTATCAGTTATAACTATGTTTCTTAGTTTTTATAGTTTATGATTTAGTTGACAAAACATGCTTCAGATCTCTTAAGCTGTTAATTGTAATGTATTTGCCTACGTGTTTTAATAATCGAGATAACTTGTGTTGTGCAGTATGTATCACCTATTTCATTGTCAAACATAGTTCCTCTTTTGTTGATTAGATAAGTAAAAAGAGTTTATTTGATAAGCAACAAAAATTTATTTACATGAATTTCTGTTTAACTACGATAATTTCTTATAGAAGAAAATTTCCATGCCTGCTGTATTTACTAGTTACAATGAAGTCTATCAACATGATATTGGTCGGACACAGCATTTTGATGCTTTTGTTTATTAGTAGACTTTTTGCTTCATATTGCATTGTCAATTTTTTGGCAGTTGCCTTTTCAGCACTGATATATTTGCAATTTTCTTTCACATAATTTACAGGTCTTATTTGAACCTAAACAATGGGATTATCTAGTAGACCATTTCAAACAAGAGTTCTGCAAGTTATATGGCATGACTTTAGAGCCTTTGCTCAATATCTATCTGCAAGCTGGACTTTCGGCTCTCAAAACTCCGTATCCATAAAAATAATATAGATTATGATCTGCGTGAAGTTTTTTAGCTAAAATTCCTATCCTCTGGGATAGTCACAAGTCACTCTCATACTTACATGCATATATAAATGACCCACCAAAAAATGAAATTAAATCACTTGGACTCTCTGTAATGGGTCGTTGATAATCAACTGGTGGCTAAGGCATTCAGTTGATTTTTATGTCAGTTCTCAAGGTCTAACAGATCTTTTACTACTATTCTATCAATCCATCTAAAGTATGGTTCTCATTTACATGCTTCTCATTTTTAAGACCGGCAAAAGTACCGGTCAAGTTCAAGGGAAAATTTTATAGGCCAACTGTAAGACCGGCAATGTTGTACTGGACATAGTGTTTGGTGGTAATGAAAAAGCACAAAAATAATTAAGTGTAGCAGACATGAGGATGTTGTGTTGGATGTGTGGTAAGACTAGACAAGATAAGATTAGAAATGAGACCATTGGAGAGAGAGTTGGGGTAGCACCTATAGTGGAAAAGATGGTAGAAACTAGACTTAGGTGATTTGGGCATGTGAAGAGAAAACTTGTGGGTTCTGTAGTGCAGAGAGTAGATCAGATGGATGGGAGTCAAATCACTAGAGGTAGAGGAAGACCTAGAAAAAACATAAGAGAAACTATCAAGAAGGACCTAGATGTTAATGAGTTGGATAAAGACATGGTTTTTGTAGAACAATATGATTTGGATTGATTCATGTGGCTGACCACACTTAGTGGGATAAGTCTCGATTGTTGTCATTTGTAAGACTTGTTGAAGATTTAAAGGCTCATACTTATAATACCAAGCCTCTTGCTCACAAATTTGCACGTTTTTTATTGCAACCTTTGGTTGTCTCTACACATTGTCTTGGATAACTCTATTGATAAATGTCCCTTGACTTGATAAAGATATTGTTACGAGGATGATTGCACAAAAGAAGATCCTCTATCACAGGAGGCTTTCCGCACACTAGCCTTGCCATTACCATATTCAAAGCAGCATCACTCAAAACTTGTTTGCTACATAACAAAGGAGCTAATGGACACGGAGAACCCACCACAAGTCTTGCCCAATGGATATGTTTATAGCACCAAGGTACTTTTTATTTATTTATTATACAAGTCCTGTTATTCTAGATGTTCTATATTTAAGAATGACTTGAGGCTAATCCTATATTGTCGTTTGCTCCTTTGTAGGCTCTTGAAGAGATGGCTAAGAAGAATAATGGTAGAATCATCTGCCCAAGGACAGGTTTAGTTTGCAGTTACACAGAACTGGTCAAGGCATATATTTCATAAATCTAAATACTTAAATTTGATTAATGATTGAAAATGTGAATCCTGCCATTGGCTTCAAGCTACTGTGGCTTTCAGATTGGAAATGTTTGCAAAGTTACTCTTACGACCCTTTCATTAACCAGTCAATATATTTTATTTATGTGTTCCAGTCTTTACTTAAAGCTTGTACATGTGTAAACTGTTTTTGGTATCACTTGGATGACTTAAACATGTGCATAGATTGATTTAGTATTTTCTTTTGTAATGAACTTCTCTTTCATGGGATTATGGATTGAACTTACCAGTAGAGGTTTTTTTTTAACTTCTATGCATTTTATAATAATGAATAATGCTAATTGATTTTTTCGTTTATTTATTTTTACAAACTTTTCGTTAAAGAATTGAATACCTAACAATTTGTATTTGATAAAAGAAAAAGAATTTGAAAAAAACAAAAATCTAATACTTCAAATAGGAAGCTGTTTTGAGTAGGTTCTATTGAAATTTCTTTTGATAGATGGTTTTTTTTATATAATATAAGAAGGTAAATTTCTCTATGGTAAATAAAAACATTTTTTGACAAAAATCTGAAAAGAATAATATCTACGGGTCTGTTTGGTGCGGTTGTTAGTTTTGGGTTTTGAGTTAATTTTAAACTGTTGGAATAAAATTGGGTTAAGTGGGTTATTCACTTATTTTGAAAACGGTTTTTTAATTTCTTTCCAAAATCTAAAACCTCAAGAATAAGTTTTTGTTTTTATGTTCTCCATCGCGTCCCTTTCATCTCCTCCTTTCAACTTCATCCCTTTCAAGAAACACTTTTCCTACCTATCATCATCTTTGTTATGGTAGAAGCAGTGCTCCCGATGGTCCAGCGCCAGGGTCATACAACCCCACCATTGGAATTTACAATTGATATTGCTTACACAATTCAAGCCAACACACCTCCACCATTTGTGATTATTGGCATTGCTTTTGTATATATATACACCGTGTTCTGTAGATACACTCATGTTACTTGGATTGCTTTCATATACACACCTGTTATTCATATTTTGTTTCAATGGTTTTACAGTGTTTCAATGATTTATTGTTATGTTTGAAACTGATTTTGGTTTTTAAAAATTTCAAAACTAAATGATTTTTATTTTTTAGTTTGAAACTGATTTTTATTTTTATTTACAGTGTTTCAATGATTTTGATTTTCCAGGTAGTATGAATTGAGAAATTCAAAGGACTATTATGTAGGAAGTTTAGCGTTATAAGAAACATTTATTGGTGATACGCGCATCTTGTCAACAAGAAGAGAAATTAACAGTGGTACCAAAGTTGACTTTTGATTCCATATCCTATTATCACCCGAACTATAACACACACCGTCAGTTGCTATAAAAACTAGGGGTGTTCGAGATGTGGTTTGGTTCGGTTTTGAGCATAAAAGTCATCCAAACCGCGAGATTAAAAAGCATGCGGTTTGGTTTGATTCGGTTTATTTTTAAAAAGTCATCCAAACCAATGTGGCTTGAATTGGTTTGGTTTGTGCGGTTTATCGTGAGATAAAAAAATATTACATTAACTCTAATATTGCCAACTTGTTACAAAATAAACATAGTGCATTATAAAATAAACATAGGGCATTATATTTTGTTGTTTACATGATAAAATATTAGGTAAAACTTATATCAAAATAGGTAAAATTAAGAAGAAACATAAACATGAAACAAATTATTGGGAAGAAAAAGAAACAAATTCATCACTAGAAATGAATTAAGAGATGGAAAGGAATTAGAATCGAACTTGATGGTGCAACAATGGAAAATTTGAATCAAAAAAGATTATTCTTGGGCTATGTAATTGGGCTAGTACATGTTTAAGTAATATTCATTATTCTTGCGGTTTGGTTTGGTTTGGTTCGGTTGCTGAGATGCAAACCGCAAACCGAACCAAACTGTGCGGTCCAGTGCAAAAGTCATCCGAATTCATCCGAACCAAGTGCGGTTTTTTGCGGTTTCGGTTTGAATTGGTTTGGTTTGCGTTTTTTCTATTGGGTTGGTTCAGTTTTGAACACCCCTAATAAAAACTATGTCACGATAGTTTCCATAAATCTTAGGATCGTACACATGAACAATATTGGAGCAATTCTTACTTAAATACAAGTCCAAATAAAAAGGATTTGGACCCACTCACATGAGTGAGAAAAAGTAAAATAAAAATAATTAAACTATTTTCTAATACAGACAATGTATATTTTTTTAATGTGCATGCCTAAAGCATTTTTATTTAGGCTTAAGTAAGTGTTGCTCACAATATTGATTCCAATACATTAATCATGCTCTGGAATCAAGATTCCACGATTTAATGATCATTTTTCTACCACAAAATCGTTTGAGTAGTCATTAGTGGTTGAAACAGACCGTGAACTAGTTTAGCTTTAAAAAAAAATTGAAATAGAATTCCACGTCATTAAAAAACACATAATTGTAAATGGAAAAGAAGATTGTGTTGTTGTTTCTGTCAGTAAACTTGGATTCGAGATAGATAGGCATTGCGAACTTATTGAGAAAATTTGAGAACGCTAAACCGTTGATAGTGATACACGCTATAAGAAGAAGTAAGAGAGATACTTTTTTTTTGAATAAGCAAGAGAGATACATAATGATTGATTGATTTCTCTGTTCACTATTCTTAATCAACACACAACTGAAATAGAGGCGACGACAAACACACACAAGGAAACATTTGAAGGTTTTTTTTTTTGGATTATAAAAAAATTATATTTTCTTGATTTGATAGAAAATTATGATATCGTTTTATCCATATAACTGACTCCGATTAGTGAGATAAAACTTGCTTATTTTTTTAAAGGAAAATAAAATTTGGTTGTTGTAGTATAAAAAGTTACAAATTTTAAAATGTAGTACCTCTTATCTTGTGCATAAGATTTCAATGATCAAAATATAAAAATTATGTAATTTGTTAATAACGTACATTCTTTTTTTTTCTTCAAAACTATCTCTTAGTTTTCAAGAGTGGGAAAAGATTGGACTTTTTTTATTCTTTTTATTTAATTTTTTTTGCTGGTTATTCTTTTAACTTAATTAGACGTACTTTTGCGAATAAGAATTAATATATCTTATGACTTTTTTTTTGTTATTTATTAACATATACTTAAATAAACACACTGAAAATATGATAGTCCTTAGTAATGTCTTTATTCTTTCTTCTTAAAGCATCTACAAGACTAAACCATGTTTTTGACTTAGGGCCAAATAAACACTCAATCATTATCTTAATTATACTTAACGAGTAAAAGTAACTCTAGATTTTTTTTTTGAAAGAACTCTATAATTTGTTCTCTCTGGCATTTGTAAGACCTGCAATAAAGTTTATAATTAATAAATAATTGACTTTTTTAAAAAAAAATTAACTAAATATTTGTTGAAATGTAAGAATATCAAGCTAACATAAAGACTGATTTAGTTTGTACACAAAAAAAATCGACTTACACTTCGTAAGATATAACTGGCCATGTTGATATTACTAGGTAAGATACTTTAACTCGAGTTTAAATTCAAGACCTTATTGTTGTGTGTATGAGTTTTAAGTGATATTTATCATTTTGTGTACAATTAAAAAAGAGAAATGATATATGTACATCCATTTTATGACAACCTTTTGACAATCATCTCTCTCCTACACACATCATGCACTTATTCTCTCTCTTCCTTTCTCTCTCTCTCTATTGTTTTTGACCAATAAAAAGAGAGAAAAGAAAAGTTGTCACAATAGTTGTCTTAATTGCTTGTTCAAATATCAATACTCATTAAAAAATAGATTAAAAGATGGACTCACTTGGTACATTTGTAGGAGTGCTTTATAAGATACATTTTCTAATCCATTTGGGTTGATTTGATGGTGTTGCCTTTAGACTTTAGAGTCTCCTCCTCAATGTCTCAGGTTCGACTCTTCCCAATGTAAATTTGAATGGGCTGATTTAGTTTTTTCTTTTTTTAAATACTTCTTATAACTTACGATGAATGACAACTTTGTAAAAAAAAGTTGACTCAAAATAAATGACATTTAAGTTTCAGTGAAATATTGATTTCTTTTTCTTGAATTACTATCTAATTAATCTTACATGCATCACATGCAATTCAATATCTTTCTTTTTACATTAATCATAATAGTGAATAGTACCTCGTTACTTAATAAGGGTGAAGTAGTCACATGATTCACTTATTACGATACATAGAAAATATTAAATAATACTAAAATTATGTTTACACACATATCCCATTCATGCATCCAAATGGAAGAGCTTCACTGGAGATGCACCACAACAATATTAAATATGAGTTTTTAAGCGATTCTTAAAAAAAAAAGTACACGCTAAAATCTTAAAATTCATATTTTATTCATTCTTTGTTAAAAGAATTTAAGCTTCCGCATGTGAGATTTCTATAACGTACTAAACACGACTTAGATTTTTTTCTTCAAAATTTTGAAGAATACACATGAATTTACTTATAAGCATGGACTAAGGTTGCATTTGGTTCGCAAGAAAGATTAAGGATGGATAGGCTGTGGACAGAAAGAACGTCAACCAAGAAAGTTTCCATGGTTTGTTTCAAAGGAAAGATAGGAAAGAAAAGAAAGAATTGCGGGACCCACCCATGGAAATGTTTCCACCCACTACTGCGCGGAAAGGTGGGAAAGCACTGGATTTTCCATCTTTACCCATATAAATAAGGCAAAGGCTACGACGGGAGACTTCTTTAGGTCTCCTACCGTATGAGACTTAATTTTTACTTTTGTTTTTTCAAAAAAGATGTTAACCATTAGACGCATTGAGGAGATTTTGAATGGCTGATATTTGCAAGTTATTTGACCCACTAAAATTCTATTTTTTTAAACATATATATTGATTTTAAAAAATCCAATTAAATTTTGGAATTACATTTAACTAAGGGTGTTTTTGGCAATGTTGAAAAAATTGAAAAAAATCCCAGTATGCTTATACGCCTTTGATTAATTCTGATTTAGTTTTAATGATAAAACTATAAAATTAATAGCGAATAGACGAGAAACAGTATTTTTTTTTATGAAAATTTGATTTTGATTAAAAGCAAAAATATAAATGCATTTTGCTTTTAAATTATAACAAATCAAAATAACCATGATTATCTATTTCAATGACACCAACAATATAACAAAAAAATTCTCTAAAAAAATAACAATATAACAAAAAAATATAATCTAAATTCGTATTTTTTTTAACGACGCCGCAACAACAATCTTTATTATATAAAAAATTATTTAAGGGTATAATTGGAATAATGAAGGTAAGTATATATACTCATCCAGCTTGTTGCACTTTTTAAAGGATAAAAGGAAAAAAACTAGACATATATATATACTCATATCGTGTTTGTTATTTTTTTTAATACTTAAATTCATTCTCTTTTTTTTGACGAAACTTAAATTTATTCTTATCTATTTGTTATATCCGTAATTTGCATTGAAAATTAAGAACATTTTTTGAAAGAGAAAAAGTCAACCTAAAAAAGCCGAAAGGGGTTATTTTCTTTATATATAGTATAGATAAATAAAAATAATATTAGTAATTACATATTATGGTTTTTTTTTAAAGAACATTATGGTATTTTTTTAAAGAATATTATTGTATTTTTTTTAAAGAATATTATTTTATTTTTAAATAGGGTTAAATATATTTTTTATCCCTAAAAATATATCAACTTCTCATTTTAGTTTTTTTAAAAATATTCTTCAATTTTAAGTCCCTATAAAATTTTCAATCACTAAATTTAGTCTCTATTTTTAAGTCAATTCATGTGTAATATTTGTATTTTTTAACGAAATTGTGTAGAATATTGACTAAATTGTTATTTTCGTCCCTTAACTATTTAATTAGTATCGTTTTGGTCCCATAATTAAAATTTGTTCCGTTTTGGCATTTTAAGTTTATATCCATTACACATTTTGGTCATTTCCGCTAGTTTTAATTAAAAAACGTTAGGGTTTAATAAAAAATGTTAATTGTTGTACACGTGGCATTATGACATTGGCTCTGAAATTTTTTTATTATATTTTTTCCTCATCTTCATCAAAACTTTCATCAGATTCATCAATTAAATTCAGAAACAAAAACTAAAAAAACTGTTAAGAGCATAGTTTAAAACATATATAAGAACATATTTGTGTAGTTTTTTTTAAAGGGTATGTCTAGTTTGTTATTATGTACGCATAGTAAACAAACACACAAAATTAATAATTTTATAAAAAAAATTATTAACTTAAATTATGTTAACTCTAATAAATTGGACGGTAATTATTCGAACAAAAAATATCAAAAATCATTTAAAAAATAAAATGATATGTTTTATGGATAAGAGCAAAGTAATATAATGGGCATGGAATTATTTATATACTTTTTTACCTTCTATACTAGGTAAATAATGTGCATTGCCTAAAAAAAAGTCATTTAAGTTGTAAAAAAAAAATTGGAGTCTCTCACGGCAGGAGACCTAATATGGTCTCCCACCCTACACCATATAAATAAGGGTCAAATAGTATAATATGATATTATATGTATCTCTTAAAAAAAGTACTGCATAATATTATATATGATATCATATCTACAACTATATAACATATTTACAACTAAATATTAATTCTCATGTATGTATTAACATTACACATAAATTTTTATTTATTAATATGTAAATATAAACATATTATATTAAATAAATAGTAAATACATTAACTCATTTTATCATAAGGATATTATTGTCATTTACTAGATATACATCTTTCTTTCCTTTCACTTTTTCACTTATTCCAAATAACCCAAAAATCATCCTACTTTCCTTTCACTTTCTATTCACTTTCATTCCTTCATTATTCTTTCCTTATTCATTTTTTCCTCTCACTATCCAAACATACCCTAAAAGTCGGGCGAAATTGAGTTCACGTGGTATGAGTTGACAAATTCAAAAGATTAATATGTAGGAAGGTTATTTTTTTTGGAAAGAATATGTAAAAAGATTATTATATGTTATTGGTTAACACATACTCAAATAAACACATTAAATGGGGAAATATGGTTCCCAATATCTTTATTTTTCTTCTTAGAGCATCTACAAGATTACAGCCGTGCAAAGACAATCAACCATTACCTCAATTATACTTAACGAGCTTTGTTTTTTTTTTTGAAAGAACTCTATAATTTGTTCTCTCTACCATTAGTAAGATCTGCAATAAAGATTATACTTAAATAAATAATTGATGAAAGGTTGGAATATCGTCAAGCTAGCACAAAAACTGGCTTAGTTTGTAAAAAAACAAAAAATGACTCACACTTTAGTAAGATAAAGCACAACCGGCCATGTTGATGTTACAAGATAAGATACTCTCATTGACAGTTTAAATTCAAAACCTTATTATTGTGTGTGAGTTTTACGTGATATACTTATTACTACTTTGTCTATAAATAAAAAATAGTAAATTATAAGAAAGACTTACGTATACATTTGTTGGAGTGCTTTATAAGACGCTTCTTTTGACTTGCAATGAATGACAACTTTGTAAAAAAAGTTGACTCAAAATAAATGACATTTAAGTTTCAGTGAAATATTAATTTCTTTTACTCGAATTATAACTATCTAATTAATCTTACATGCATCAGACACAATTCAATAGTTTTCTCTTTACATTAATCATAGTGGCGAATACAAGATGAGACCCACATAATCCCTTAATGAATTGGATGTAATTTACCTCCAATGACAAATATGATTTGATTATGGAACGAAAGAGATAAAAATCACATGTTGAATGAAGAAAATGAAAAAGTTTGATGTTTTTGAGAAGAAAATGGTAACTAATTCTAAGAAAAATATTATTTTGGTGATGCTTTCATTATCCCTTGATGAGGTAATTTACTCTGATGATAAATATGATTCGATTATAGAACAAATGAGATGGAATGTAGAAAAAATCGAGCGCACCATTAGTTGATAGGGGTGATTATGTTGACATAGTACTCCCTCTTTCATTTACACTCTATCCGTCTCAAGTTATAAGTCTCAAAATATTAATATTTTATAGATGTTCTCAAATGACCTACAATTTGAGACAATATTTTTTGTTGTTGCAAAGTGACATATAATTTTGAAAGGAGGGAGCGTATTTTTCTTAATACGTATGAAGTGGTCAAATGAATCACTTATTACATAACATAGAAATTATTAAATAATAATAAAATTATGTGCACACACATATCCTATTCACGCATCCAAATGGAGGAGCTCCGTTGGAGATGCATCGGATCGATATTAAATGTTTAATATTTATAATGAAAGTATTATTTTTTTGTCAAATGGTCTAGTAACTGAAGTTCACACATTTTAAATGTGGAGAAGTGAGGTGTCTGAGATTCGAACCCGGCCCCTGCATATATTATGCAATGTCCATATCAATTGAGGTAAGCTCATGGGGACAATGATAGTATTTTTTTTTATCTTTTAATAAAAATGGATTATTATTATATCACAAGGGCAATTCATATTTTGCACCCAAAAAAAAGTTGTTGGTCCTTGTAAAAATTTCAAATTTCATTCTTAGTGGTTCTAAAAATTTTCAACAAGTTTTGGTCCACCGAATATTTTTCCACTCGGCTTTTGGTTTCTTTTTAAGTCAACTAATATGCATCTTATATTTTTTAATAAATTTTTATAGAGATGTTTATAATAGTATAAAAATATTTCTCATAATAATTTATAATTTTTCAACAAAATATGAATTGAATATGAATTTTTAAACACAAAAAACTTAAAATTTATGGTTTATTTATCCTTCATTAAAAAAATGTAAACTTCGGCATGTGAAATTTCTATAATGTACTAAATTTGAATTTTCTTTTTCTAAATTTCGAAGAAGATGCCGCATGAATTTACATATGAGCAGGGACTAAAAGTTGGGGAAATTGAGTACGTGTGGCGTGGTATGAGTTGAGAAATTTGAAAGATTATAAGTAGGAAGTTTAGAGTTCAGCTTCTGTGACTAATAGATTTCTTACTTCGTAGCAAATTGCAAGTAAATTTTTTTTTTATATATTATGCATAAATAGAACACGCTTCATTCATGTAAATTAACATTAAGGTTCCACACTGTAACACCATTGAAAAAAGAAAAGTAGAATAATAAGCTAGAACCATTTATTTATTGGTACAAGAAGAGAGATTAACAGTGATACCAAGTTGACCTACGATTCCATATGCCGCTATCATCCAAACTGTAAAACACACCTTCGTTGGTTACCATAAAAACTACGTCATGATGGTTTCCATCAATCTTAGGATCGTACACATGAAAAGAGGTACAAAATTGATGTGTATACATTACACATACTTTGGGATCAAGATTCGACGTTTCAGTTATCATTTCTCCAGGAGACAAAATCGTTCGAGTAGTAATTAAGCTGTTGAAATAGAATTCCACGTCCTTACCAGACATATGATTGTAGATGGAAAACAAGATTGTGTTGTTTTTTGTGTCGAAATGGATAGGGGTTGCGAATCTATTGAGAGAATTTGAGAACGCTAAGTCGATGATACTCCCTATAAGAAGAAGCAAGAGATATACATAATCAACGTTCTTCATCTTTTTGTTGAATATTAATTATTGATTGATTTCTCTATTGACCTTCACTAATTAGCATACAACTATAAATAGAGGTTTATTAAAAAAAAAAAAAAGGTGACGACAAAAATGGACACGCACACGATGAAACATTTGAAATATATATTTTTTATTTGATAAAATATTATGACTCGTTTTGGTGAATTCTAGGGTGAGAGGTCAATTAAGTCCCTCACCGGTGTACCACTCTATTTAACCATTAGATTTAATAAGACCATATGATCTAATTATTAGTGATCACACTGAATCTAATTCCTCTTATCTGAAACCAATTCTCTCGTCTAACAAATCTCCTTTCACTGAACTCCGAAGAATAACCACGCTGCCGCTCGGAGCTCTGATTGTTTCCCCGCTACATATAAATATTTACTCCTGAGTTCACACAATAAACCCCACAAGTGCTTATCATTTTGCCTTTAGATGTAAATAATATCTGTCGTTTTGTCTCAAATGAATGATTCATTCTTCTTGGCCATTGCCCATTGGTAATCATGCTCTGGTAGTGTATGGGTAGAAGATATCAATTTCATGTGATAAACAACAATTCATACAGGACTAATACTCAAAAACTACAATGGAATTCTTTTCTGTTGATGATGATGCTGATTCCTATAAATATTCATTTGAAATTAATTTCCTAATTGAATTCCTCTGACGGTTATTGTCAAAATCCCTTTTCATGCCTCAAATATTTTTTTCTTAAAATTTCCCTAAACTTGTTTTAATTTTACTTTCCATTCAGTGTGCGGCGGTGAAATCTACCAGGAGAGAGAGAATTGATTGCAGAAAGGAGTTATTAAATTTAAATCCAGTGTGGTCACGTATCATGAAACAATATGATCTTATTAAATCCAACGGTTAAATAAAGTGGTACACCGGTGAGGGACTTCATTGAACCCTCACCCTAAAATCCACACAAAAAATTATCATAATTAAAGTGCGACAACATTATTTTATTTTATTTTGAAGATTCTTTTTTTTATCATAGTGAAGGCTTGAGGACATTTTTTTACGGAGACATTATTTCTTATTTACATCATTTTCTGTAGCAAATACGATTTGATATGGTCTTTTCACACCAGGCCATAAAGAATATGGTACAGTACTTTGCTTACATCAATAATATTTATTTTATAAAATTGTGGCGAAGCTGGGTGCGAGATGGAGAGTAGGATCGGGTGTGAATATACCTATCTTAAGCGCACCATGGTTTAAGGATGGTAAATGTGTGTCGCTAGATGGCCCTTTAGCTGCGCCTTTGGCCGATGTGAACTTGTCTGCTTTTGTTAACCAATTTATGAAGACTTGGAAAGTACCACTTATTTATAATTTATTTGATATTACTACTTCCCATTTGATTCTTAGTACCCTTTCCAGCCATCGGTGTCAAATGATAAGTTGATTTAGAAAACGGAGAAGAATGGTCATTACTCGGTTTGTAATGCTTATCGTATTTGTGTGACTGAAATTGGAGACAACTCCCATCTTCATATGCCTAGTTGTTGGAATTTAATTTGGAAGCTGAAAATGCCTCCCAAAGTCAAGAATTTTGTTTGGCGGATGTGTCGAGGATGTTTTCCAACATGTGCTCGACTTAGCAGTAGAGGAGTGGCTTGCCCAATAGACTGTGTGGTGTGTGATAGTAATTATGAGGACATTATTCGTGTTCTTGTTGAATGTCCTAAAGTTGTTCAGGCGTGGCGTAATGTGAATATGTGGGACACCATAATCAGGGTGTTGCGTCAAGATTATAATATCCATGCACTAATTTTCACTCTTTTGCGAATTGTTTGTGACGACAATGTGTAGTCTTTGAAAAAGCCACAATTTGAAATTTTGGCAACAACAGAATGAACAAAGTTTCCAAATGTTCAGCGCGCAACTCATTTATTAGATGACTGGAGAGTGACTCAAGTTATTAGGTCCCGAAGTGAAGAAAGAACAACTACAACGAGGCAAGCACCTATAAGTCATGAAGGGGAGACATAGAAAAAGCTGGCAGCGGGCAGGTATAAATGTAATATTGATGCATCATTTTCTTCGTCGCTTAACAGGGTAGGATTGGGAATGTGCATTAGGAATGATGCTGGTGAATTTGTCTGGGCCAAAACGGATTGGTTTGCTCCCCTTTGTGATGTTGATGTAGGGGAAGCCGTTGGTTTACACACAGCTCTGCAATGGGTCTCAGGCCTTCAATTCGACAACGTGGACTATGCTCTGGATTCTAAAAGAGTTGTTGATCATGTGAATACTGATGAAGATGATAATAGTGAGTTTGGTTGTGTTGAAATGTGTCTCAAAATTGATGTTGAAGTCTGGAAAAATCGTGGCACGATTTTGGGTGTGTTTTTGGGAGGCTGTCACTGGAAAAGTCGTGGCACGATGCAGAGGCAGCATGACACGATGCAGAAGATAAGGTCATGTATTGTATTGCTACCAACTCCAACGTGGCACAATGGGTTGGCTGCGTAGCACGATTCCTCGGGGTCTGTGCATTATTTAAGGCTTCCTTTTTCATGTTTTTGTGAAAGCTTCAAGAGAGAGAAACTTGAGAAATCAAAGGATGTAACTTTAGGGTTGAGGGTCTTTGATTAGGGTTTTCTTGAGAGGTTCTCTTAGGGTGGGAAACATTTGTAAACACCTTGGGTCAGTGAAAATCATTTAGTGTCTTCTTCTTTGGTGAGATTGGGAAAAGGGTAGAAATTAGGGTTTGTTCTTTGTGAGCTTGTTAAAGCTAATTTCTTGTAACCCTTTTGTATCTCTTTGTAAGAACTCATTCACAGTGGATTGGAGGAGAGATCAATCTCTCCCAATGGTCAAGTTGGACCGAACTCGATAAACATTTCTTGGTGTGTTTGTTTCTCTTCTCTCTTTATCTTTTGCTTGTGGTTTTGTGTTTTTCACTTTGATTCCTATATTAGATTTAGGTTTTGTTGTTGTTGTTGCTGCTTGTGGTTACTTTGGCATTGGTTACTACTTTCCTTTGCTCCACACATCATAGTTTTATTGGTGTGAGTTTGAGTCTGAATCCACAACAGGTTGTATAATTTCTGCTTGTAGACGATTGTTACAAAATAGATTTCAGGACTCTCATGTCGAGTTCAATAGGAGACAAGTAAATGTGGTTGCTCACGAGTTAGTTCAGCCAACCTCATTAAATCCTAGCTCTCATATTATAGATGACGCTCCTTCTTGTATTTGACACATTTTTGCTAATGAAATGCAATGAATTTTTTCTTTAAAAAAAATACTTTATAAAAGAATATCTTTTATTGCAAAAACTTCACATTGCTTTCCTTTTATTTTCTCTTTTCAAAATTTTGTAGAAGAATAAATGAGAAAACAACTGCTCCCTACGTGTTTTTGTCCAAAAAAAATAAAAATACTTCCTTTGTATCTTTTCTACTATAATAGTAATGTCTTACGCATCATCATTCAACCCTTGCCTCGGGTCGGTACAGGCTACCTTCGGAGTACAGTATTTATTATTTACATTTCACTTCTTGTTCTCTTTGCAATAAATACTTGAGGAAAATTGATGTTCACACATTTGATAGAGCTGAAAAATACATGTAAAAGATAAAAATCATTATTTGCGAAACAAATAAGGAAATATTTAATTAAATTTAAGTTTTCCCTTAATTAAATTTAATGTGTGAACAACAATTTTCATACTTGAGAGTATTATTGACACAATAATAATTAATCATTAATGTTGTATTGAATTTTGAAAACCATAATTTTATTTTATTTTTAAAAAAAAATAAAGGAGAATTTTTTATTATTTATTTATTTTATTAATGTTTATTTAGTTCTTGACATAATTCTGGATTACCAAAACCCTCTTCTTCTGAAAACTAAAGGGTTAAAGTAAAAAAAAAAAGGTAATAATGGTTATTTTACGATCATCCCAGAGTGATTTGATGTATGTACCTTAATGCTATAAGATTAAGTTTGGGGACTAAGCTAACAACTCAAGTGTAAAAACGACAAATAAATATATATTTTCTATTTTACACAAGAATCAAGTAAAGAGAAAGCGGTGAAACTAACATAATGAATGTATTTGTATGTATTATTAGTGCAAAACATCTTTATACATACATATCAGGATTAATGTTTGAAGGTCCAATTAAAAAAAAATAAAAAATTTAAAGGTCAGGTCTGTTCCACGATTGAGCAGTCGAATTTGCTTTGATTTTCAAACATAGATTAAGACATACCACTTCTATGAAAATGATGTTGCCTCATGTCACTTTAGAGAACACTGTTTGGGTTTGCTTAGTGGGTCATTGAGTGGCTGCTCCCCCTTCTCTAATTTGTTAAGATCAAATAAACTTTTATCAACATTATTGTACATATACGTGATATTATGTTGCTTTCCAATAGGATTATTTACTGTGCATGTTTTGTTATATTCAATAAATCCAGATTGCTAACATCACAGAAAATTTGATGATTATAAGAAGAAACCAACAAAAACACAAGAGGGCTGTGTTTATATATGCTTTGGATAATGTATTATAGTGTTTGTTTTGGATTCTTTTTTAAAAGTTATTTTAATCACTTTCAAAATATATTTTTTGACAAATAATCACTTTCAAAATAGTGTAAAACTGTTTGAAAATATAAGATTTTTTTCTTCTGAGAAAAGAAACGCAATCTGAAAAAATACTATGTTTTGAAACTAATATTTTTTGTCAATTCTTCTGAATAATTTGGCATTGATGAAGTTTGTTAACCATTTAAGTTCAATTATTTTGTCATTTGAATCATTACAATATCCAATCATTTTATGATTATATATGGAGTTGATATATACCCAAGTGCCAGAGAAGAAGGGTGTGAGTGTTATAATTATTTTTAACTCTTGAGTGAGAATGTTGTTGGGTTACGACTTCTTATAATTTTATGTGGATTGGGGCCAAATTTTGAGGGACTACATAAATTGGCAGCTATGATCACAATAGCAGTGGTATCAGAGTTAATGGTTCAAAATGATCGTCGGTGTTCGACCAGGGGTCATCTGCTCAAATGAGTATTGAACTGCAATAGAGTTGGAGGTTGATTCGTGTGTTGATCATTATATTTAAACTTTTGACTAATACCTCAATTTCGTCCTTGAATTTTAACGCATCGGCCAAATTCGTCCCTGAATTTTGTGAAATAGCTATTTAGTCCCTGAATTTTACAAACGTCCATCAAAATGGTC
>Ga0315913_1001065_pt1 | contig 28500 bp, 10 predicted proteins | sample MpolsnodulesMG_FD_207736 | JGI IMG/M metagenome (GOLD analysis project Ga0315913, IMG submission 207736) | Medicago polymorpha root nodule microbial communities from Los Angeles, California, United States - small nodules | ecosystem: Host-associated > Plants > Roots > Nodule | place: USA...
ACATGAAAATTACTGTTTTTATTTTTTTAATCCTTATCAAATGCCATAAGGACACACAAGACCCTGATAAAATAGAGAGCACTTAAGATCTTTTCTAACTTAATCAAAGTCGTGCGCTCTTAATCTAATATAACCTCGAACATGCAAAGATCCTTTCTAACTTTATTAAAGTCGTGAGTTCAGAGTAAAAGTTTAATTAAGCCAAATAAGTATATAAAAACTTTTATACCCGTTTGTCAAAAAGAAAAAGGGAGAATGTTAATTGAACAAACATTTTTTTAGAAGAAACTTATGAGATAACTAAAATATACAAAATAATATCGGAAAATGGTTGTTCAAATATGATTTTTAATACAGAAAAAAAATACCTTTTTATACCCAAAACCAAAGGAGAGAGATATAAACATCTTAGTTCGAAGTTGTCTGCGTTGTGAAAACTCATTCCTCACATCAGAAGTGCTTCCATGGCGACCATTCTTTTCAAGGGAATCGCTGCTCGTTCTCTCACCACACGTGTAAGCTTTCCAGCCCTAAAATCAAATCAAACCCTAATTTTCTTCTTCTTTTTTCTGCAACTTCGTTTCTTTTTTTACCTTTTACCTGTTTATAATCATAAAGTTCCATGCTTTTTCCATTTTTCGGTAATGGGTATCCTTTGTTTTCTTCATTTTCCTCTTATAATTTCTCATCTTGCAATTTTGATTTATCAGATTGAAATGGGTCGTTGAATAATTCTAGTTTGAATTTGAATCCTGAAATTGTTTTGCTATCGTATGAGATCAATAAGCTATTACTTTTCTAATCATGAAATCTTGAGAAGCTTTTTAGGCCCTGTTTGGATGAACGGGTTAATTTACAGCTTTTAGCATAAGCGCATATTGTAAGTTATTTCCATAACAAAATAGAAAATAGAATCAAAACTGTTTTTGTATAAGCTATAAGTTGTTGTTGTAAGTTATCTTCCCATGCGTTTGATTATGTGGTGACAAAAATTGATTTTGAGTGAATTAATTCTGTATAAGTTTGATCATGGCTATAAGTGAGTTAAATGTGAAGTGATTTATGTTTGGATATGTTCATGTAAAAGTGATTTGAACAATAAATTTGAGTGTTAAAATCAATTTTAGAATCAAAAGCTCCAAATTTTAGCTTCAAGTTAGAATGAATTCTTCTAGAGGCAAAATCAATTATCCTCGAGGGCAACCAAACATGTCAAAATCAATTCTACACCTCTAGAATCAATTTTGGCTCCTCCAAAAAATGAAACCAAACATACATTGCCACTCAAGTTTGGTTCCTCCAAAAGTAAATATTGCCACTCAATTTTAGCCCTTTTTCTTTTTAAATTTACTGTCGTCTTATTCATGTTCCACTAAGGCAATGGTTGGATAAACAGCTTAATTTGCAGCTTATAGCATAAGCACTTGTCATATATAACCACTTATGATAAGCTATTTCCGTAGCAAAAGATAAAATAAAGTCAAACTGTTTTTTTATAAGCCATAAGCTGTCTTCATAAGTTATCCTGGAGATCTTGTGGAAATAAGCTGAAAACAGGTTATGAACATGTCATAAGCTGTTTTCACATGTTCCCCAGACAGTCTCAAGTGATTATGTCTGTAAATAAGCTCAAACCAGTCAATTCAAACAGGCCCTAAGATTGACTTTTGGAGTTTTGCATTGTCATAATGATTTTAACTATTTTAGTGTTATGATTTAAATGGCTAGAATTTGTTTGTTCGTTAAAATGTGGATTGTGTATTCTTTATGTAATGGTGTTGGTTTTCTTTTGACATGTTTGCAGCTAACTAGTTCCTGTTATTATGGAATGAGATACACAACTAAGGTGTCTAATGATACCGACACACACGATGACTTCAAACCAACTAATAAAGTTGAGAATTCTGGAACTTCTTTGTCAAGTATTATTGAGCAGGTGAATTTTATATCAATTGAATCTCTACATGAGAATTCTATGAAGGTTTTATTGTTTTGATGGTATAAGTAATTTGTGAATTGTTAATAATGTACAGGATGTCAAGGATAATCCTGTTATGATTTACATGAAGGGTGTACCTGATTTCCCACAGTGTGGATTTAGTTCTCTTGCAGTTAAAGTTTTGAAACAATATGGTAAGTAAATGATAATTTTCATGCTTCATCCTTGCTACCTGAGAAATTATATCCTCTGAATCTGAATTAGTCTTTTCATGGTAGAGCTGTTGCATTTTCATGTGTTCTGAAATTTTGTGCTCATGTGATTTGAAAGTGTAGACTCAGAGTGGAGGAGATAGTGTTACATAACTTAAATTTCTACAAACATTATGGTGATTAATTTGTTGAATGTAGCTGATGGGTTTATTGACTAGACGGGGTAGAATTAGAAATGACGACATTAGATAGAGAGTTGGGGTAACCCCTATAGTAGAAAAGATGGTAGAAACTAGACATAGGTGGTTTCGGCATGTAGAGAGAAGACTTGTGGATTCTGTAATAAGGAGAATAGATCAGATGGAGGGGAGTTGGATCCCTAGAGGTAGGGGTAGACCTAGAAAAACTATAAGAGAAACTATTAGGAAGGATCTAGAGATTAATGAGTTGGAGAAAAACTTGGTTTTTGATAGAACACTATGGCATTGTTTGATTCATGTAGCCGACCTCACTTAGTGGGATTGTTATTGTTGTTGTAGCTGATGTCATGGTAGCTACTGTGTTTCTGTAATCTCATGTTTTGGTTTAATTATGTTGAATGCATGAAAATGTCACCCTTGCTTTTTGATTTCATCCTCTTCACGGAAAAGGAAACTAAAACAATTTTAAAGGGTTAGAACATAGGTGCTGGCCTGCAATTTAATCATAATGATCTATATTATAACCTGTGCGAACTTATATAGGATGCGGCCTTTAAGTTTCAAATGTGTTTTCCAATTGTTTAATTTACTTATAGCCTACAGAAATTTACTGTGAATATGACTTAGCTTTAATGGATGATGAATGGACAATTTTATATGTTGCAATTATTATTATCTGTTGCTTTTGCAGATGTTCCTTTAAGTGCTAGGAACATTTTGCAGGATCCTGAAGTGAAAGATGCTGTAAAAGCCTTCAGGTAAGTTTGTTCATGCTGGTTATATTACTCTAGCTTCTTGTAATGCTCTTACTGTAGCCTAGTTTTTCAAATTAACATTTACAATAATTAATGAAAAAAATTCAGTTAAAGGAAATAAATAAAATTTAGATTATTGCTGATAATTACAACTAGTATTAGTGACATGTGATATGAAACAAAAAAGTATTAATTTGAAATTGCATTGTTTAAATCCAAATATATTATTGAAGATCAGATTATGATTATATATCTTAAAACTTGAAAGTAATCGTTGTGCTGTGACTGCTGTCTAAACATTGAAATCTTCCATTTTCAAATATAAATCGTGTTAGAACTTTGATACCCTTTAATGGCTATGAAATTCAATGGCCTGTCAATAATCTGAAGATCATAAACATCAGTTTGAAGATCAAAATTTGTTCTCTATCTCTCTGTGTACTGTGTGAAGTTACAGATTTATTTTTGGACAGAGAACTTGTTATAGCCGATTTCAACATATCTAGTTGCGGCTTGTTAATCTGTTACTATTTATTATATCCTTGTACGCTGTTGATATATGTACATGCGTCTGGCAACTTATGTAAAATTATTTTGAATCTTTTATTTTCTTTGCATTTAAAGTGGTATGGTTGTGTCACAGTGTGGTCTTATTATTTGATTTTCAAATATGGTAGTACCAGAAGTGCTGTGCTGCCAAATATAATTTAGTTTTCCCTTTGAATAGCTTAATAATTTAAATATTAGGCAAATATACATTTCTTATGTTTCTCCCCTGTTCTTTATCTGCAGTCACTGGCCAACATTTCCACAAGTTTTCATTAAGGGAGAGTTTATTGGTGGATCAGATATTGTTCTCAGTATGCACCAGGTTAGTTCCCATTGCAAGAGTTGATCAATTTTTACAATATTTTGTGCTCTCCCGTTTAACAATATTTCACATCCTTGTAGAGTGGTGAGTTGAAGGAAAAGCTTAAAGATGTCGTGTCCAAGCAGTAAAAGCACAACTAAGGCGATGGGATTTAAAAGAGAGAGGTAGTTTAGACCGACTTGTTCGATGCAATCTGTTTCTTTTGCTTAAAGATGACATTATGTGATGTCTTTGTATTAGATTTTCTGGATAGTAATAAGTTAAGTTATTTGACGAATAAAAAATTGTTAGGTATAAGAATTTCATGTGTACGCATGCCTTGCTTTATTGTTTATTTGTTGTACCTGAAATGACAGTCAATACCGAAATTTTATTCACCCTGATTTAGAATAATGTGACTAGAGCACAGATATTGTATTAAAAATGCAGCACTGGAGAACTTGGAGGGTCTGCTAACCTCCCTTCATAATCACTGCAAAACAATCCTCAATTCATATCTGTCTCTCCCCTTTTGTCCATTACTCACATTCCCTTCAAACCTGCGTGCACAACTTACATAGCCAAGCCATGCCATGCAGGATCCACCTCAATGTCCCGTTGGAGCATCTTGAATGCACTTACCCCTAACAACTAAATTCATGTTTTTAGGTTGCTGTGTGTCTGCAACTGGCATGAGATTTAAGAACACTGATTGATTTTCACTCCAATGTTGAAACCATGTTTTGGTTCTTAACTTGTACTATGAAGTACAACAATTCTATTAAGAACCATCATCGCCAATGTTGTGAAAACTTAAGGACTGTTCTTCAATGTTTAATAAGCATCGGAGATTCTCTTATCCTAACCTCCATAACATGCACTTTGGTCAATTAATTAAATGGGGAAAATAATTCAATGCAAGTGTTTCGTTGTTTATTTATAGAATGATACCGACGACTATGATCATCACCACCCTAAATAAAAGCACGTTGCACTTTCTGGATTTCCATAATAATAACTGCTCTGGCAAATTGTATCACGAAGCAGACGACTTTGCCTGGTAATCAACTTTTCTTGGTGCTTCACCCATCAAGGGAGAATACCTAAGTTGTTCCCTAAATTAGCAACTTCACGAAAACCTGACATACCAACTAACTGACTCCTTAAAAGCAATTTCCCAGTTGGTGGTTTTCTTTGTATGGTATCAGTATGATATGCTATGGTTAAAAAATCACCTGTTTTTTCTTTTTTCTTCTTAAAAGCACCAACATTATCTTTAGCTACATAGAGATTTATAGTTCACCCAAAAAAGAAAAAATGTTTATTGAAATTGAAAAGCAAGGAGTCTAAGTTCCCTGCTTTGTTACAATAGTTAAAAAAAAAAAAAATTAAAACTAAAAATTTCTCCAATAGTACAGCTGACTCACTCAGTACCTAGATTCTACAATAATATTAATAATGAGAGAAATACATCATAGTAAACACATTCACATATCTTTATTGCTCACCAACACGACAAAAAGGAACCCAGAAAATGAATCCTCCTATTGATATATACCCCATGAACCCCTCCACCATCTAGCTAGTTGCTTGTTTTGCTTCTACATGTGCATCCACTTTCCCTGTTATTATTCTACAAGCATGCTCTGATTCATATTTTCGTACTAGAAAATAGTTTTGTCATTTACGACGAAAATCCTTCAAGTCCCAACCTTGAACTAAGCCAGGTGGAAACTTCACCCATCTCTCTTGGAACTGTGTAATGACCAATCCTGCATGCATCAGAAACCAACAAACTGAGACAAATGTTCTAATAACTCACATGTTTCATTAGTGTTATGATTAATTTCATCTTACCCTTCATAGGATTTGAATGCAACATATCGAAACCCTGCTGAACTTAAGGATTGAGCAGACTTCTCTCCATACTTGCAGTGTACTACATCATCACCTACACAATGAATACTTTGATCTTATGCTTAATCATGTACAAACATAGTAATAATAGTAGCAAAGAGAACCATTCCAAATATGGTAAAAAATAATTGTGATTGCTAGAATTTCATGCAGTGGTAAAAATATGTGTTTTTACGCTGTAAATGATATTGACCGTTAATATGAGATTGTACGGATTAGATTACAGAATAACAAAATCAGTTTAAAGCAATCTCGACTGTTAATTTGAGATCAGATAGTTGAGACTGAAAATGCGCGACCTAGTTATATCAGTATATAAGATTTATAGATGCGTACTGATTCCGTGACACTGTAAAATTGGTAATGAAGCAGCTCGCCTTCTCGCTTCATGTGACACTTCTATCTTGTTCCCTAAGCTCCTACAAGATAGCAGATTCCAACACAATAGACAAATGATTATTGTGAAACTGATGAGAAAATAGTAGAGGAAATATGTGCTAAAGTTCTGATCAAAATTATAGAGCAAATAGTAATGTTATAATATAGGATACCTTGATCCTGGAAGCCAACCACTGAGTCCAACAACTGCTCTTAGATTGACAGGATATGGGATGCCATTTCCATACCTTCCCATGGCATAGCATGTTGCAGAGTATAATGCAATTGCTGCACCCATGCTGAACCCTCCAATACCAACTTTCACTGTCACATAATAATCGTATAATATAATCAAGTTACCAACCTTAATTAAGGTCCAAAAAATGTTAATGTGTTATTATTAATTAAATTAAAGCCTTGAAAAGCACCAACCATCTGCTGGCTCTGTTGACAACAAGTTAGCAATATGTGCTGCTGAAGCATCTAAACCCTCCCAATCATCTGGACCATCTTCCGAAAGCTCTCCCACATCAAACCCTGCAGATTAATGTTCAATCACCAAGTTAATCAGATTTATTTAGTGCCCTAAATAAATTAACAAAAATTAGGTGAGAAAAAAAAAATTACATGCAGTGCAGGGAAAACCACCAAGTATCGCCACAGGACGGGTAGGAGCAGTAGGGCAAATCCATTTTATCTGTATCATATCATATCATAAGAAAATAACATTATAGCACTCATGAGTTGTCAAAATATTATTTTAGTTATGGAGTGAGAAGATCAGCCTAGAGAAGCATTTAAGTTAATCTCAAATTGATTGAAGATATAAATAAATATTCTTACATTTGGAAGTGGAAGTGATTCCAACAACTGAGATGAGCTGCAGAGAAACAAAACACAAAAATCAGATAAGCATGTCTCTGGCCATTAAATCTGACATCAATTAAGTTTCTCATTTCCCAGATAAAAATTGTCTAACATAAAAATACTCAACCATATTTTGAAATGCTCAAACTCAATTGTATTTTATGTGTTCACCCTAAAAACAACAAAGAATATATCTAGAATGTGCCAGTTTCTATTCATATTATATATTCTTATGTCAATACTCATATAGGTAGAGAATTTAGTATATACTCTTCCCAACCAAGCTTCCAACAATTATAATCACAACTTTTTTCAGCAGAATATATTCCATGTGGAATCTAACCAGAAAGAACTTCAATACTTAAAACATTCAACATAAGGAATACCCCTAATATAGTTCATATTCTTTCCCTTAAAGGTTTCATCTTTCATATACGGATTGTGTACTTAAACAAAAGAATGAAACAAAACACACAAAAAAAAAAAAATATTGGAAAGAGAAGAGTAAAAGAGAAAAGGAAAAAGAAAGGTTGTGGAAAGAAAGGAAAAGTACAAAACAGAACAAGTAGAAGAAGGAATAACTAATGGTTGTGACTTATAATGATGTTTGCATGACATATAGCAGTGTTAGAAAGAGATAACATTTATACCTCAAACCATTATCACCAAGTCCATGCAACCAAACTATAGTAGCTTGATGTTTTCCTTTAGGCCTCACTACATGTGTCTTCCCGAATTCGAAAGTTCGTCGAGTAGTTCTACTACCTGTAATTGTAAACAAGAAAGAAAGATACTACTCAATAACATACTATGTTTGAAGATAGATGATAGATGTCAAAACATGAGGTAAAAATGTTGATAACAATCCCTAGCAAATTTGCATTGAAGTTCAGCAATGCAACAAGCTATAGGAAAACATTATTTACATGTGAGTTTGAACTCTTTAAACAACAAAAGAAAAAAGACTTAGTTACACTTTGGATTCACGACGAGTTTGACAGAATCACAGTGTGTCATCGTGATTTTTGCCAAAGCTACGCTGTAGAGCTTCAACAAAATCACGGTGTCAACATGATTTCCTCAAACTCGCTGTGACTCCAAACATGCACTTATATCAATCTACAGACTAAAATTCATGCAAGTTGCAAAGAAGGATAAGAGAAAATAATAAAATGGAGCAAAAAGAACAAACCGGAGCCGATATGAGAATGCGCATGACTCATTTTGCTGCTTGAAAAAAAAGAACTAATGAAAACACCTTCACCTACTGCAACTGTAATAACAATGAAGAGGCTTCTGCAATGAATAAAAATGCAGAATGGTGATGGCCCTTTTATACCCTAAAAGGTATGGTGGAGTAGGAATAAAATGTGTGAATATTCATTGCCATGTAAGTATATAATGTGAGTGCACCGTTTATAGAGTGCAGCTGCAATAGCCTAGAATGGTATCAATGAAAAGGAGAGAGAGGTAAAGACAAAGACAAAAGCAAGAAACCTTTATGAGCAGAGAGAATCAAAGCAGAGAAGACAGAGCACAATCATCCATTCCTAAGCAGCACAGCTAGGAGAGAGTCTCTAAGAGAGAATCTATGCTTATTTGTGGATAGTGGCCATAAAATAAAGCAAATATTTACTGAAAATACAGAAAGAAAAGAATAACCTTAGTTTGTAAAAAAAGAAAATATCTTTTCACAATCATTTGTTTATGAATTTCTGCATGATTGATGGATGCCCATTAACTTCAAAACTAAACTTTTTTCAATTTTGTACACTCAAACACAATGAAACTCTAGAAAAAAATGGAAAAGGAAGTGTTGCTTTCTAGTTCTTAACAAATAGCAGTAACAATCAAGTTCAGTAACAAGGAAAAATAGTCCTTGTCGCTTCGATTCGTATAAATAAAAAACTCAGTTACCTAATTTTTTTTATTAAAAAATGTTAGGGGAAGGGGGAACTTACTATTATTAAAGTGGCACTAACGGTCATTTTACAACTGTTTTTGAGGGGATTTGAACACACTATCTCTCTTGAGGTTACAATGTTATACTTTTATCACCGAGCTAACGCGTATGTTAACCTGGATTTCAAATTAGAATTGACAAGAAAAAGTATGCTAGCTTTTCAATCTAACTTCCCTCTCTTATGATTTCTTAGTTGCCACTAAACTTTGCAGCACAAACCCCACTTGAAGAAAAGTTTTGTTTGTTTATACATATGAGAAGCAACATAAGTCCAAAGGCTAGAATTTCTCTTAAGCATAATGACAAAATAATAGTAATGATGATAATGATAATAGCATATCTTCTTTGTGACACATTTAGGTGAAAAATAAAGCCCTAAAATCTTCATGTATTTAGAAGACAAGTGAAATCTTTTGAACAAACCAATTTTAAAATTTTAGAACTATTGTATAATAAATCATCATCACAATGAAATTATCTTATGTCTAAATTATTAATATAAATTCTGCATATCTTTTATTTTGTCAGTAAGATAGGGCTTTCTATAGTGGACTCCAACATGAATATATCCCACGCTCCAACTTCTTTTCTATGGTTTATAATTATATATTATACATATTGCATTCCTGTTTCTGTCTCCAAGTTGTGCAGAGATATTTGCAGCTTTGATTCTCACAGTAGAGTAATATCAAATATGTAATTTATTGCAAAGTGAAAAAGTGGACCTGGCATATATACCAGGCTCACCAAGATAAAAATTGAGGTACAATGAGAGGTAGAGAGTGCCACTATGTATAGGTCAATGAGTACATAATTCATTGTGCACCACTATGTCTGCTCTCCTATAAAATTCAGCTTTCATGCCTTCTTACTTGGAAATCTTAAAATGCTATCTGTCCTTCCTTCTATCCACTAACTTGTTTATGTAGTTCTATGCTTGCATTCATCAAGATTCTGTACAATTTTGAACATTTTAAATTGGATATGCTAAACATTGGAATGTAATAAAGCTTTAGAAAAACTCATGAACCAAATTATAGTTTTTTTTTGGTTCTATGTCTAATGTCAAACACTCATGGTTTATGATGCATGGCACAAATACAAATACAATGACATCGACATGTCGGCAACGATAATAATTTTTAAAAATAGAAGTAATTAATGTAACTACATGTATCGATGTCGTACCAGCGTGTATGTCAGATACATAAGACGTCTTTAATCTGAAACGTCGGTGCTACATAGCAGACGACATGTGATTGTTACTTCATTTTGTTGATGTACCAAACCTTCCACTTTTTATGATTTATTACCTGTTAGAATTATTGTTATTAGGTGAATTATCCTCTGCAACATGAGCAAGTCCCCACTTTGAAAAAGGTGAATGCCCATAATTCCCACTTAGACTTTTTTTCTTCTGACAGAATGAATGACAGTGTTACTTAATGTTAACACATTTATATATATTTTTTCTCTTTTTAATTCCCATGCATTAAAAATTGCCTGTTTAAAACAAGTTGTGAATTTATGATGTTGCATTTGTAATCCATCCCAAAATATTTTGCTTTTGAACCTCTTGATTGCATAAACTTCAAAGAGTCCATTTTTGTAATCATGATTTTTTTAACCCTCCGTTTTTAGATGAAGCGAGTCTTTGTAATCTGGAGTTCTTAACTGAAAAATAAATAAAATTTGACCAATAATTATTTCAACCTAGATTCAAACTTACATTCTTCCTAACAAATACTTAGCTGAAATTCATCGATTACTTGAACTCAATCGCTTATTTCGATTTAGTCATCCTTTTAAAAAAAATATTGTAATACCTCATATTTTTAAAATTGCATACTTTATGTCAATTGTCAAATGTTACCTAGTAATAAAAGTCACACGTACCCACTATTATCATGCGATTTATTTATATTCTTAAAAAAGTAAAAGTTGAATAAGTACTTACCAATAGTGTAGACAAATTCCCGTGAGCTTAGCTCAGCTGGTAGGGATATTGCATATTATATGCAGGGGTCGGGGTTCGAACCCCGAATACCCCACTTCTCCACAATTAAATTGTGTGAGCTCTAGCCACTACACTACTTGACCCAAAAAAAAAATAGTGTAGACAAATATTAAACATATATTGAATTATATTTTACATACTAGTACTTTGTGATTTATTTTAAGGAGTTCATTGTGATTATTATTATTTTAAATTTATTTATCTTTGTTATAAAAGCGGATCCACTTCCTCCTTGTGACTCGAATCTACGACCTTTTAGATGCAGGTGAAGCGTCTTTAATTAAAAAGTAATATTCTAACTTTTTATAATTTAAAAAGTAATATTAAAATTCGATAAAGTTGTGATATATATATAATATGATGAGTAAACATTGTGTAATTTTTTTTATAATATCAGCTCATATTTTTTTAAAGATAATGAGATAGTTTAATTAGAGATGGTACTACAATGAATCTCAAAATTAAAATACATAAAAGATTAAGCAAGTTGATAGTGAATTTTTTTGGTAGAAGAATATCTGAGGAGATAATATATATTTGCACAGAAAGGTGTTAACTATTATAGGGTCTATTCCTCAACAACAAAAAAAGACCTATTATAGGGTTTGGTTGCATACAAGACAATGTTGATGCAACAAAAGTAAAATCAATATTAAACTGGTTGACTTAAACTTAGAATTAGTAGTAACGTGTCAAATTTTAATTGGTTAAGCTGTTAATGGTTGAGCATCTAATACACTAAAAGGTCAAAAATTAGTGGATTTTTCCCTCATCTAAGGAAAAAACTTAAGATCATAAACTTTTTCCTTTTGTCAACTCCTTAATAGCCCCACACTCAATTCAGAAAAAGAATAGCTCCAAATTCAGAAAAAAGTAAGAAAAAATATTGCATAGTACAATTAGGAGCGTTTGTTTATGAGCAGACAAAATATGCTGTTGGCACTACCATCTTAAACTTTTTTTTTTAACTTGAAAAAAATCACTTACCTCTTATTGGATTAATTTAAAGTAACAAAAAAAAAAAAGGATTAATTTAATACTGTGTGGTGGGTATAATCTTGCAGATTATTAGGCGGCTAAAATTGGCAAAACTTTATAGTAAAGGGAACATTTACATATTTGAGGGGAACTTCTACGGTACACTCGTTAATTGAGGTGTACCGGTACTCCTGTTTTTTTTTTGAGGAAGTACTCCTGTTTCTTAAATTCTATAAATTAAGGATTATTTTATTGCAATAAATAGCTATTTGTCAATATTTATTTTCGTAGAAAATATCACTTCACAAGAAAAAAAACATAATTTCATTGTTTACAAGAATTATATTAAATTTTTACATTTTATCGTAAAAAATAATCAATATTCTCTATTATGAGTAATAAAAATTTCGAAAAATTAAATTTTATTTTGTTGATGTTTTTAGTAAATAAGATTTTAATTATTATAATTATAAATGATAAAATGTAATATTTTTTCTTTAAAAAACAACTCATTTAACTATTAATATAAGTATTTGGTGCACCGATCCACTCAAATTATTGAGTGTACCATAGAATTTGCCCATATTTGAGTACCTAATTGAAAAAACGTGTAAACTTCATAATCTGAAAAAAGTTTAGTGCAATTTGTGTTGGTCCATTTTTTTTCAATTATTTTAAAGCTTCGTAGTTTGCCATAAGCTGGCTTGCATGCTGAGAAAAATATTCCATAATTTGTTTTTTGATAAAATTGATACTAATAATTTGTGCACACAAATTTAAAGTTTTTTAAACAAATAAAATAAAAACCAGAAATAATTTATATTGGAAGTTGAAAAATTTATGATCGCTAATTTACTTGCTTAAAGTAATGGAATATATGCTTGTACGAGAATATACACATGCTACACTTGAATTGGAAAAAAGGGACCACTTTAAAACTCACTCAAATTATGTACTTACTATCATGTCTACACACTCACGTTATAAAAAAACTGTCCGTAAAATTTATTAATGTGACATCTATTTTTTAATATGTCAAGGAAATTTGATCTAGTTAATATTAGCAATTTAACTCATATTCAACTTCATATGTAAGCACTTTTGTCATGAATTTTTGAATCATAAGGCTTAGCTTTTCTTAATTTATGATGAGCCTTTTGACATAACTCATTTAAACTTTTATTGCTGAAAAAGAAAAATCTATTAAGTTTATATACAAACCCCTAGCAAAAAGTACTTGTATATAGTTTATTGTATTTATAAGAATTTTTTTATAAACCAAAACTATATAATATTTTTTGGGTGAACCAAATGTATCATTCACGTACAATTGCAGAGATTAATCTTAACAAATATTTCCTACGCACAGAGCATAGATCGAACCCTGAACCAAATGGTTAAAGGTTGATTTATCTATTACTTGTGTCACACTATGTTGGTCAAAATCATATGATTTAACCAGAAAAAATGGTATATATTTCTTGCACTCTTTATGGATGTGTGGTCATAGTTAGAAAACAGCATGTTGGTTAGGCCACATATAACTTGTGGGAGAGGATGGTGGTTCTTTGAGAAGAGGTCATAAAAAGAGGTGTAACATTTTTGTAAAAGAATACAAAAGCATACCAAGCAATATATTATATAACTGCCGTCTTTTCAATTGAGAATATAAATTACAGCAAAAACACACTCATAATAGATGAAGATTTGTGAAATTTTATTTCAAGAATAATTAGGATTTGATATCTCACATGCTTTCAAAATTTAATTCCTCGTTAAAAACATAATTTAAATCCTTGCATAATATATCAAAATTAAAGGAATAAATAAGATTTAGTATCTTTATTAGGATCTAATTTATGGTTTTGGAGTACTTCCTTTAAAGAAAACATAAAATTTTTAAAGCAATTGATTGAACTCAAATGATTTATAACACCTATAAAAAAATATTTAGAAGAATTTGAATTCGATTTTTAAATAAATTTTTTTTGTTAGACTTTACTTTTCGACTGAACGTCAAACTACCAATATCCATTTTAGAAATGGAGGGTTAAAAAAGAAAAACTTTTAAGCTGTTATTCAGTCTTGAATTGGATGAAGGAAGATAAAATTTAACAACTATTCCATTGCCAATACAATCTTTTTTGATAAAAGTGTGATTGTCCGATTATTATTACTTCAGCTGCAAAAGAAGGTTTTGATTGCTATGTAGATTTCAAATATGGATATGATGATAGGGTAGACCAATACTAATTATAAGACAAAACTTATTTAAAAAAGTGAAAAACAAGTTTGAGCTCATCATTAAAAGTCAAATACAAATGATAAGCCTCTTTGATATTACTGCACTTCATGTTTTGGTCGTGAGATAATTATGAAAGTTATGCTTTGGATTATCTTACGTGAATATTTACCAATAATAAGATTTAGTCATGATTACATTCTTTAGCTCCAGTTTATGATAAGTCGATTAGATTATTATGGCAAGACAATTAAAAACTATGATCGAATTTTTATAGTCTTAACCTTAATGATTTATTTTATCTTTTTTAAAAAATAATTTATTTTATCTCTTTTATAATGTATTCCTCCGATCTTATTTATAAGAGATAATTGAGTTAACTAAAGTTTATGTATTTAGTTTAGAATTTAGACAAGATACATCAACCTTGGTTGATCCAAATATCTCATATAATTAAGACTGAATCAAATATTGTGTATTTATTGATCTACAAGTTTCTTAAGAGGCAATATCCACATATAACCAATGTTGGTTCAGTTGGTAAAATATTTGTTTATTCCTTACAAAAACGTGAGTTCAATTCTCGATGATAGTGTATAGAGTTTATTAGAGAGTAATATGTAAAATATGAGTTCAAACGCTCCCTAACACAAGTTTTCTATATAAAAAAAATGCTAACAAAATAGTCTACCCGAGGTTTTTGCACCAATTTACCCCTATTTCATGACCACAAAGGTAACGTGAAGGTTGGTGCCTAAGTACTACACATGACTTCAAATCTTAGCATGCAATGAGTTGGAGTTTATCTAACTAAACCATTAAAATTAAACAATAACTATTTATTTCATTAATTATTTGTGTCAAATTTTAACAACAAAAAGTTAAACAATCAAGATCTTCTAGTTTTTACCTAGTTCAAAAGACATGTGTTTTTAAGTTTGAATTGTAAAAATATAGTTGCGTTATTCGAACACACGATTTTTAACACTGTATCTCGACACCATATATCGTTAAGAGTGGATATTGGTCTCGATGGGAGATAACAAGAACTTCAAGAGAGAGATAAATATTTGGTGTTTGTGTTTAGTGTAAAAAAAACATTTATATTATGTTTGGACACTTTAGGTTGTCTAAAGTGAGTATATAGTAAAATGAGAAAACCATATAGAACAACTCGATTCAAAAGAAAAAATACAAAAACAACAAACAAATAAATATACCATGTTTAATATTAAAGTTCAACCAATCAGGTAAATGTCTTGGACTACAGAGCGGCTATAATCCTTTATATTATTTTCGAACTGAACATTTGCAGTATACGATTATATTTAAATTAGTAATAGTTGTACGTGGCTCAACTTTTGTAACATGTTATTATGCTAGGTAAAGTAAAACATATTCAAGAAGAAAAACGATCCAAAGGAATAATGGTTGGTAAAGCTTTGTATTATGTAAAAAAATTCCCTCCATCTATATGAACTGTCCTTATAATTCGAATTAGAAAAGAAAATGACAATTAATTCCTTTTCATTATTGGTAAGATAGAGATGTGAGTGAGACTTTGAATCTATTCTGTTCTGATTCTGATTTCTTAAATTAGATTTTATTACTTTAGCATGGTTGCGTGCCATTTCAAGGGCTCATAGAAAGGACAAAGGAATTTGATATACACGGCTACGTAATAACATATACACCTTCCTAAGAATATTTAGTTGTCATTTCACTATCATTTTAGCAAGTACAACCATTTTATTTCGTCTCTTCTGTTTCCGAATATTTCTTTTTCTATAAAATGATAAGAAAAATAAATAAGGAAATTGTGTTATATGCATTCTCTAAGTTATGTTTTAGTTTTAGGTATGGAGTATTATAGTAAGTTCATGTTTAGTCCCCACCCACATGTTTTTTTCTCTTCTTTTTTTCCTAATCTTTAAAATATGATCACTCGATTTTATTAAAATGCCTTGGTCAAGAATCTAGTTCTTAATTTTCTTTTAGTTAATTTCTTCAATTGGAATGGAACCTAATTTGCTTCCCATCTTATCACGTCTAGTCCGAGTTAACATATGTGGTGCAAGAATAGGACAACCAATTTTAAGGTTTAGGCCAACGTTTGAATTTTAGGCTGATGAGCTGGGCTCATTATTAATGTCAAAAGACAGGTGAGAGCTTATTTTTCTTTCACCCTTATCATTCATAAATATCTAGAAATGTTCGCGCTGCAGTTTGATTTAGTTTTGAAACCAAACATCATCTAAATCAAAGTGGTTTAGGTTGATTCGGTTGTTGCATTTTTTTTTTCTTGCAAAAGACTAAGATGCGGTATGGACCAAAAAGTAATTCTTTTCGGTAAGAAATACAAAATACTAAGATTTTATCATTCTCTAAAAATTCTCATTGAGTTTCTATAATTTAAGATATATCTAACATGAACATATATGCAAAAGTGCAGGTAGAATTAAATTAAATCACATAAATACATTTTTAAAATTAAAAGAAAGAGAAAGAGAAAAAAAAATCTTAGTCAAAAAGAAAGAGAAAAATATATGTCATTCTATAAAAAATTTCATTGAATTTCTATGAGTACAAAGTTGGGTGACATAAGTTTAATTAGTCTTTCTCTTATGTTCTGGTTTGGTTCGGTTGTTAAAATAAAAACCGCCAACCAAACTGAACTATGCAGTTGAGTCAAAAAAATAATCTGAATACAAACCAAATGCGGTTTTTGCAGTTTTTGGTTTGAGTTAGTTCGATTTATGGTTTTTCTATTGAGTTGTTTCGGTTTTAAACACCCCTCTAAATACCTAATTTAAAACCGCACTTGCTCGAATTAACCATCTGAATGCAATATTGGTTGGTTTGGGATCTTGGAGTTTGCTCCTCCAAAGGTTTTAGGTTCGATTCCCTCTGGTGCCAATTTCAGTGGGCTAAGTCCATATATAACTTGCTCTGGCTTTAAACGGGCCCCCGCAAGTGGGCGGTGGGATTGGTCCCATCGGATTAGTCGGTGTTTAGATCGGATACCGAGTTTAAAAAAAAAAAACCATCTGAATGCAAAAATATGTTGTTTTTATTTTCTTTTTCTTTCAATTTATCCATATATAAACGCAAGTAAAAACTGTTTTTTTTTTCCAGTCCATATCAGTAAATCCGATGGAGCGTGATTTTTTAAAAGACAGTGGGGTAAAAGTAAAATCCAATGTAATTTAACCCTGCACTGATTATAATAATTAATAAACTCGTTAATTTTCGTGAAAATAAAATAAAAATAGGCTAATATATTAGAATAATATGGGAAACTCTGCAGTAGACGGGTTTTAGAAGATTTTACATAAATTTATTCGTTCTTTATATAACTTTCTCAAAACAAAACAAAACAAAAAGAAATATTCATTTATTATTTTCATCTCATTGCTTTCAAGAACTCTTAGCAAAAAGTGAGAGATTCTCCTGTTTTCCCTCCTGCCCTAAAAGTTCTTCCTTTCATTTACTTCATAATAACTTCCAAACAAATCCTCAGAAAAATAAATGAAAAATTATATAATTCATTCTATTCAACATTAAAAAAAAATAAAAAATCAAACGGAACCTTTTATCAATTCAATCCAAATGTAGGCTATTCTTATCAATGGTAAAATATTAGCCCAGGTATCGTGCTTACTGCTGTGCACTGGTAGATAACCTAGTCAAGGAATTTTGTGTACATTATGGAAAAAACCTAAGATCATCGATTTTTTTTATCAATTCAATCCATACGTTTTTTGCAATCTTATCAATGTTATGTGGTAGATTATCGGGAAGAAAAAAAAACTCATTAAAATTGCTACGTTTGAATTTCATTGCTTACTTTCACATTGCATCCATTTTCAAAAGATTATTTAAAGATTAAGAGTGGTCATTTTGATCCTTGAGAAAAAATGAGACCACACAAACAAACGATTTTGTGTTGGCATACACTGTTAGTGGTAATAAGCTGACTAGGCTGTTAGTTTATTTCCATCATGGCATTCAACCAATTACATACAAAAATATTTGTATTTAAAAAGGACATTTCGATCCTTTTATTTGAAATTAAAATGACAGTGATTCCTTCCTAACCCTCAATTTCAAACATCCTTCATCCATTTCCCTTCCTCTTCCTACTTTTGAGTTTGAGATTGTGAAAAGTTATACACCTATAATTGTGACTATGAATGATCAACTCAAAACTAAAACACCGCTTAATGGTAACAAAGCTGCAGAAAACACTTAAGCCCTTCAACGAAAGGAGGAAGAGAAATAGAAGAATGCCTCGAATTAGGGCCAGGGCACTCAAAATCCGATTAAGGAACCAAAGTTTCCCTCTTATTTTACTTTCAAATATATCGAGACCAGATTGTCTCTTCTGCACATTTTTACTATAAATGCCACGGAGAAAATAAACCAACAAACAGTCAAGTCACAACAGTAACTGTATAAGTCAACACAAAAACATCAGTTGGTGGATGAAGGTCGACGGAGGGATTAACATGTCCCATGTTTGAATTCTAAGGACTAAAAAACTGACTTCTTTTTCACCTAATGGATCAAAGTGGAGGCTTTTCTTGGAATAAACTTGTAGTCCCTTTCGTGGATAGGTGCTAAAAGTAGCTGCAGGTTATGCATATTTCAAAAGAAAAAAACATTGTTAAAGAATCATAGCGTTGCTATCAATTATTAGGCAGAGCAAAAATGACAACCTAACAGGATCTGTAGCTTAATCAAATGACCACCCTGTGTCTAAATAATCACAGAAACTCTCTGAAGTTGTAAAACCGCAAGGTCTAGACCAGTCAAAACCAAACAAAGCATTGCATCGTGATTTTGAAAGGTAGGAATGGAAAACAATCTCTTTGGAAAATTTATTCCTGAAGGAAAACTGCAGCATCCGATCAATGGTGTCCATAAGGATCACCGCCAGGTCCCACCACTTCAAGCTGTAACACAGAACCAAAAAAATTAGTTACCACCACTTAAAGCTGTAATGAAAAACAAAAACAAAAAAAGCTCTAATAAGCAGTATAGCACCCATTTTAAATGGTCATTTGTATTTGACTAGAATTTGAAATTGGTGAAAAGAATTCAATTGAATTTTGTTCCAACTATTCTTATTCCTGGAATTTTCAAGTCATTTACACCGACTGATTTAAATAATATGGACGAGAGGTGGCTATATATTCTCCCTGTGGAGGAATTTTATGCATGCTTTTTCGATGTAAGCATACACTACACCGTGGTTTCTTTATATCAACCAAAACATAAGCTCAGATATAGATCGAAGCATTCATGAGTGATGACACTGGTAAAAGATAACAATTTAAATTCTGCGCAAATTTTGGCTAAAGGATGAATATTTCGAACTCAAATTAAGTTCAAGCTTCTGTAGTGGCACCTAGTGCCAAAACATTCATTTCTCTAACTTGTCAATTATTTTAGAGGTTGACGACTGACTAGAAGTGTTAATCAGTGACTAGAAGGATTGTTGCTAGTTGTTATTCATATATAACAAAATTTTACAATAGTATTCTTGTATAGGATGTCTCATTTATATATGTCACTGTCCAAAATTTTACAATAGTATTCTTGCTAAAATATAATAATAATAATATCATATACTACATCCATCCCCAACTAAAGGACCCTTTTGGGCAAATTACGGGAATTAAGAAAGTTGGATGTAATATTAAATTTGTTTGTAATTACTATTGTTTTTACAATCTTATCCCTTATGAGAAAGAGTTACTTTATGTTTTCAACATAGTATTTATTGTTGACTGAAGAAAAAGATGTAAAATAAATAGGAATATGTTGGTAAAGAAATAATTAATGTAGTTAAAAATACCAAAGAGATCTTGTGAAAAGGGACAAATAAAATTGTCAAAAGGATCTTATAATTAGGAATGGAGGTAGTATACATTAAACAGCGACAAGGTGTAACTTCAAAAACCAAACAATCAATTGTCAGATAATTGTGTTTCAAACTATTCAAGTCATTCAAATTATTAAAGGAAATCAAAGCATGTCAAAACACAGATTTTTTAGGAGCAACATCAACCTATGAAGTCCGTGAAAGTTGAAGGCAGTAATGTGCAAATAAGTACATGATTTTCAATCTCCATACTTACATATATTGACATTTAACTCCAAATTAATCATGGTAACCAATAAAAATAAAATTATAAACGCGATGCTCAATTTACCTGAAAATACTGTGCACACACTGGACATTCATGGGGCTTGCCTTCCTCCAGCCAAAACCAGACAACATCATGCTCATCCTCTGCATTAAAAAAACAAGTTTTTCATCTATAATAACATGCACCAAATTCTAGTACTTATCACCAAATTGTCAAAAGGTTTGCACACAGATTCATAAAGAAAGACAGGCAACACTTACCACCCTCACCACCAGGGCATCCAACAATCCTTCTGTTATAGTAAGACTTAACAACAGCAGGTGCTTCCTATAAACAACGAAAGCAGACATATATCAAGCATACTTCAAAACCATTATAAGTATTAGACAACGTGGATCTACAGCAATTATTCACAAAACATATATCAAGCACACTTCAGAACCTTCATAAAACATCTTTAAGCACATTTTTCCTTTCAACTTTGGAAACTTCAAAACTACAATTGTGTTAACTTAAAGCTCAACAAGCTACAAAACCCCTTGATTTTCTAGCCATGGTTACTCTTCACCTCTTACAACCGAGTACGGTGAAGTAATTGAGGATAGCAACTTGTTAACAGGACCAACAATTTACCAATATCCTCATGCTTACTTCCAAAGAATATCCAATGTAAGCAACTTAGCATACAAATTTGATATATATTTAATACATATCTATATGTTTGTTCATCGATGCAAGAGTCCTGTCTGAGCGGAAGCTTCAGAAGATTGCTTCTGCATCGAATCATATAGGTATTGTAGATTGATGGTATGATAGTAAGTCCCAAATTCCAAGCCAATGATCAGTTTTGTAGTTCCAGCCTTCTATGTGTCTTTGCAATTTGAATTTACTTATTAACAAGTAATTGGTTATATGCAGTGCTTCTGTTAATTTTATGGATTTTGATGGATGTTTTTTAAAATCTTACATTCAAATTATTAATTTTTGAAGAATGATAATTTGGAGGTAAAAAAATGTTTGGTTACACTTACACTCATGTCCAATCTAATCCTCATTGTCTTTTGATCTTATAATACCATCCCTAGGAGACTTGGGTGTTATAACTCAGTGAAGGGTAGGGAGACTAGGGACCGTATACAACAACAACCAAGCCTTATCTCACTAAGCAGGGTTGGCTACATGGATCAAACGGCCCTATAATGTTCTATCATATATCATATCTTAATTCAACTCCTCAATCTCTAGATCTTTCTTAATAGTTTCTCTTTAAACTAAGGACTCATGGCACGAAAAATATAAATGAACCAAACTTCAAAAAGATAAAATAGTGTTCCATATTTTATCTTACAATTGAGTATGGTTACAGCAACATTTGTGCCATTTGCAACAGTGCAGCTCTTAGAGACTGAAATAATGAAAATAAGTAATAGAAAAGAAAAAGACAATATGAAGAATGAAACAGGGACTCATACCCTTTAGGTAATTAAAGTATAAATATCCATAATGATTTTTAACAACACACTCCAAACAACATTAGTTTTTCCAAAATCACTTTTCTAAATTAAGGTCACCAAACATTAAACCAAAACCATTCTGCAACCCACATCAAAATCAAGCTTGGAAACATCTAATTCACACACATAGGAAAGCAACATCAAAACACACAACACAACAACACACAACACACAACACAACTTTAAAACGAGTTAAACATCAGCATGCATATATAATTGTATGAAGAAACAAGAACATTACTAACCTTGGTGCCAAAAGGACCTTCAGGGTGGTCTATTTCAAGGATATTCCTTCCCTAAACAAACAAAAAATAGAATGTTAAATAAGTCCTCAAATACCAAAAGTAACCTATATAATATGAAGTCTTGTCATATAGCAGCTATAAGCGCTATACCGCTATAGTGTAGCAGAATTCCAACAAACCACTATTGTTCTGCCATATGCTATTTAGTACAATGTTTTTTGAAATAGCAAATATAGTGGGGTTAGGATCCTCCATTTTCTATAGTCTACATTTCCTCCATTACTATAGTTTTGGAAATATAAATACAAAAGTTAAATGAAACCAAATCTTTTTTATACGCCCCAAAACATTTAAAAACTTTAGTAATGGGGATAATAAATGGAGAGTATCCTAACTGGCTATAGTCGTTTTATAGCACCATCCTGTAGCGGATTTTTAACAATCTGCTATTTTCCGCTATCCATGATTGACAAATCTTACAAGTTACAGCAAAAATGATCCTCAGATTAAAATTTAAAATCAGCATATTTATATCATAATAAGAGTAGTTCGGATTCAAGGAATAGGAAAAAGAAAAGTGGATATTATCACAAAAATTCAATTCATAAGAATACGCACAAGATATAAATAAAAATGGATATTAATATTATCACAAAAATTCAATTCGATTCATAACATTTAACAAAATGAAATAATCATGATGAAGTAAGTACCTCAAGATCAGCTTGAATCTCCTCACGTTCATGACCGGTAGCAATTGGAACTACATCCTCAACGGTTTTCTTCACCGAACCAGCTACAATCACAACCAAATCAAAATTCATCAAAAATCACAAACAACGCAATCGAAGAAGAGAAATGAACGGTGAAGATACCTGATTGTGTGGCGACGTGGCGGCTGAGGCCGGCGAATCGGAGAGCGGCGAAGGCGGATCGAGGATGAGAATGAGATGAAGAAGTTAGGGTTTTGAGGTGAGGAGAAGAAACGATTCTCCGCCACATGATGGTTTTTGAGATCTACGGCGTCGTTTGATTGGAAATGGAAGAAGGAAGAACGATACAGAGTTGAGAATGAAAGTGAAAGTATTTTTTTGTTATTACAGAATGTGAAAAATGCTCTTTCGTGTGCTTTGAACGCGCTTAAGTTTAACTTCTAGGCCCAAACGGATTAGCAATGGCACGTGATGTGGAATGTTGCACGTGCCAATAAATCAAACCCCAAATTTGTTCTACATGAGCATCTTGTATTGTGCCAAGTCATAAAGATATTTTGAAATTACAAGTGTAACATGGCAGATTAACGGACAAACTGAGTTGTGAAATATGGTTTTTCCTCGTGTTTTTCACAAATTCATAATATCCCATCCATACTACTTCCATCCAAGTCATTGTAAATTTGTAATGTACCAAATTCTGAGATTGCTTGGTGAAACTTTACTTATTTTTTCCTTCTTACCTCAAAGTTATATAAATATAAATATAAACTTGTTTATAAATGTAAACGTGGTCGCAATCTACTGTTCACTTTAAATCACTATTATGATCATTATTTTGTATGCTCATTTCCGATGAATATTTTGTAAACTATCAGCAAGTTATCACTAATCTTGGAATATTGGCCTATGAATTAGTACCAGAGTTGACCGACCAACCAGTAAAATTCATCGTCTAATACACAAATCCCTTACCTTGCTGTTAACACAAAAAGGAAATGTGGCTCAGCCATTGGAAACGACGGAAAAAAGGCCATCACGATTAACAAATGTCCTGCTTTTGACAACTGATGTAGTAGCAATGCAGTTCAATCGAAAAAATTTGTAGTTTGGATTTTAATTTGATGGAAGAAGGAATTTAAATTTGACAGTTTCAGGAAGAGTTTGCTACATCATTTCCTTGGCAATGATAATTTGAGCCATAAAAGCTTCCAATTAATAATACATAGCCTTTCAGTAGAGATGCTGCTATAAAAATTCTGATTATTGTAAAAAATGTAAACATACAGGTATGAAACAAAATCATAATGAAAATAAGCTCAACAGAAGCTTCTTCAATCTGCACCTAAATTATGTCTTTATCCAAGTCAAATAAAGCTTCTTCAACCATCCCTGTAAAAATAACTAGATACGTCGTTTCTTTGGCAGTCTGCATCCATTATGGGGACGACGAGTTGTATCTTCAATGTATACAATTGGATTTTTATCTGCTCGAGAATCAGAAAATCCCTCTCTCCAGCTCAATATTGCCTGCCTTTTCCTCCGAAAATGAGTAAATCCATTCACTTTCATGACAACAGATTTCAACCCCAAACTTCTAGATCTTCGTCCAACCACTTCTGCAGTTGCTTCAGCAGCATACCTAGAAAGCTTTTGCCCTGATTTCATGTCTTTCAAGGAACCGGCAGAGCCACTAAGTTTTGCATTTCCTTTAGAATCGGTCACTGTAACAAAGGTATTGTTACGACGCATCTTTATATGAACAAAATCAGCATCATGCTGAAAATGATACTGATTGTATAGATAACCCCCCATAACACCCTTTTCATTTTCTTCTACACTTCCTCTCACAAAGTCCATCTTCCTGAAATTCCCACCAATCTCAGCCTTATTCTCAATTGGGGAGTTAATATTCTCCCTATCCCCCATAAAATTTGGACGAGCACTTGCATTTGAATTTACATTCTCACTTTGATTCCTCCGGTTCAAACCCCAGCTTGCACTAGAAAATCCTCTAACATATCCTGCAGTTTCAGTTTGAAAAGGACCTAAGATTGTTGAGATGACATTAAAGAAAAAATTAAATAAATAAAAAGATCGTGTCTATTTGATTATGCGGTGGCAAAAATTGATTTTCAATCAATTATGTAAAACTGATTTTGCTTAAAGTGAGTTGAATGTAAAATGATTTACGTTTAGATGCATTCATGTAAAAGTGAAATATGACCAACAGATTTAAGGCTAAAAATCAGGTTTGATGCAAAAGCCCCAAATCAAGTTAGAATTCATTCAAGAGATAAAACCAATTCTACTCGTAGACACACAGACATGTCAAACACAGTTTTATGTGTCTATAATCACTTTTGTCTCTCACATAAGTGAATCCAAACATACACAAAGTGATTTATGATATCTAGTTTCCTGCTATCTATCATTATCACTAGTGCACCTCTTTTGTTTTCTTGATTTCAGCCATTTAAAATCAAATTAGATGATAACATTAACATTAACAAGCACAAACAAATTAGATTTCAGCCATATGCTGCACCAATCTTTCAACAAAAAGGAAAGAAAAATCAAATAAATTAATTTAACCCAAAAGACTGACCCCTTAGAATCAAAAACACCCCTCAAAAAATTGTTGAGACAACCTGGGGTGGATACTAAAACTTGATAAAGTGATTTCAGTTATCTATCACTAACTGGGTAATTGCCAAACCTTCTCTATTTTCTTGATTTCAGCCATTTAAGATCCTATATGATATGAGAGTGAGGTTACTAATAACAACAAAACCAAGCCTTATCCCATTACATGGGGTTAGCTACATGGATCAAATTACGCCATAATGTGCTACTATAAACCATATAAATCTTTTTCAATAGTTTTTTAGGTCTTCCTTTGTCTGACGATACTTCATCCGATCTACTCTCCTTACTATAACATCTACAAGTCTTCTCTAAGCATGTCAAAACGTCTTTCCTACTATAGGTTCTACTTCAACTCTCTCCAATGTTATCATTTGTAATCATATCTCATCTAGTCTTACAACGCAACATCGTCATCTAAGATCATATATGATATGAGAGCTTAATATCAAATCAATCTAAACAAAATCAGTGCAGAACTAAAATAAAAGTATAAAAGCATAGAATTGCACAAACACTGAATTCAAATACACAAACCAACCGGAAAATCATTTTATCTACCACTAGGTAAAGAAAAATAAGTAATAATAAATCAATTTAACCAAAGAAAGATGAGAACATTACCGCGCAAGAAGGTAGTGTGAGATGGAAGTGTGGTTTTCGATGCAGCGAGAAGAGATCCATGGACATGGCAGATGGAAGAACGCAAATAGCGAAACATCGCGAACGAGGAAGGACGGAGGACGACGGCGCACGGTGGAGCAACCGAGTGTGAGAGCGTTGTATAAGGTATGAGTGACTGTGTGAGAAGCGAACTTATTGTTGGGTTGGGCCGGTTTTCTTTTTTGAGTTTTTGCTCTTTATACCCCAGGTATATTATTAACCTTGAAAAAAAGTCAATAAGAAGAAAGCTTATGATAAATTTTAAGTAGTCAAAAATCAATCCAAAGATACTAGAGTGAGTGGGTTAATTCTAAGGATTTTAAGACATATTTTTTTTAGGTGACATTTCTTCAAAATATGATAGAAGTTATCTGTAAAATAAAGTATATAGAAAACTTTGAATTCAATAAGTTTCTGCCTTTTTTTAATGAATTGGCCGTCAATTTATATAAAAAATACAAATACATAAGTTTTTCACTCATCTTCCAATTAATATTAATCCGTTGAAATTATCTTTTACTATAAAAAAATCTGTTGAAATTAAGTAAATTTTTTTTTTAAATATATAATGAATATGCAAAGAGAGGGTTGTTTGAAATTACTTGTTAATTGGTGAACTCGGGAAATTTATTGAAATACGAAATTTTGAAAATTTACTTTAGTGTGGAGGCCTTTAAAAATATCAACAATGAATATTGCTTTTATAGCATAGAGTTCAAATCTGAAAAGAGAAAAAAATGTAACAATGTGACATTGGAATATCATAATGCAAAAGAGTGCAAAAGTATTGCCACGTATTGAAATACTTCTCATTTGTTTACATTGTAGATTGTAGATTAGATACGTGAATATATAAGACTCAGTAAAAACCACTCAATAATACCTCCTCCTAGCTATATTATTACAAGAATTAATTCTATAACATAATAAAAATACTCAACGAGATGGATGAAGGTAGCAAATCATGCATTTTGATTTGCAACATACTACTTAGGTGTGCTTGTTGGGATAACGAACACTAAGCAATTTTACATCATCAATAACAGGTCCACAAAGAGAACCAGAGTTATCATTCTTCATGGTGTAAAATGTACTTAGGAACCTAATCCTAGTACGTCTTGTCGTAGCCTTAAAACGAAGTTTGCCTCTAACAAATCCTCCTTTACCCTTAGATTGATATGGAACTTGAACAGTGTCTCTACCAGCAAATGCTTCTACAGTCATAGAACCTTCACATGCATTATTAGCATCACCAACAGCAAAAGTGAGGACATAAACTTTTCCAATTGTTGTGAATACTTCTTGTGCAAGTGCACTTTCTTTCCCTGCTACAAGTTCAATTGCTCTTTTTCCTTCTGGTACTGTGAAGTGTTCAGAATCAATGTATTTTACTGCTTTGAGTGACTCAACTATCCATCCTGGTAATGGACCGTGAGCATCCTCAATGTGGGGTGGGATCAATACCCCCCATGATGCATTTGGGAACACATATGGTCCTTCTTCGAAGTTTCCATTTTTCAATAAATTGGCTGCACCAAACAAACAAAAACAATAGTCAAACTTCAATCCAAATTTAATTTGATACATTAAATAGTTTAATCCTCTTTGCATTAAATTAAGAATTATTTATTTATTTATTTTGGTCAAAAATTAAGAATTTTATTTGTATGTAAAAATGCATGAAATAGTTTTACAAAAATATTTAATCATATTGGACCGTTTAATTACATGTATGGAGTCACAATGTATTTGACTATGACATTGTGATATTTTGTCTCCAATTGCGAAAATCACATTAACACACTGTGATTGTGGCATGTTCACCGTCAATCCAAACACATCATAAATATATGTTTGAAATCACAATGAATTTGACGAAATCATGAAGACCCTTTGATTTTGTTAAAATTATAGCGTGTAGCTTTTGTCAAAGTCGTGATATCATCATATTATGATAACTCATCGTCAATTCAAGTATGCACCGTTTATTTAGATACTTTAGATAAACATTATGATATATGTAAATAGTAAAATACAATTAAGCTGGATAGAATTTTGTGTACAATATCAATGTATACAAATTTAGCTCTTAATCTAAAGTATAGTTAATTATGATTGATTGAGCATCTAAAAAAATAATCCCTACTAATTAATAATACTATATAGATACATGGACATGTAGTTTATGTAGGGAACAAAAATTACCTCTGGTTCTTCTAGGTGGGTTCAAAACCTTCAAGGCAACA
>Ga0315913_1001066_pt1 | contig 28499 bp, 12 predicted proteins | sample MpolsnodulesMG_FD_207736 | JGI IMG/M metagenome (GOLD analysis project Ga0315913, IMG submission 207736) | Medicago polymorpha root nodule microbial communities from Los Angeles, California, United States - small nodules | ecosystem: Host-associated > Plants > Roots > Nodule | place: USA...
AACACTACCAAGTAAACTACTTGAGAATTGTTTTTAAGTTTCAGGATAATTTTTAAAGGGTCACAATTCAAACCCCCCCTTCCTTGTGACTATTTTATCTACTTCACAAGCCTCTGCCTAACTCGTGATGTGCACTACAAGCCGCTAAACGCAAGATCATAAAGGAAGTTAGTTATGTTGAGTCTCGCATCAACTCGTGTCATATGCTATGAGTTGTGCATTACAAAGACAAAAGGAAACACGATGTGTACTCTCTCGTCGCAACATTTCCTCTTTTCTTTGGGTATCCATATGCCTTCAAAATTTGGTGTTGGTTACCTTCTGGCTTAAACATCGTCATTCAGTTCCGATCAATGGAAGATATTTGGCATTTTGATGGCAGGAAATCATATAGGATTCGATAAAAATTCACGAAGGGGGAAAAAATAGGAAAATGATCTTGAAACCATAGAAATTCACCCAAACCAAACAATGTTGTAACCGTGCTATGCTTTTTACAACTTTACCATGATTGATTCTTGGGGCATAGTCATTACAGACGTTTTTGTAAGCATAAATGGAGCAAGGAGTGAAAAAAAGAGAATGACCAAGAAGGGAGGTTAGCTATGTTGAGTCTCGCATCAACTCGTGTCACGCATTATGAGTTGTGCATTACTAAGACAAAAGAAAGTACGATGTGTACTTTCTCGTCGCAACTCGCGACATGAAGAGCCTACATCGTCGAATGACAGTTTGACAAAAGAAGCAAAACACTGGCCTATAAATAAAGATAACCTAGGTCAATGAAAAATACTTTTTGACAAGCAGACAAAGGTAGACACCCAATTTTAGAAGTTTATGAGCAACCAGAGCCATTCGGGAGGCAAGGAATCATCAATCGGTAAACCTTTATTTATGTTTTCCTTTTCATATTCAATAGTTTATGTTTAGGAATCAGAAAAATGCTAGCAACACACATTTTAACACAGACTTTTCAACACTCTTTTTGATTGGTTAAAATTCACATGAAACCCACCAAATTTATATGGGACCCACATGACTTGGTGAGACCCATGTTAATTTTAACCAATCAAAAAGAGTGTGTTGAAAAGTGTGAGTTAAAATATGTGTTGCTAGCATTCCTCTTAGAAAGCATAAGTAGCTAATTTTATAGGTTATGTGATGAAGGAGGAACTTCTCTGTAATTGCTTGGTTTTGTAACTTTTAACAATCCTTTGAATATAGTTGATTGCATTGATTTTATTCGGTTAATATTTATTCTTATTGTTTTTTATGGGTTTACGAATGTCAATGCAAACTGATCCATATCTCGATGACTACTAATCGTAGCTATGGAGCTTGATCTAATTTAATCGTTTAGTCTTTAATAGCTTTAGTAAAATTCTATTAATGCTTTGTGACAATTATTTGGCTTTCTAAACCTCCAATGATTATAGACTAACCGAACACATTAGGGTTTCAAAACTAGAGGAGAGCGATAGTGACAAAGACATTAAACTAACTTTTTTTTTATTTTTTTTATCAAATTTCTTAAAACCAAAGCAATCTGGACAACTGTATTCATAACATTTAGTTATCAAACTAACTACTATTTTTTTTTATTTTTTTTTTATCAAATTTCTTAAAACCAAGCAATCTGGACAACTGCATCCATAACATTTAGTTATCAAGTAATCTAGAGAATAGAATCCAACATGACCTTGTTATTCAATGAGGGACTTTAGCATCCTAAAGAAGTTCAATGTTTTCATTCATCCTCCAAGGACTCTCATCATCAAGGAAGTAATTTGGCAACCTCTAATCGTAAATAAGATAAATTGTGGTGGCATATTTAGATCCATTGCAACCTCATTCTCTTGTGGTGGCATATTTAGAAATTATAAAGCTGAATTTATTTATTGTTTTGCTAAAAATATTGGTATAGGTTCTTCTTCCTATGATGAGTTATTAATATTATCTGATGCTTTGAGAATAATTGATATTGTTGCTCATTATGGTTGCCATAACCTGTGGATGGAGAGAAAATCTTCCTTGGTGGTTCATGATTTCTAATATTCTTCTCTTCTATTGAACCTAGGTCAGGAATCTTCAATTAAGTTTTCACTTTTCTAACCGGAATTAGTATATTTTATTTGCTAGAGCTGTTTGCCAAGAGATCAGAAATTCCTTTTGTATGATTAGGTTTAACGTTCTCAAACGTTCTTAAGAATATAAGTCTTACTTTGTTAGACGTCGTGAGTATAATAAGCCTCAAATAGTTTTTTCCCCCTTCTAGGAACATGGTCTATCCAACAAAGAAATAAAAGAGATTCAAAAAATCTTAATCTTTGTCATCAATATCTTTCACGCCCTTTATTTTATTCACAACAACCCTCGATTTTGCCCCTTTATTTGAACTATTTTATCATCTTTACCATTTTTATTTAAATTTTAAATTAACTTTTTTTGTCAAGTAGTCTGGTGGCCAGAATTCACCATTTTCAAGGTGAATAAGTGGGGTGTCCAGGGTTCGAACCCTTGCCCCTGCATATAACAATGCATGTCCCTGCCAACTGAGCTATATATGCTCACGGGGACAATTAAAAAATTATTTAAATTCCATTAAAATAGAAAAACTCCACACTATGAAAAATATTATTTTGACCTTATATAAAAAATGTTGTGTTGCATCGTAACATTTTTTCTTTCAATTTTACCCTTCACTTAATTATTTTTTACCATTTTATCCTTCCTTACTAATGAAAACAACTACGGAGGTTGGCCTCTATACGGGGTACTCAGTTGGGTGATCAGAAAATATTCTCATCTCCCATTTACAATTTGCGGGTGACACTTTATTGGTGGGAGTAAAGAGTTGGGTGAATGTCAGATTAGTTAAAACAGTTCTTAATCTTTTTGAATCGACATTGGGCCTTAAGGTTAATTTTAACAAAAGTATGTTGGTCGGTGTCAATGGAGTTGATTCGTGATTGTCCGAGGTAGCTTCGATTTTAAACTGAAAAATGGGTCACTTACCTTTCCTTTATTAGAGGTTTCCTATTGTTGGTGACTCCCGTAAGTTGAATTCATGAAAAAATTTATACGGACTAAACTTGAAATTTGAAAATTTTACAGGGACCAAAAACATGTTTAACCCTTAAAATTATTATAAATAAAATACATTTTGTTAATTTTGCAGTCAATTCAAACCTTCTAGAATGACTCTCTTAAGGGATAATTCATGAAAAACAATAAAGAGGTGATTGAATTAAATATTTCATAAATTTAATCATACTAAATAATAATACTAATATTTTTTGAATCAATGTACCAAAAGAATATTAATAGTTTGATGCAATGTACCAAAGAAAAATACAGTAATAGTTTGAAGTATATTTTTAAGAAGGATACAAATATTTCAAGAAATTTTATCCTATCATATTATGGTGTTATTTGTGAGGGATAATGAATTCTATATAGAATTTGTAAAAAAAACTAATATTTTAATTCAACCATAGTTTTATTTTTATGGGTCTTGTTAACGAGTGCCCTAAGGGCACTCTTTAAGGATTATATATTAAGAAATTATTCATTGAAAAAGTATAATGTTTCAATTTTCGATGCATTGAATGCACAAGTTCCCATAAAAACTTACTATCTAAAGTCTTTAAAGAGTGCCCTAAGGACACTCGTTAACATTTCCCTATTTTTATTAATAAGTTTGATCGTAAAAATTACAATCTTTTTAAGTTTATAGAAATACATAGAATACATTCGTACGTGCAAATTTTATATTTCAAAATAAATTTCATACTAAATCAATTTATTATCCACTACAAAAAAAATATTATTCACTACCCACATAATAATTATTAAATTAAAGACCTGTTTTGGTCCTTGACAAAATATGCAGCGGTCGAGTTAGTCCTTGACCAAAAAGTGACCTCATTTAGTACGTTATGAAATTAAAACGGGTCAATTTAGTGCCTTCGTCGATATTTTTCTTCAACCGATTTTTTCCTTCCGTTCTGTGTTGTTTCAATTTCAACCTGACAAATCAATTATACTTAAGATGTATAAAATGGGAGGAATGTACATGACATAAGTTTGGTTTGCATGAAAGAAATAAAATTTAATAAAATCAAAGTTGTTCAGAATGATTATGTTGATTTCGACTCACTTATCTTTTAGTACTTTGTATTAGGTTTAGTGTCTACAAATGCTTACTTAGTTTCATGACGTTTGAAAAAAAACAACTAGGCAAATGTCTTGATTAGTATGAATCTTCTCCGGTTACAACCCCTAATGTTTTAGGCAAGTTTGTAACCTTTGAAGGTTTTAATGAGTACCAAAATCTTGTCACAAAAGCGGTAGTAGAATATATATAAAGTTATTACAGATGAAATGATTAAAATTAGGTCAAGCCCCGTAGGGTGAATATCCATTAAAATCTAGATCGATTTATGAACATTCGCAAATGCATATAAAACATTAATAACAAATATTAACTGAATCCTTCAAGAAAAAAAAAATATTAACTGAATAACACTAAGTTAATTGCAATTATGTTCAAAGCTAATCAACAAATTACATGGTTCAAACAATTATAGATAAGATCCTCTACTTAACTTAATCAAGAGAAATTAGTTATACATAAAGAAGAATACATAACATAGAAATTAAAATAACCATTACGACATTGCTCCTAAATTCTTCTTCCTTTCCGTTGACATGCAGATTCCTCCTCCTTTTGTTCTAAAACCCCCGATCTCCCTTTTTGTTATGCAAACCAAGATGAGATTTTGCGTTGCACATCTTTTTAAAAAAAAGGAAATTTTGGAATGGGTGGAATAAGGTAGCAGGGTAGTGATAGAAAAGTGTAGTACAAGTGAGCTTTGCTAGATATATGATAACTCTCGAAAGGCTCTTAAGTATCGTTCAGTAGCGAACGATAGTCAACTATCGGTGGGGGTATTTTGGAAATTTGGGGTGTTTATGAGCAATCTAAGGTGCCTAAAGAGACATTTTCAAAGGATAATTGGCACAAGCCTTTTATTCATGTACAATTACACCTATAATAGTTTTTCTTTTCTTTTCACACACCACACATTGAAGACAAGAAAGGGGAGGAGGTTTGAATTGTGTTGGTCTCTTTTTTATTTGATCTCTCTTAAGTGATAAAACAATTGCTGAAAGTAAACAAATAAAATGATAGAGATGACAGAGTGTATTTATCCTGGTTCATCCCACAATCCGAGATTACGTTCAGTCATCTAGAACTTCTGAGGGATTTTCCACTATAATCAAACTTGATTACAACAACCACACTAATAAGGGTGTATGTGAGCCGGTTTGGGTAGGGTTTGGCCAAATCCAATACCCAAACCATATACCGTACTCTAGTTTGGGTGAGGTAAAAACATGGCATAAAATTGTATTAGAATCAAAATACTCAGAAAGTGCAACATGCCAGATTAGTCAAAGTCTTGGCACAATAAAATAGCAAATGTTCAAGAGACAAATTGCAACAAGCAAGTCAACATACACCAAAATCATGTCTCATCAAATTACAAAAAAGAGGCCAAAACATAACTCAAAAAGAGCCCAAAACATAAAAAAGAGAGTCTTGATGTCATCGATAACATTCCCCACAATTCAAACGAGTCCAAACTTTATCGTTGATATTCTCCACCTTCACCAAATAGTGATAATAAAAATTAATGCATTCGTTCATATACTAACAATCTGTTAAGAGGCATAAACAACAAAAACTAATCAATCAACAAGATAATATGTACACTGCGTATGTTATATATACTACATTGTCACATGCTAATTTTCGGCCCCATTAATGACATAATATCATATGACATTTTTTGCTATGTTTTTAGTACTTTTTTTTGCATTTGAAGACAAATAAGTTGAGAGATAGAAGAGTTGTCAATGGTTTGAGGAACATATTGTATTGTTTTCACTTGAGTTGTTGTAATTCTCTTTTGTCCTAGATCATGAAACTTCATAGGTGTTTTGAGTGTTTTGTAGTGAGAAAACGAAGAGGTAAAATCTAGCATACTAGAGTTTCAAGAAAAGGTGATCGAAAGTGTAGACATTTATAGGAAGGAGAGAAAAGACTAGAGGGGGTATGAACACTTGTATCATCTCTTTAAGAGAATATCGTTAACACCTGAAACCATGAAAACTTTAAAACAAAAACCAGCCTGGCGGAAGAGTTGAAAGTTTTTCTTTATCATACATCAGCTAATGGAAGAAAAACCTGACATAAATTATCAAAGTAGGAAGAAGAATGAACGAAAGGCAAGGTTGAAGGAGGAAATGAACTTTGAGAAGTTAGTTGAGGGAATTAAAAAATTAGGGATTGAAATACCTGTTAAAGAAATTATGTCTCTGAGCCCTAAACTCATTAAAATACTCAGAGGGTTTGTTGTAGAAAAATCTAAACAAGACAGCAACATGGAGGACCTTAAAAGCATCAAGAATTTTTAAATGAAAAAGAAATACAAAAAGTAGAGAATCCTGGTTGTTTTAACCTCCCTGCTTCAATCAATGGGGTCTACATTGGTGAAGCTTTATGTGATTTAGGTTCTAGTATCAACTTACCAGGTTGATGCCAAAGAAAAAGGAAATACATCTAAAGATACATGCAAGATGATAGAGGAAGTTAGTTCACACCCATCAGTTGCTATGGAAGGGCCAAGGCTTACAAACACAGAGAAGGCAGATAGATGGGAAGCAAATGTTGTACGAGTTAGAGAAGAAATAGCGACGCTTGAAAAAATCCTTGGAAGAACAACCTGAAATTGCAGTAGGAAGCCATGTAATGCTTTGAAATCCTAGCAAGAATTTTCTCAAGGAGAATAATGGTGGGGCCCTGTAACAGTGCAATCCATCGGTTGCGATAGACGTTTTGTGATTTGGCACCCAAACACGGGGTTTACGGAAGTTCAAAGAAAGATCCAACTACGAGTAATGGAATAGGCCGATAAGCAAAAAGAAGAGGACGATACTTGGAGAGAGTCAACATGTTTTATAAACTTTGCTGATTGGATAGAATTCATGAAAGAATATGGAAACCAATATGGGCTAGCTTACTTCCGAAATTCAAGAGCACGATAACTTTTGAAGCTTGTTGCAGAAGATACTAAAAAAAAGTCACCATTGCAATTCTATATAGCATAACCGGTGAGATTTTGAGCCAAATATATATTCCAATATGTTTATACTTTTTTATTTTATTATGAAACCAAATGTTTTCTAATTCTTCCTTCTTGGAACGTCGTAAGTTTAACTAGGTTAACTTACCACACATGTTGTCGTTAGGGTTAATAGGATTTCTAAATCCGATTTCTTAAATCATAAGTAGACACTACATAACTGATGGAGAGGGATTCAAGGATTCCTTAATCGGCGTTAAATATATGAATCAACAACCTAATCTCGCTTTGGGCAGGGCAATCACACCCTGCAACCCTCTTTTAATCTCTTTTCTATTTACTCTTTAAATAAGTTTTTCTAATTGCGAAGTTGAGAAACAATACCTATGGAGACGATAAACTTACTACTGTTTTACTTGTTACGATTTGATGCACTTGCTAATTTCGCCCATCATAAAGCTTGATGATCATTGCTGAAGAATTCTCCGTCTTTGAATGCTTGATTGAATGTTGTGATATTCTTGATTATATACAGTCAGCGAATCAACCATCCATGTCCATGAATGATGCTCTTAATGAATTTTACTTAATTGCACAAGTTAAAACAATTCTTAGCCTAGAGTTATTGCATGCATCAGTGACATGTACTTGAGTCAAACACATGGTACAAATGATCTCAATCTAGAGGCTCTAACCATATAGTGTTTATTTCCACATAGCTTGACATTGATCTTGATCCATAGTCTTGTCTTTATCTATGACAGAGAGCTTCAATTCAAGGTCCAGAGTGTTGACCAAAGTCCAGAGTGTTCACTTGGTCCAGAGGTAGAACTTCATTTACTTAGAATTTTTTGCACATTTAAACGCACATTAGAGTATCCTTACAGTTATCATATGATTTGTTATCATACAAAAATATGGGCTTAACTTCTTTAATCATTTTTGGTATAACACATTTCCTATAGTAGAATATTTTGGTTCCTAAAGGAAGGGGTCATGGTAATACATAGTTTGGTCAGAGGTAAGTAAAGTTTGACTAACAATTGCTCCATCCAAAAATTGAATTCAGATTCTCCTAAACAACGTCCTTTGGTGGAGCTCATTAAGCACGTGAGTCAAATTGCTTGGTTATACCTACAATAAAATATGATATCATGTATTATTACACATAATTTATTATGCCTGCAGCGAATAATAAATTTATTTTGAACTTTTTTTTAACATAAATTTATATTGAACTATAAAAACCACATGTACAAATGTATTCTCTGTTTTTCTATAATGTTAAAAAGATTTTGGTTTTTACGTTAAAATTTATTTATAAAAATAAAATCATAGCTGGCTTAAAATAATTGGAAAAAATAATTTAAATTAAAAAATTTATTCTTGAGGGGAAAATTTATTCAATTTATTGTTTCCTCCTTCAAAAAAAAATAAAATTCAATTTATTGTTTCCCACAAATAACAATAATATGATATGGTAAACTTGACCGAAATGTTTGTCCTTTTTAAGAATAATTCTTCAAACTGTTATTTTTCTTTGGTACATTGTATCAAACTATTCTTTTTTGGGTACATTGATTCAAACTGTTAAAAAATTACTCTATTATATATGTAAAAAAAGAAACTATTATATTTACCTTTTGTATATATAACTAATATTTAAAAAATAAAACAGTACATGCATATACTGAATTTTAAGTAATTGCATTATATCTTAAAAATATAACTTATATTTGGTTTGACCAAAACATTAATTTATACTTAAACAGTTGGAATATATCTTTAAATCATGGCTTGGTGGTTATTTGCATGACAAGATTAAAGTTGTATGGCTTGTGACCGTATTGTCTAACAGGTGTAAGTTTAATGGTAATGTCTTTGTAAATTCATGGGACGAAATTCAAATCTCCCTTGAGATAGTTATGAAAAATAATCTTTAGTGTTACCGTTATTGACAATAATTTCTCAATCTCAAATTTATTTATTATTTATTTCACACACACACATATATTTATGACATTGACTCAAAAAAATGAGAAATATATACGATTTAATAAATTGATAGCGATTAAACTATTTTTTTCAATTTTACCATTTATATAAACTTATTTATTAACAATTTAATCCTTTTTTAATTAAGTAACCAAAATTTTCAAATATCTATACTTTTATTTTAAAAAAGGATAATAAGATTTGGTGTAACATATTTTCTTCCTGTTTTATCCTTCCATTAAACTTATTTTATTTATGATTTTATCCTTCTTTATCAATTGTAAAGCCTATCTCACCTAAAAATTTCAATTTCGTTAGATTGAATGTCTCCACATAGATTCAAACTCGAAACCTCGTAGTTCTATGTTAGTTTCAGATGGTTTACCACTTCAACTACATACAAGAAAAAAGAGAAAGAAAGATGGACATGTTAGTGGCCTTATATACAATGATAATATAAAATATCAGTAACTAATTTTTTTTTCTTAACTACTCTAAAAGAATGCCAGTCATAACTATATAATTAAAAAATATTTCTACCTTAAATCGGACACCAAGTTTAATTTATTTTTTTATTATTATTGAGTATGAGTAAATTTATGAAATTAATACAATTACCTTCTTTTTTTTTTTTTGCATGACTTATCCCTTAAGAGAGTCCTTCTAGAAATTCCAAAGGTCTAAGTAAACCCTATCTTGTAGAGGATATAAAAATAATTTTGACCCACCAATAGACGTGCCTCGGTTCATACCCTATGCCGTAATAGTTAATAAAATATATTTTATTTTAATAATTTTTAATATATATTAAATTTACTACAATTATTTATATATTAAATACAAACAAACCTGCTTTAAAGGGACATTGAGAAAATACGACATTGCTCGGTTATAGTAGCTGTGAATCGTGAGAATCTTGTCTGGAACGTACTAGGCACATTCAAAATTTGGTGTCTCGCGGGCAACAATGACTACTAGAAAGAACGCCACAGTATCTTCAAAGATAGAGCCAGCAGTAACACGATCTGCGTAAGTTCTTTCGTAATTACTTATAATCAATTTAAGAATTATGCATATTTTACTACTCTAACCTGTAACGAAAAAAATGTCATGAGTCTAAATTATTGTTCATTATTATAATAATTTTTTCAGGGGTATTGTAAACCAAACCAAAATAAAACCGTAAATTCATCCAGAAAAATTGAAAACTTCAAAAAACCGAATATTATTGAATTTGTTTGTATGTTGTGAAAAAATGTCAGAGGATTTCAGATCACTTTTTCAAGATCGAACCATACTGAACCGAATCACATAAATAAATTTTAATATTTTAATTTTATTTTTTATTACTATAATATATTGCATTAATGTATTGGTTTTTGGTTTTAAATTTTTTTAACAGTAGTACTTATTAATTTGATTTAATCCATATTTTTGCAATTTCATAAGTTCCAAACATAATCGATAATTTTCATTTCATAATATTAATTTCTAATATTTTTAATATTATATTATCCATCAAATCAATTATTTTACAATTGAATATGATTATCGTTGTCCTCGTGAGCATGACGAAGCTGGTAGAGACAGTGCATTGTTTTATTTGATTTTTTTACAAATGGGACAATGTATTGTTATATGCAGGGATCAAAGTTAGAACCATGGACACCTCACTTATTCAACTTAAAAAGTGAATTTTAACCACTAGAATACTTGACAAAAAAAAAATTATCGTTGCTAAAATTCATGAGTAAGAGTATTATGGTATGTGTTATTATACTATACTTGTTCAATGCAAGATAATATTTCGATTTTGGGGTGGAACAATTCTTGATCAGAATTTACTTACCTCTCGGCTGAACCCCGAATTATTAGAGTTACACTCCTCTGGGAACCGGAGTGTTAACATACAAAAGGATAGTATTTGTAAAATAAACAATGGGATAATAATACAGTTAGTCTATAATTTAAGATTTTTTATAATTAAAAAATAAAGAATAGTCTAATCAAGAGTGCTTAGATGAGATGATACATGTCTCTTTAATTTGTCTTGGATTTGAATGCGAGCTTGAATATGCAACAGTGTTAACAAATTTGCGCGCGGAGGATATCATGTTTAAAAAATATAGTCTTTTCTTACTCAATATATTATAATTTTCTTTCCTATTCTACTCATTTTCTTGGTTTATATTTAAAAACAAAAAACTCTCAAACTTCTCCTAATTTTCTCATTGGCATCTCTTTCTTCATTTTGCACTGATGGAGGTTTATGCCAAGAAAAAACCATCCAAGAAAGCTTTAGAGGAACTGTAAGTGTTCTTTTTTTTTTTTTTGCATTTTCCAATCAACCATGCAAACAAACTTGTCTTCTTTTTACCTTTGTTGCAATTTTTCATATTTTATTGTATTCATTCTTATTGTTATTTTTTTGGGGCATGCTATCTCTTCAATTGTAATGGAGAATCTTTTAATATATGTATCAATGCAAAATGGATTCGTAAGATACCTTTTGAAACATTATAACACAAAAGAAATCTAACAAAAATACATTGCAACATGATATACTATAAAGTAAATGATGATTATGCCTTCTTTTTTTTGAAAGAATAATTATGTCTTGTAAGTAAGGATTGTTGAATTTAATTTGGATGTGTGTACTCATAGATATTGGAGCAATTCATCACAAACTTTTAATTTCCTAGTAGCTGTTTGAGTTTAATATTTTTAGATTAGACATATGATACTTTGAATAATTGTAGGTAATTTATCCAAAAACCCATCAAAATTAATCACATAAGTTAGTTTTCAAGCTGTATCCACAAACTAACTTTCACTTTACCAGCAAAATTGATTAGGTGACAAATTTTAATTTGATGATAGGTAAATTACCTACACAATTCTTCAAAGTAATCTATAAAAAAATTACCAATATGGTTGTGGTGTAATTTTCATATTTTCATCCTTTTCATGTATTGTTTTACATCGTGCCCATATTTTTAAAACATAAATGACTTGATTTTGTACTCTTTTGAGAGTGATTCTCTTTTGCACATCTTATACAAGATGAATCACTCTGATGTTTAATATTATATTCCATTTTGACGTGTATAATTTTTTCTTTTACCAATATGAATTAAAGTATTTTTCCATTCATTATTGCCAATTCTTTTCCATTAACACTTCACTTTTTTATTTTGACCAAGATAAACACTTTACTTATTCCAGTCAACTTCCTTATTTTCATCCAATCCGAAATCATTTATTTTAATCAAAATCAATTGGTCAAATCAAGCCAAATCATTTCTCATTTTCTTTCAACTAACAAGATATTACTTTGCTCCAAATCATTTGAATACCTAGTAATATATCTATCTATAGTTGAAAAAGTCTATTATTCAATGGAAAAAGCAAATGAATTAAAGGATCAGTTTCAGCATTCTTTAGCGGGAAAAAAAATAAAAGATAAAAAATTTTCACTTACCCTATTCTTGAATCATGATTTTTTTGTTTATCTGAATGTGTAGTAAAATGATGTGTACTTTTATTTACCGTACAGGGCAAGGAGACAGAAGAATGCTTTATTTGGAGATAATTCAGAATGTGCTGCTGCTGCTGCTGCTGCTGCAGGTACTTTTTCAACTATCATGTACCACTGTACTTATTAATTCTATAATGCACTATGAAATTGTTCTACTGTATAACTGCACTATATGTATTATGAGAAATGTGGTAATTTCTATCAAAATCAAAGTTTATGTTATTTATTTTATTTAAAAACCAATTGCACATATGTTTGCATTCTTCCATTTCACGGTTGCTTGCTGTTTCGATTCGACAGTATATATTTGTACCATATAAGTCTGTAACTTTCCGCGTTGGAACTGTCCACAATCGCGCGTTTTTCACAGTGATGGTTATTTCATTTAGGGTTTCAATTGTCTATTTATTCATTCATTTATGGTTCATGGATATTGTTGCATTTTTTAAAATAATTTTGTGTGATAGGTCAAGGAGCAGGTGAAGCAAAATGGGCTCTGTATCATTGCAATTACTGCAAGAAGGATATTACCGGAGTAATCCGTATTAAGTGTGCCGTGTGCCCAGATTTTGACTTATGTGTTGAGTGCTTTTCTGTTGGAGCTGAGCTGACACCCCACAAAAGCAATCATGATTACAGGGTCATGGTCAGTAACCATACTTTCAAATGTTTTCGTTTAATGTCTTGATCGAGAGAAAGGTTATGCGATAATTATCTGATACTGTTTTTTTATATCATAAGTTGAGCATAAATCATATTTGAAATAATTTATGCTTGTTTATCTGCCCAACCGCCGTTGAGAAAATTGCATTACTACTAGTTTCGGCAACATTGTTGTTATTATTGTTTTGTTTCTTTATATTAGTTTTTTAACATGGTTTCATGTTGACAGAATAAATTGTCTTTTCCTCTAATCTCCCCGGACTGGAACGCAGATGAAGAAATGTTGATTCTAGAGGTACTTGGTTTAAACTGATTGCGTAGGAGTAACGGTGACTAGTGGTGTAATATGACAAAGCATTATATTTGGTGTTGAAGAAGAAATCTCTTATTGATATCTGAATTTTCTAGCTATAATATTTTGGTTTTAGGGAATTGAAATGTATGGCCTGGAAAATTGGGCAGAAGTTGCTGAGCATGTTGGAACTAAGAACAAAGAGGCATGCATGGAACACTATAGGAAGTTTTACTTGAACTCTCCAGTCTTCCCTCTTCCGGTATGATAGGCTTCGAATGAAGCTTCAATTAGTGCTTCTTATCATATTCGTTCATATAAAGGTATTTTAAATGCTAATTGTTCTTATTTACTAGGACATGTCTCATGCTGTTGGGAGAAGCAGAGAAGAACTTCTTGCCACGGCGAAAGGGCAGGGTAACGACAAGAAAGGTTTGTCACAATATACGACATCACATTCATTAGTTTCTGTAGTTTTTAGTTTTTGTTGAAAAATGATTTCACTTACATAGTATACTATTATGACACATTCAACAATTTGCTAATTATCATTTTCTTTCATTCTCTATATTGTTTATATATTTTAGGGTCGGATTCTGGGCTCTCGGTCAACACACATGCTGCAGCTGGTGCTAACAAAAAGGCATCCAATAAAGGCCGGGGAAAAGCTAGATTGCTGGAAGGTGTGCATTTTATATTTGCTCATAAATCACAATTGACATTACATTACATTTGTTGTATTTAACCCTAGTCCTTTTGTCGTTGACAGCTTCTCCAAAGGACGGAGATTTTGGAGGAAATAAGCCAAATTCCTCAAGAAATGAAGGCCGTACTTTGGTTGAAGTCAGTGGTTATAACCCGAAAAGACAGGAATTCAATCCTGAATATGATGATGATGCTGAGAAATTACTCGCTGATATGGAGTTTAATGACAATGACACTGAGGAGGAGATAGAGCTCAAACTTCGTATTATACGTATCTATAATAAAAGGTAAACAACCATTTTAGTTTTATAGGTTTCTTTTCCTAAGTCATCCACACTCAAAATCATAAACAATAATGACATTTGTTGCATAGTATTGCTCACATTCCTATCTTTAAATTGAAAATGTTGCAGGCTTGATGAGAGAGAGCGCAGGAAGAAATTCATTCTTGAAAGAAATTTGCTATATGAAAATCCATTTGAGAAGGATTTAACACCCGAGGAAAAGGCAATATGCCGGAAATATGACATGTTCATGCGCTTGCATACTAAGGAAAAGCACGATGAATTACTCAAAACTGTTATCTCTGAACATAGATATCTGAAAAAAATTCAAGAGACTAAGGTTTGAGACATGGATGCCATTAAATTGTTATGGACATTCACTTTTTTTCTCTACTTGGAAAATTGAACAGTTTTCTGACATTTGTTGAACATGGCCGCAGGAAGCAATTGCTGCTGGTTGCCGCACTTCAGCTGAAGCAGATATATATCTGGCAAATAAGAGAAGAAATGAAGCTGAAGGAAATGCTCGAAGGGCAAGAGAAAATACTCATGTGGTCCCGAACAATCACGGGGTTCCGAATGCATTGATGTCTCCAGACTCTGCTGGTACAAGACCTGCAAGGTCAGCTAGTTCAAGTGCTGTCAATGCAACAAAACACTCTGCAGCAGATTTACTTTCTGAAGTAGTAAGCATCTTTTTCTATTGCCATGTTTTCATTTTAAAACTATACATTGCTGCTCATTTTGTTTTCTGAAACCGTCGGCTGTAATTTTCTATCAGGAGAAACGTTTGTGCTGCGAGTTAAGGTTGTCTCCAACTGTGTATCTGAAGATGCAAGAGGACTTGTCGGTACAAATGATTGCTGGAAGCGTCACTTCAAAGTCTGATGCTCATCAAATGTTCAAGAATATGGATACCATCAAAATTGACAGGGTGTATGATATGCTCATTAAGAAGGGTATTGGTTCCCCCTGAGACCTTTCTTAATCTATTATTCTGTTCAAGGACCCCTTAATAATAATCAGAATATAATTAAGTTATATATCAAACTATAAACATTTCTAGAAATTTTTGAAGTGTTGTATCAAGCTTCTGTAATAAGTTTCTATCCGACATTTTTCATGCACTGTGGAGTGGATAGAAGTGGTGTGTACTGGAATTTCACATAAAAATTTAATACTTGTTGCTTTTATGAATAAAATGACTTATTTGCTAAGATGTTGTTTTCTTATCTTCAATTGAATATAAATTTGATTTTGGAAAATGAATTTATGTGAATACTGTTATGCATAATTTTATCATAGTACCTATGCTAAATTGATTATTTTCTTGTATATTTATTAAACTATCATACATTTTATGCATACAACAACACTATTATGCAATTGATTCATATCACAGAGATTCGATAAAGTTTTACGTTGGCTGTTAAAGCCATCAAACATTATATACATATTTAACTAAAAATACAATGAGTTAACTTTTAGCAACAATTTGCATAAAAATATTTAATCTAATAATCTCATAAAATGTAGCCAAGTTATTTTGAGTTTTAAAACAATGATTTGACACATTTATAAAATGATGCGACAATACATCATTAGATAAATGTGTAAAATATTTTTTAATTTAAAGAACTTACAAATTAAATTTAATAGAAAAATATGTGTAAAAAAATGGTGTCCTCCACATAGTTGAGACGAGGAATCATCTACGAGCCATTTTTATTTTTTGGGTAACACAAATTATTTTTGGTACTTAAGTTATCATACACATATTTTTTTTGTGATACAACTGAATCTTGAGTTTGAAGAGGAGTGACTCTTAGGATTTATTTCATCTATATATATCAAACAGTTGACTCACTTAATAATAAAGGTGATTGATAAGTGCTTAAAAGTGTTCTAATTCATGTGTTAGTTTATGCATTTTGATCATTTGTTTTATAAGTTATTGATGGAAAAAACCTCAATTTTATGCATTAATGTCATTTATGCTTTACATGTCTTACTCAGCCCCTTTGTGGAGGAAAATACAAGCAAGGATCAAAAATAGCCAAAGTTCACAATATTTCGCTATTAGCAAAGTAACATCGGAAATGTTTGGCCATTAGCGAAGTTTTGGCGAAGTTCAGGAAGCAACATTGAAGAAATTCATTATTAGCGAATATTTCGCTGATAGCGAAAATTGTCCAGAGAGTGTTCGCCATTGGCGAAGTTTTGGCGAGATCAAAGAAATCCAACAGGATAAGGGCCACGTGGAGCCACCCCATTGGAGCAAAAGAGGATTTCCTGCATTTCACTAATAGCGAAATATTTAACTATTAGCGAAATTTCACAGAGACATCCCATATAAATAGTTTTCTCTTCTCTTTCCAACCATTTCATTACATTTTTATTACATTTTTCTGGTTTTTAGAGAGAGACTAGGGCTTTTCTAGAGAGAGAAACACAAAGTAAGGTAGTTAGGAGTATATTCAACCCAAGATTTATTGAGACATCATGAATCTAGGTATGGAATCTTCATCTTTTCTTCATCCTTTGCAAAGCTATCACAGACATATGTAGCTACATCTACCCTTGTGGGTTTTGAGGTATTTAAACAAGCTATTATGTAAACTCTTGATCTTTTAATATATGGTTCTAGCTTATTTATTCAATATTGTTGTTATTCTTGTGTTTAATGTTTTATTGAGATTCAAAATGATATTGACAAATACTTTTGGGTCTAAGAAATAGAATAAGAATCTATCTTAAGTTTTCATTCTAGACATAGATGTTAATATTTGATAATCACTTTTAATCTAGAACTTAATGCTTTTGGGTCGTTTAATAGGTTGGGAAATCGTCGATTAAACGATCCAATCGACTTTGTGATTGTTTAAATGTTTGGGAAATCGACATCTAACGATCCCTTAGGAATAACGATATCATTTGGACACGAATGATATTGTTGAGTGATTGTGATAATATCGTTTAAAAAACTAGAATCCGTTATTTGATCGAGAGATTGCAGCTGTTACGTTTGGTTGATATCTCTAACCCCAAGCGAAATAGCCTTATCTCTTCTCGCTTTACTTTTATGTCGAATAGTTAAAAATAGTTTTACACAAACAAACAATTTATACCCAAACACTTAATGTGATAAATGATGTTAAAATGTTTAAGATATACACAACTCCCTACAGAAATGATCATATTATACTTATGTGTAAATAGTTTATGACATATAAAAATCTTACATCATCGGTGACTACTCTTAAATTTTGATTATTGGTTTTACGGGGATGGTAGCTCAATATCTTTTTGTGCCTTTATTTATTTATGGACTGTTTGACTGTTTGTCTTTTCAATCTTGGCACTTTTTCTTGTTCAAAAAAAATCTTAGCACTTTTTGTGCTTTGATTGTTTTGTTTGATATAATTCTCTTTCAGCATCTTACAAAAAATCAAATAGTAAGGTTGTTAAAATTGACGGATTAAATTTAGATTTTTTTTTAAAAAAACAAATTATAAAAACAAATCGCCTTTGTTTGAAAATATAGAAGAATAAAAAATTTCAATTTATCTATGAATATAAATAAATTGTTTTGGTAAATATTATTAACATTTTAATTTAGTTTAATAGTATAATATAGCGGTGGAGGTTAATGCTGGAGCATGACGATCGTTGCTAGCAGCGGCGATCAACCAATGATCTCGTCTCGAAGATCGATGGAACTCTGACGTTGACCGCTATTGATCGTCACCACCTCACCAACATATTTTCTTTTTTATTAAATTTATATTTATTAAAATAAATATTCAGTTTTTTCTAAAAAAAAATAATCAGGTTTTAATACAATATTAAAATACCATTGACTGCCATTTTTTTTGAAAGAACCATTGACCACCATTGTTGACTCACATCAAAACACTCATATTTTTTGTATTTAACATGTTATTAATATTTAAGTTAAATTAATTTAAATATTTAATTTCTTTTTTTCCTCCAGTTTTTTTAGTTATAAAATTTATTAATATTTTACCAAAATAATTTGTATTAACTTTACAAATAAAATGTTTATATTGTATTCATTGAACTATTTTGTAATTTTAATTGATCTATTGAAGAAAAAATGGATGGATTGTGATACGCCTATAGACTGTGATCCATCCATAATATGAAATGGATGGATTGAATTTAATCCATTAACTAATTGCTTATTGGTTGATGAATTAATGAGTGAATAGGTGGATCAAATTGCCACTCCAACTTAATAGAAGATTTGAATAGCATAACCCATATGATTTACTTTTATTTTTGTTTGGTATCAAATGACTTAAATCGTTATGTGATAGAGGAGACTTGAAAGCGTGTTTAAATATTTTGAAACTTTTTTTTTAATTGATAATGTTTTTTTTTGACAAAAAATGACAATGTTGTTATTTTATTATCGAGAGAAATTGAATTCATAAACTTCTTTATCACTCCAATTATCTATGACGTTGCTTCTCTCAAACAATCAAGCTGCCTTATCACTTCTTGTTTGGCCATGAGGGGGACTTTCTTTGGATTGATTCATCACATTGAGCTAAAAACAACCACACAAGTGAGATGTAACACCATATATTCACCCAAAACTTTAAGGAAAAGACTTTTTGAGTCCACTCACTTATATGTTGCTCAACCTCAACCCTTCCATCCAAAGTAGGACTTTAACGATCACTTGACATAACACAATATGTTTCCCTCAAATGTGACTCTTTTTACTTCATTAATCCAACGTTAGAAATCTCTTATGGTCCCTCACAAAGTGTAACTATGCTCTGATACCACTGTTGAGTCATGATGGAGAGTAGTTGTTGGACCATTAGGGGGAACCTTGTTAGGTTGGATCATCACATTAAGCTAAAATCAACCACATATGTGACTTAGACACCATATCTTCATCCAAAACCTTAAGACATTAAGTACATGAGCTCTCTTACTTAAATATCGCTATAATTCTACTCTTCTATCCGCTTGTTCAAAAAAAATTATACTCTTCTATCCAATGTGAGACTTTAACTCACACTTGACACATCAAATCAATCTCTTTCTCAAGTGATACTCTCTACGTCTTTAATCCAACATCAAAAACCACTAGACCGAAACATCACAATGGACTAAGAGAATCAACACAACACAAGGAAGCTAAACACATCTTATCCTAAAACTTTAAGGTATTGGGTACATGAATCCTCTCGCTTATATATTGCTCAAATTCTACTATTTTATCCAACGTATGACTTTAAACCGCACTTGAAATATCACAATATTAGTAACCCTTACTATTATTACAAAAACAAAAATCTAGTATTTATATAACATTTTGAGAAGTTTCACAAAATCTTGGTGATATTAGACGTTGTATTAGACACAACTAAGAATGTAAATGGATATTCATACATATGGATGGATAGTATGATACTCGTGTCCATTTCATATCCATTCGGTCATACGCTAGGACGATAATCTACAAAATTTGAGGTACCTTCGAATAATTACATATATTCATAGATATCATTTTTTGAAAGGAAAAAAAAAAGCTTGTTGTAATTACCTAAAATTTAATAATAAAAGTTCACTACATTCATTTCACACGCAATTTAACAACAAAATTTATCGCATTCATTTCCTTTTTTTTTACCAAAACATAAGAATATCCATACATTTCATTTCTAACCAAAACAAAGTTCATCACATTACGATATTGACAGACACAGATACCATGAAATCCACATGTCAGATTTATCCACAGATACCCGCTAGTACACTTTCTTTTTTCATGCCATCCTGGCCTTAACTCATTTTTAAACGTTTGTTTATTATTTGAAAAAAAAAATCATTTTTGACTCTAAGTGAAAAGCTATTAGGATTAACTTTTCCCAAAATATATTTTTTCAAAAAAAAGAAGGTAACACATGAATTAGTTAAAACTTTTAATTTTAAATGAGTTTTATGGGTGGTAAACAAACATAAATAACTTCAAATTTTCCTTAAAATCTCTATAAAAGAATCTCGTTATTAATCTCTATATTCTTTTAACACAAAATCTGGTTTTTTAAAGCTGAAACAAACACATTCATATTATGTGAAAACAACAAAATTCCCATTGATAAAAAATGCTTTCAAAAACGTTCTCAATTTGCTATCACTGAAATTTAAAAGAAAATGTTTTATGGGTCCATTACCTGTTTGCTTCACACCCCAACATCAGTCCAGAAGTGTGCATATAAAGAAATTATCAAATTATACACGTTGAAATTTGTACTTCTGAAGAATGTGTGGGGTGGAAAATAGCACCCTTATATTGAATCTCCAAGTCACAACATAAATCCCACCACATGTTGATGGAGATCAAATTATGATTCCAAACACAACATTAATCTCATGGCTCATGCAACAATGATAGAATCACATTGTCGATCATTTTCCGATCCCTGATAATTTGAAATGCAAGAATCGCGACATATGGTAGTTACATTACATACAACCATATATGAATAGGTGCACATATTTAGCAAATTGTTCAAAGATAAAACTTTATATAGTACTTCATGATCAAAGGTAAAAACTAATTAAAATCTCAAAGTACAAACTTTACCCTTGGGAGATAAACTCCTCGATACGCAGTTTCAAGTTTCAGTGGATGTATGTGCAATTGTGCATCTAACAACCCACATGAACTAAAATATCAAGATTAGACTGTATAAGCTTTATAGATTGTTGATCTAATGAAAGACCTCAACCCAAAACATAAGCTATACACTAAAATGTACTAGAATAAGAACTTTACCACCATTATCCTCTGCATATGTATTACTACTACCCTGAAGTTTCATTTCATTATTATATACATTAAGTATATATAATCAGTAGGAGAAAGAAAAATCTCCCATTTACCTTTACCATATATTCATGTAACCTGTATTGCTCCTGCTGCATCAAGTTTTGGTTCAGAACAACCAAATTTTTCCTCCATCACCAAATTCTCCTCGCTGTCCTCTCCAGTGTTGTCAGCATCATCACCATCACCGTCGTTGTCCGAGCCATCATCATCACTGCTACTACCAGAGTTACAATCCTTGTCTTTATCAAACGCATCAACAACATTGTCAGTCTCAGTATCACCATCAAAGCCACCAGAGTCGATATCCTCGTCTTCATGAATGGCATGGAGTGGTGGTTTCCACAAAGTCATTCTCTTCATACCACCATTAAGTTCTTCCAAGCCAGATGATTTTTGCTCAACCTTTGGAGCAACTTCAACTTTAGCGATTGGTGGCGATTTACTTTCAAATGTTGCAGAACTGCCAGTCACAGATCCATTGACCACTGCAGAATTAGCTTGAAACTTGGGGCGGGGGGGATTTGAAGATAAAAAGCTACAAATGTCTGGCTTTCCCAATATATTAACCCACATGTTATCAATCCAATCTTGGGAAATTCGAAGGTCTCTCTTTTCAACCAATAGAAACTTCTCTTCACCTAAAGAGAATCACAAGGGTTATGAATTTTCCTTCAGTTGTGATAAAGAGAAGATGGAAACTAACTACAGATAATGCATTTCCAGAAACACTGAACAATTTTTCAAAAATATTCATCTATTTTTAAAATACATTTTCAAAAACTTTAATAATGGCTTCTAAAATATTTATTTTATTATGGAAATGGAAACAGGAAATACTACAAGAAAACAGGGCCCAAGTAATTTAAGTCATACCAGGCGAATAAACCTGACAGGTTCCATTTTCAGAAGCATCAACAGCAGTTATAATACTTTCCCACCATCCATCCCCACACCATGCATCCACAGCTGCTCCAATCTCGAAAGTACAACTTTTAACAGATTCAGGAGGGCTTGGCCGTACTAATAAGCGGCCGTCACACCTCATACCCAGTTTGTCAGGTTTTGCCACTCTTTGTGCAGGGATCCATTCCTACACAAATTAATAACAGGTTGAGAACCTTATTCTTCCTCAAAAATCACCCACAATCATTATTTATACTTGTATAAAAAATAACCCAGCCAATAGATATATAGTTTAATTTTGATACAAAGTGTAAAAAATTTACATCGTCAGCAAATCACAACCAATCACATGTGTGACTTTAAAAGTAATTATAAAGTCAAACGTTTTTAATGATGTGACGACTATGACTGATTGATAGTGTAAAAAAATCTTTACACTAACGGTGTATATGAACGTGTGCGTGTCACACACACACACACACACACACAGAGAGAGAGAGAGAGAGAGAGAGAGAGAGAGTGCGAGAAGAAATATAAGGCATTGCATACCTCTAGATGTTCTTCCTCATCTACTGCGTCCATTATGTCATCATACATAACCTTGAGCTTCTTATGAGATGCATACAGGATTGTACATCTAAACCAGCATCCTCTAATGCCACTATCTTGAGAGAGAAACTCTACCTTATCATTGACCTTAAAAGGCAGTTCAGGCTTAGGTTCGATACCCTTGCCCATTGTATTTCTTGACAGTTTTAGTTTCAGACTCGGGTATTTCGGTACACCATTTGGCATCTCATTCATAAGAGAAGAGTTTTGCAGACCAGAAGAACTCTTTTCAGCTACTGAGTACTCCACAGAACTTCTATTCCTCTTATTGGTGGACCTCAAAGGATCATCTTGAGTGAAGTTCCCACCATCTTCAAATTTCGGACAGTCCGCCTTTCTTTTGGGAAGAAGAGGGCAATTCAAACCAGAAAGTATAGGCTGGTTACTATAACCGCTCAGCTTAGTAAGTGCAAAGGGTTTCAGCTTGTTATTTTTAAGCTGCCTAGAACATACATGGATCTCAGATGAAGAGGTACGCAGCAACTCAGCTTTGTATTTCTCGTAATGCTTAGGAGTCAGAACAGTTGCAGGACCATTGATGCACTCAGCGCTGATCACCTGAACATTAGGTGTGATGAAAACCTCACCCTCATGAAGATCAAGCTCTGGAATCACATGCTTAACTTCCTGACCACGATGAAACCACCGTACTTTCACCCTTTTTTGTTTCTTTTTGTCTTCATACATATCTTCCAAGTAACCGAGATAGTGATTTTCCTCTTCAGCCATAATATACACAAATGAATGAACCTATAAATTAGAAGAAATATTTCAGAAACATAAAATTATCTCTGTATCCCAATAAAAGTCAATGATAACAAGGGTCTGTGTGGATTGACTTATTTGAGCTTATTCACTGACATAAGCACTTGTGAGATTGTTTGGGAGAGCTTAGGGAAATAGCTATGACATGTCCATAAGTTATTTTTAGCTTACTTTCATAAGCTCTCCAGGATAGCTTATATATATAAACACAGTTTTACTTTATTTTATCTTTCATTATAAAAATAGCTTATATATAAATACTTGTATGATAAGCGCAAAATTAAGCTGCTTATCCAAACAGGACCCAACAATGCGTGGAAATAACTGAGATGTAACAACAAAACAAACAGTTTACATACATATATGGTTGTCCCTTTCCTGTCAAACCCTGAGTAGTGCTTCAGCTGTTTAGCACAAAAGGAAGAAGCACCTGACCATACAATATCTGAACTTTGAATGTTCAGCTTCTTAGAAATCTGCAGTGCAGAAAACATAGGCATGGTGAATTAATCATGGCATATAGGGTGCGTTTGTTTCGGCTTTAAAAAAAATAGATTTTGAGTTAAGAGAATCTAGAGATTTTTTTTTTAGAGATTTTTTAAAAAAATTTAAAGCTATTTCTGTTTGTTTACTAACATAAAAATCATTTTTTAAGATCTGAAGCTCTTACACTTGAGTTCCTTGTATTTAGAAAAAAAAAATAGATTTTGGAAAAGCTACTTGGAATAGCTTTTCATTTTGAGGCTAAAAATGATTTTTTTAACAAAATTGATTTTTAAAAAATCTGAAACAAACACTAAAAAAATAAAAAAAAAGTGATTTTTTAGTTGAAAAAAAGCCCAAACGGGCTCATAAAGATACAGAGGAAACTAACGACAGATGGATTTTATTAGCCATTGGTTCTATACCAGTTTATCAGGTATTTTTCTGTTATTAGCATTGATTCCATCTGTGAACAACATATCAGGAGATCCCAGTCCTGCAGCGTTTGCTGAATCATCCAGCAGTGTACCTGTCAAAGAAAAATTGAGGTTGCTCAGAAAACTTTTCTTTCCGTAACAAGAATAAAAGTGGGTTCAAAGTGGAGTGATAAACCATGTTGTAGCAAAAGAAAGAGACAGCAAAAAATGAAATGCAACGGCCACAGAAAACTAGCATGAAGTATCAAGACACCAAGTATTGTCTTCATGGACACACAACAACAACAACCAAGCCTTATCCCACTAAGTGGGGTCGGCTACATGGATCAAATTACGCCATAATGTTCTATCATAAACCATATTTGGACACATAGCTCCAGACAATAAAAAATTATTTGCCAATTGATCAAAGGATACCCTGTCAAATTTTTCTAGCCATATAAAATTAAGCTAAACTTGCATCCAAATAAAAAGAAGAAAATAACAGGTGACCATTGTTATGAGGGATCCACCGGTATAGGGGGATCGAGAGTCAGAAATATGCAACCCTGTCCCATTAAAAGGAGAGGCTATTTTTTGCTACTACCATACATGGTTATCAAATCAAGATTAAATCTTGAATTGAAAGACTTATTTTCAGAGTCATGAATCAAATCTATTAGAAAGCGATTTATAGCAAAATTATAAATCAACAAAAGTAAAGTGGCTGGCTATACAAAGTTGACCATAAAAAACAGTTGACTACACTAAGTTTTCGCAGTGTCGGAATTCACCATAGTGAATCTAGATTCATAATTAATCGGGATTCAAAATGATATATCCATATCCAAAATCGATAAACATACGAGATTTGTATCAATCGGGTTCAGTTTTATATCAAATCGAGATACAACTCTCATGTATCATGAGATATTGATACTACAATCCCCATGCAGCAACCTTACCGATGGATCAAAACTCGAAACTCGGGAGAAACTAAAACAAGAAAGAAAAATATTAGGTTTTGATCTCGAAAAGCTAATCGATTTGATAAGCAGAAGATGCTCCCACCATGTTTAATGCATTGATTGTAAATAAAAAATGGAATGAAATAAAATAAACAGAACACAGATCTAAAACACAACAGATCACAGAAATCACAATCTGGCAGCTACGGAAAGGTTAGGAAGTTAATCAACAAAATAAACAGTACCCATTTCCTTATCCATCAAGCCTCAAGGATTACAACAGATTTCTCCCCCACCACTCCGTATCCTTTATCACAGCAACAGCCTCAACAGTGTTGAAGAAGCACAGGCTTGTGTAATTTCTCAATGTAAAGTGTTTTCGGAATGGCATTAAAGCGACGCGTCAGTGGGCTTTAGCACTGTCCAATAGAGTGTATTGCGTCACGTTACAAGTACGTGATCTTGCATTGACTAGCTGACGTGGTTTAAGATTGGACTATTATTCGTTGGGCTGGGCTGAGTAAATAGTTTGTATGACTTGGATTTAGTCAGTGTATGATACATTTCAGCTCCACGTGGTTGCTGAACCCTAAAACCCTAGTTCTCTAGTTATCACCTCAATCTTCCTCATTTCATCATGGTTTTAAATTGTAGCTAGCGCGTAACCACAACTGCAACCACCATGTAAAGACTTTTGAGGTCTTCGGTCACCACTGCATTGCAAGCACAATTGCAACTACATTTACCACATTTGTTCACAATTTTCTACAATATCGATAATCATTACGTAACCAAATCACAATTGATAACGTTTGCATTGACCAACAATATAAGTGATCATGAATGACGTATACAATTCACAAAGCACATACTTACCAAATTCTTTGAAAGGTAACTCATAAGAAGAAGTACATTGTGTGGTTGATAAAAAAAAACATGTAGCATCTAACAAGAACACATGAGCTTAGGTAAAAATAATAACACGAAAAAATTCCCGAAAGCCAATAACCATTCATACAATAAAACAATTCACCACATACACTTGCATCCACAAACAATAACTCATAACAAATAAATCATTAAAACACATGAGAATCAAATTGCAATAGAATCAAACAAAATTACCATTACGGTGCAATCGATTCCTCGAAACCAAATGGTTGAGCCAGTCAACAACCTCCCTCCTTGCCCTCCATTTATAAACAACGTTAGTAGATCCATAATCCATCAAAAATTGTTGAGGAACAACATACATCATGTGCCTCACACTCCTCTCAGTCCCCACAACAGCTAGCACCGAATCCCCCGACATATGTCTCAAGTAAAAATGAATCACACGGTTCCCACGCTCTTGACATATCACTTGCTCCTCCCATGACACAAAAACAGCATCAACCTCATCACCAGACATCCTTAAATCCTTCAAAATCCACCACCACAACCAACAGCAAAAACAACACTCTACACTACAACATTAAATAACACAACAAATAAATAAACAATGATGGGTTGTTCCTAAACCAACCCTAAATTGGTGTAAGGAAAAACCCTATCAAGCTATCCCAAAAAATCCTAAAACTCAAACCATTGATGAAAAAACCAAAACCACAACAACCCAGATGAAAAAATTCAATCTTTTTTCAGTCTAGAATCAAATGGGGCAAAAGGGTGGATCAAGATTAAAGAGAGAGAAACTATAGCGTCATGGTACAAAAACTATAGAAGTGAAGTCAAACAATGTGGCACCATCAAAACCAAAGGAAAACAACAAAACAAGGATTAAGGTTCATTCATCGTACTACGTCATATGATGTTTATGTTGTGGAAAAACAAAAACCCAGGTTTTGTGAAGTGGGGTTCAAGGCAATGGATGAGAGAGAAAGAGAGGATTTTGAAGGGTGAAAAAGAGGGTTTGAAGAAAATGGTTGAAACCCTTTTGAGAGTGAAAAAAGGGTTTGTGATGAGAGTGAAAACGATGATGAAAAACCTCAAAAAGAACAACCGTGTTTTTGCTCTTGTTCTTCTTGTTCTTGTGGTGAATCAAAGGAAGAACCTAAAGGGTATTAAGGGAATTTTAGTGTTTTCTTGAGAGGGATATTCCAGTGTTGCATATACACGTGTGTTCTTGACACGTGTCATTTTCATGATTCTATTTTGACCACTTGATTCGATGATGGTCAGTGTAGGGTACCGTAGTACTTGCATTTTTGGTTTGGAAGTTTCTTTACGACGTCGTTAGGTGAGGTGTGTTGTTCACAAAGTCAAGGATTTTAACCAAACTCTAGTCGTCATTTCTAGACATGCCCAATGCATACTTTAATGGAAAATAAATTTGGCCAACTTTTTTTTCCTTTTCAAACTTAGGTTTTTGACCTATTATTTGATTCAGCTATGGTAAAAAGCATCGAGTCGACAATGAGATATTTGTTTCTTACTGTATAAAGTTTGGGTAATAGTCACTTTTCTTCCTGAAATTGTAATGAATAGTCAAAATAGTCTTTCAATGTATCAAAACTTCAAAGTAGTTCCTAATTGCGTATTTTGTTAGTCAAAATAGTCCTTAATGTTAAAATATTTCATTAATATTGTCAGATTAGTCCTCCAATATACTTACTTATTGTCATATTAGTCCTTAAAAGTACATGTTTATTGTCATTTTAGTCCCTATATGAAAAGAGTTATTGTGAACATTGAGAGGTTATTTAGTGTCAAGGACTATTTTGACTAACAAAATGCACAATCAGGGACTATTTTGAAATTTTGATACAATGAAGGACTAAAATGACTAATCATTACATATTCATGGACTAAAGTGACTATTACCCCTATAAAGTTTGACTATCATCGAAATAA
>Ga0315913_1001067_pt1 | contig 28493 bp, 19 predicted proteins | sample MpolsnodulesMG_FD_207736 | JGI IMG/M metagenome (GOLD analysis project Ga0315913, IMG submission 207736) | Medicago polymorpha root nodule microbial communities from Los Angeles, California, United States - small nodules | ecosystem: Host-associated > Plants > Roots > Nodule | place: USA...
CAAAAAATATTAATTTATTAGTTTTTTTTTTTCTTCTAAGAAATGAGTTTATATATATTTGAACATCCATTATCAGACAACTTTTGTGACAATTTTCTCTCTCATATTCACATTATTTTTTATTTTATTTCTCTATTGCTTTGATTTTCGTACAAATATCTATTTTTTATTTGTAAATTATGGTTGTCACATGTAAAAATCAAGGGTTAATATAGGATGGGACTACTAAATGACAAATGACAAATTGAAGGAGAGGTCATCAACAATTGGTGAAAAGTTGGAGGAGTTTTCTAGAAACTCACTAACTACTCAAATATATAAAATCCCAAACCCTAAACCCACTTCACTTCGTTGAGTTTCGTTCATTCTATCTCAAACACCATCCTCTTATCCACTCTCTCCAAACATGGCTTCAACCAACGCTCTCTCCTCAACCTCAATTCTCCGTTCTCCTACCAACCAGGTAACTAACCATTTCCCCTTAATTCATTTTCATTTAATTTCTCCCAAAAGCACTTAACTACAAAATCGATTATAATTAATTCGATTATTTGTTTCAGGCACAAACAAGTCTTAGCAGAAAGGCGAACCAACATGGGAGGGTTAATTACAGACAGAAAGTTAACCGTTTTACGGTTAAAGCAAGTGCTAAAGATATTGCCTTTGACCAAGATTCACGCCGTGCTATGCAGGCTGGAATTGATAAACTTGCCGATGCTGTTGGCCTTACTCTCGGACCCCGAGGTATATGATAATTTGAGTAATTGAATGTAATTATATGTGCTGGTGTCGTGTTTCGAGTAATTGAATGTAATTACATGTGTTGTCAGATACTGAACATGTCTTCAATCTGAAGTGTCGGTGAAATGATAGAATGTGACTTTTACTCAAATTTGTGTGTATGAATCTGAACTGAATGTATGTTTTCGGATAAAACATGGCCCTGTTTGGAAAAAGAGATTATTTTGCAGCTTATAGCACAGTAAGCACTTATGAATAAGCTATTTATGTAACACAAGATAAAATTGAGTCAAATTGTTTTCGTATAATCTATAAGTTGTTTTAATAAACTATACCGGCGAGTTTATGTAAATAATCTGGAAATAGCTTATGAACATTTCATAAGCTGTTTTTGTAAGTTTTCTCAAATAGTGTCAGAGTGTTTATATCAGTAGATAAGCTCAAATAAGCTAATTGGAACAGACCCATGTATCTTTTTGAAATGTACTTCTAGAAACATGTGTGGATTTTTTTAGAAATGTGAGGTGGAAAATGTTTCCCTCTTTATATAAATAAATAAATTGTCTTTTTTATTATGAAATTTTAATATTATTGCTATTATATGGGTAAGGAATGTGAAACATTGTTTTTTTTTTTTTTAAGGGAGGAATGTTGTTTTGGATGAGTTTGGAAGTCCTAAGGTTGTTAACGACGGTGTGACAATTGCAAGAGCTATTGAGTTACCTGATGCTATGGAAAATGCTGGTGCAGCTCTAATTAGGGAGGTATGTGATAATTGATAAATAAAGAGTTTAAATTATTTTGTTGCTTATAAAGATTTTTGTGTACATGGTTTTTTATTATTGTTTTTTTTGTTTGAATCGGTGGTTTTTGGTTACTGATGATGATGATGTTGATTTAAAACTGAAGGTTGCTAGTAAAACTAATGACTCAGCTGGAGATGGGACTACAACGGCTTCGATTTTGGCTCGTGAAATCATTAAGCTTGGACTTCTCAGCGTGACATCAGGTGCTAATCCTGTGTCCATCAAGAAAGGAATTGATAAAACAGTAGCGGCTTTGGTGGAAGAGCTTGAGAAGTTGGCTAGGCCTGTTAAAGGTGGAGATGATATAAAAGGTATTGGTATTAGTATAAGAACATTTGATTTGGTTTCATTTTTTATTGGTTGTTAGTATGTTATGCTAATGAGTTTTGATGCTGTAACAGCTGTTGCTTCTATTTCTGCCGGAAATGATGAGTTGATTGGAACAATGATTGCTGAAGCAATTGGCAAGGTTGGACCTGATGGTGTTTTATCCATTGAGTCTTCATCCTCGTTCGAGACAACCGTCGAAGTCGAAGAAGGAATGGAGGTATGAACTCTTTGCTGATCCGACATCTTTTCTTTCCTGATGAATGTTTATAATTGGAAGAAAAGAGTTTTAAAGCTTCCATTTCTAATTCTATTGCTTTTATGACTTGTAGATTGACAGAGGGTATATCTCCCCCCAATTTGTTACAAATCTTGAGAAATCAATTGTTGAATTTGAGAATGCAAGAGTCTTGATTACTGACCAGAAGATTTCCGCAATAAAAGATATAATTCCCCTGTTGGAGAAAACCACTCAATTGAGAGCCCCTTTGCTTATCATTGCCGAAGATATCACTGGCGAGGCTTTGGCTACCCTTGTTGTGAACAAGCTGCGTGGTATCCTTAATGTGGCTGCCATTAAAGCTCCAGGATTTGGTGAGAGAAGAAAGGCCCTCCTTCAAGACATTGCAATATTGACAGGTATGTTAAATTTATACGTATTTATTGTTTTTTGGATACTGCAAGCATCGTAATATATGTGGTGATGTCCAGTCATGTACAATGTAGGTTTTTACTGTTTAATCATGTTAAATAATGGTTAATCCTGTTCAAAAATTTAATTTATGTAAAAGAAGATATAGTCATTGTTTAGTTACTTTTGATATTTGTTTCAACTGTTTAAGTTATTCTGCCATGATACAACATATGGCAAGGAAACACAAGTTGTGGAATTATCATATACATTTCTTTGACAATTTTGTGCATTTAACTGCTAGGTGCTGAGTTCCAGGCCAGCGATTTGGGCCTTCTTGTTGAAAGCACCTCAATTGAACAACTTGGTTTGGCTCGAAAAGTGACCATCTCCAAGGATTCTACCACTATTATTGCTGATGCTGCATCAAAGGATGAGTTGCAATCTAGGGTTGCACAACTGAAGAAAGAGTTGTTCGAGACAGACTCAGTTTACGATTCGGAGAAATTGGCCGAGAGGATCGCTAAATTGTCTGGTGGAGTTGCAGTCATCAAGGTCGGGGCTGCTACAGAGACCGAACTTGAGGATCGTAAACTTAGAATTGAGGATGCCAAGAATGCAACATTTGCTGCCATTGAGGAAGGTATTGTTCCCGGCGGAGGTACAGCATTGGTTCATCTCTCTGCTTATGTTCCAGCAATCAAGGAAAAACTAGAAGACGCAGATGAGAGGCTAGGAGCTGACATTGTTCAAAAGGTGAGAATGCTTATCAAATTTGCACATATTTTGACCAGTATGCTATGATTATTGTTTTCACGTTATGTTCCATGATTACAATTTACAACAATCTGAAAAAATAAAATAATATCAACATTTTCAGGGTATTCTGGTATATTATTTATCCCATACTCTGTTTCCTTGTTTGGGTCACAAGGGGAAAGGAATAATTTTAAGATTTTACTCTTGTCGTGCTATTATGAGTGTCACATTAGCAAAACAATCAAGTCAAAATGACTGTTATTTCCAGTTTTCAAGAAAATCCATTTCTTCATCGCTTTTAATTTTCCCAATCTAAACTTCATCAATATCTAATATTTGACAGGACTAAAAAATATTACTGATGAGATGTTTTTTCCTTTTGTCGATGTATAGGCATTGGTAGCACCTGCATCATTGATTGCTCAAAATGCTGGAATAGAAGGTGAAGTAGTCGTGGAGAAAATTAGGAGTGGTGAATGGGAGGTTGGTTACAATGCCATGACAGACACTTATGAGAATTTAATTGAGTCCGGAGTCATCGACCCTGCAAAGGTAACAAGGTGTGCTCTGCAGAATGCTGCTTCAGTGGCTGGAATGGTCTTGACCACACAGGCCATTGTTGTCGAAAAGCCTAAGCCCAGGGCAGCTGTGGCTGCTGCCCCACAAGGCCTTACCGTTTAAGTTTTAGATTAATCTTTGTTGTAGGTTAATTACGGCAAACAGTTTTGAGCAGAAAAGTGAAAGAGCTTGTGTTTTCGGATGACTGTTCAATTGAAAAAAAAAAACTGTATTTGTAAACATAGTTTAAGATTTGTTTTGATTGATGAGGGATAAGGGAAGTGATAAATTTGCATTCAAGTCATTTTGTTTCATAATAATTTAAAAGTCTTTGACGTCTTTCCAGTAACTTACATGTTTCTTAAGGCAATCATTTAAAACAGAACTAGATATTGAACTGGCAAAAGTTTTAGCTTATGGTTTAACTGTTCTTACTTCTTTCTATACTAGTCAAGAATGTCACCACCACAAAAAAATAAAAAATAAGAATGAAATTTTGATTGAACCCGGATATAGTCGTTGTGCCTTTCAGTGAAGCAACAAATGTTTAGCTATAACAAAATTATCTTTTACGTATAAATGCAATCAATTTTATATTTCAAAACAATTGAAAGTATTAATAAGGGTATAGTTAAAAAAAGAGTGATAAATACATTTAGAAATTTGTAATGATCTTATGCTTAAGGACAAACACTGTTGTACTTGGGCTTAAAAATAAAGGACAAAGAGAATAAAGATTTTGACTGCACCTAAAATGATGAAATCAGTTTTGGCTCCTCTACTAGTGCAGATCATGGGAAAGTCTTTAATGGACTTAACCTCAAATAAATATTATTTGGGCACATTCACATAAAACTAACAAAATTAAATAAAAAATATTTAGCAACATCAATTAATATATTATAATTTTAGTTTTCTTCAATTTTTTCTTAGTTTTGTGTGTGTGCCTAAATATTTTTATTTGGGTTTGTGCCTAATCAAGTGTGCCTCAACAAGTCATAGTCGAGTTGAGTCTTCGGAGATAGAGTCCAACCATACAAAGAATGAATTCTATATCCGAGGCTCATGACTGCTTAGTTGAGTTCAGCGTAGGGTCTCTTGAAAAACCTCGACAAGCAAAAATTAAAGTGCTACTAGATGAGAAAAACTGAACCAAGTTAGCCAAACTTATAAGGCAATACTAAGAGTGCTTTGATTGAGACTATCACGAGATGCCTAGCTTGGAAAGGGAGTTGGTAGAGCATCTTCCTATCAATGAATGGTTTAAATCTAAAAAGAAGTTGCCTTAGAGGTTTTAACCTTTAGTTGATGCCTCAAATAAAGGATCGGATTGTGAGGTTACTAAATATTGGGTTCACTATCTAGAAGACTAAGTACATGTGGTTATCCAATATTGTACCAATAATTAATAATGGCGAAGTTAGGACTTATATCCTATGTAGTGATAAAATTAAATGGACTTTAATTTGCATTTGAGGAATCAGAGCAAGAATTCTACTCTTCTCCCAGCACAAAACACTCGCCCAACTGAATTTATAAAATTACCCCTGCGTTACTTAAGTAATGTTGCGTTACTTAACTCATGATGCGTCAGTTAAGTCACACAGAGTTACTGTTTCTGTACAAAACTCATCAGTCTATGCTCCAAGCACCATTTTCTTTCCCTCCACAGTTTTGATGAATGCCGTTGCCACAGTTTTCCCTGAAACATACACTATGCTTTGTTATTTTCATATTGGGAAGAATGTAAGGGCTAAGTGCATCACAGATTGTAAAGTTAAACCAAAGCCTCCTAAGGATGCAAAAGTTGACAAGAAACAAGTGAAGAATGACAAGGAGAAGAATAGAGATGTTGTTGAGAAAATCGTGAGCGCTTGGAGGGTTATGTATCTAGACGCGCATTGAAATTTATCTATGATGAATTGAAACACTCCAAGACATTCGGCTTTGGTAAGGAAGATTGTGGTTGTGTGCAAAAGACATCGTACGGTTTACCTTGTGCGTGTATTATTGCCATGAAAAGTAAGCAAAAATTGCCTCTTGTATTGGATGATATATCCTCATGTTAAACTTCATGTTCGTTATGTAGATGTCAAAAAGAGGGCTAGGTTCTTTGTAAACCCCACCGACAAGTTGGACGAGTTGAAGAAAAAACTTGATGACTTCTTTATCCATATTGGTTCAAATCATAGAACATGTGATGTGATTGTAAATGTGTCAGGCGTGGACTTGGGGGAGGATAAGGAAGAAGACTTCTGGAAGACCATGTATTATCCACAACTTCTGAAAGATGGTAGCGACATTGATTACATGTTTAGGTTAATGGTTGAGGATAACACTTTACATCTTTATGTCCGATCCGTTGAGGTGTAATATTAATGAACGTGTAATAGTCTAATGTGTTTGAATTTGTGTCCGTAATGTTGAATTTAAATGAATTTGTGTTATGTGCAATTTGGATCGTTTATGTGAGACTTTGTGATTTTGAGAATTTTAGGACAAATTGATGTAATTTGGATCGTTTATGTGTCATTATATGCGATTAAGTAATTACGCGTCATTAACGACGAATTTGTGTAATTTGGATCGTTTATATGTGATTATGTGATTTTGAGAAAAACGATGAATTTTGGTTATTTGGACCGTTATATGATTTTGGGAATTTAAGTACATATTCATGTAATTTGGATCGTTTACGTATCGTTAATTGTGATTAAGTGATTACGGGTCATTACTGAATTTGTGTAATTTGGACCGTTTGGATCGTTATGTGTGATTATGTGATCGTGACAAAAACGATGATTTTGTGTAATTTTGATCGATTATGTCGTATTATCTGATAATGTTGTTAAGCTGGCGTAATTCGGTTCAATTATGAGTGTGTAAAGATTACAAGTCATTAATGACATAATTTGCATCGAATGCATATCAGTACAACATTTAATGCTATACTGATATATGAGTAGGCGTGAGTTAACTCACGCAGTGGTTTTCACTTGCGTGTCTTAAGTCACGCCGCGTTAGTTAAGTAACGCATCATTTTACACATGTGTTAGTTAACTAATGCAGGGATATTTTGGTTAGTTTGGTTGGGTGAGAGCAAAACTTGCTGGAAGAAGAGCAGAATTCTCAGAGCAATCATTTAAAAAAGGATGAAAATCCATAACCTGAATATGAACCCTACCAAGTATTTTTAGTATCAACAAATATAGCCAATGATTAATCAATGCTTAGGGATGAACTAGTCGAGTCATCGATTGATGATTCTAAATATGAAAAAAAAAGCAAATTAGATAACTTGGTAGGCCTAGATGGTGGAATATTCGATATTTATCGAATTATTGCAGCCAACATACTATTGCTTTTTCTATCATACACTCTTCTCACACGCCCGATTATTTTTTTACGAAAATATCTTTTGTTCCAATTATATAATTCGAACATATATTTCAGATTATATAATTCGAACCGACTAAAAATTCAAGGAAATGATATAACTTTGCTCTAGTCTATCCAAAACTTGTAAACATAGGATTCATAAAATACAATCCAAAAAATTTCAGAATGGTTTGGAAAATATAATCTGAAATGTGTCAAATCTTATAAAAGACCATTTTAAAGACGAATTACAATGTATAAATTGACCTATTTCAGATTATATCATTTGAACTTGTTTGGTTATTTAACCGAAATTGTCTCAAATTTAAGTGTCATCCATCTATCATGCAAAGAAATGTTAGTTAATAAAACCTTACACTCCTCTTTGAACCTCTCCTCCCACACAAACAAATTTCTTCTCCAACTCCAACAATCTCTTTTAACATTATTACCTAACATCACCTCTTTCACAATCACGTTTTTCTCCACCGTTAAATTAAACAACCTACTTAAGCGTTCATTCAAAACCACCCCACTCAACCATGGTTTGTACCAAAATAACGTGAGAATTCCATTATCTACTTTTTAGTAACAATATCCACGAACCATCTCCTTCCACTCTCCTCATCATCTCTAACAATATACTCCTATTCAGTCATTATTATAAGAAACAAGACCAAAAAACATGAAAACCAATGCAACAATTAATTATTGTAACTTTTTAAATATTTTTACAAATATATCCTAAAAAAAATCGCAAAACATTAAATATAACTACTATCCTAAAAAAAATAAAAATAAATATAAAAAGTTTTTTAAGAAATAACTATATTTTAAAAGTTGTGATATTTTCTTATAAATATGACCTAATTTTTTTTGAAAATTTTCGACCGAAGGAGTAAAATATATTCTTCCACCAAATCAAAACTTTACTCCCCCAACCACTACTAACAAGAATGTAATCAGCAGGTACGCCAAAACATCCCTCCTTAATCTCCAACATCATCATTTCCTTAAAAGATATAAATTAAAAACTTTTAAATTCCTCGCATCAAAACCTCCATAATTTTTAGGTAAACACATTTGGTCCAAATAAATCTAATAAATTTTGCGAGCTTTTTCACTCTCACCCCACAAAAAAGGTTAATTAGCATGTGCGCTCAACACACACTTAAGACCAATTTCTTTTATATTTTGGTTCGTATAGATTGAACCATTTAGGTAAATTGTGAGTTATTTAAAAAAAAAAGGTAAATTGTGAGTTATGCGATTTAAATTTGCACATTCAAAGATTAGTCCCTGAACTAAGTTTATAGGATATTCAGGGTTCAAATCTAACCCTTGCATATAATATGCAATATCCTTATCAAGTATCAACTTAGCTAAACTTAAGAAGATATTATTATTATTATTATTATTATTATTATTATTATTATTATTAATTTTTTTTTATAATTAACGATATTTTATCGCTTATAATTTTGCCACGATCACTTGTGGTTTTTTTACTTGTTATCAACAAAAGCATTTCTTGTTTGGCTTAAAAAAGCAATTCTTTTAGAAGAATATAAGTTCGATTTTTTGTATTCTAAAAAAACGGAGGGTGTAAATTATTTTAAAATACTTTCTTGTTCGGTGTTCTTGGTAGTATATTACTTACATGGTACTAGTTTGAATTTGCCTTTTGTAATCAGACTGCTCATGAGTCATGACATGCTGGTAGTAGCCATGTTAAAATGCGTGCCTATGATCAAATATATCGACTTGTTCAACTTCTACCCTACCCACGTGTTGCCATTTGACAGTGTCAATACACACGTGTATTACTTAAGAAATACGTGGGTCGACTTTGCATTAAAATTGACACATTGTAGCATGCTAATTAACCTTCTTACATGGTTTATATTTAGCGATGACAATTGGACCTAGGTCTGATGGACACCCGCAAAAAATGTCTGTAATGGGTAGGGTAAAACCCCGCTTTTATGAGTATAGGCTTGGGTCCGAATAACTACCCACAAATTTAAATGGATATGGGTGTAGGTAAGGGCACTATACTACCCACGTCTGCAACCCGCATATACATATTTTTATAATATAATAAATACTTTATTTATTTTTTGTGCATAATTATTTAATTTATTTAGCTATTTATGTCTATATCTAAACCTGAAAACTAATACATAACTGTTTCATCCTTCCCTTCATACCTTAAATAAATATGATGTTTATTTTAGCACTCTTTTTATGTATTTTTGAATGTTTTTACTTTTATTTTCGAAGGATATTTTGGATGTTTTTTTATTTAACTAAATATTATGATTGATACTATTTTATGAGTTGATTTGAAAATTTTAAGACCATAGTTTTATTTTCAATTGTGATATATTTTATTGTCTTTTCATATTTAAAGTGCGGGTAATAGGTGCGGGTATAAGTATTTAGGTGCCCATAGAATATGAGGAAAAACACTAAAGTTATTGTCCAGGAGGGTACGGACTCGAATACGGATATTTTTTACAAATGCGGGTATGGAGAAGGGTACTATAGTACCCTATCTATTGCGTACCCGTTTCATCCCTAGTTTATAATATCAGATTCTTCGATTGTACCAAAAATGCTTCTATAGTACGCCCAATATTTTGTTTTTAATTACATACTGCCCACTCACTCACCCTCTATGCTCTAGCCTATAGTGAGATTTGATTTGAATACATTGTAATTAAAAAAAATATGAGTCTAAACGAAAAAGTTAAACGTTCGCAGGTAACAAGTCAAGTTTCGTATTTAGCCAGAACAACGGCAAAGCTAGTACAATTTTTACAAAAGAGGCAATAAAATATATTTTTGAAACTAATATGTTAATCTTATTTATTGTTTTATATGTCTGAAATATGATTAACTTCGGTGAAAAGAATCTTAGAAAAACAAAATACATATTTTTGCATTTATTTTTACTCTGTTTTACATTTATTTTTATGATGCGAATTCGGAGTGAACATATTGTACAAAAGATCCACAAATATTGTAAACATATCGTTAGTTAGTCAATATATCGACTTCAAAGAAGACTCAAAAGTCTTCATTTAAAGAAAAGACTCCATAAGCGTAATGTTTGGTTTTAAAAAACAACACAATAAAACAAAGAAAAAAGCAACAAGAATTGAATCATGTGGTAAGAGAATTGAATATCATTTCAATGAATATGAGTTCTATTTGTGACCGGGTCAAGGCCTAATCATTGTCAAGATTTGAGTTCTTCTTGGGCTTTGTTTGGGTAAAAAAGAGCGAATAGCCGATATACTAACTTATAGTGGATAACTGGTTGTGAATGTCATAATTTTTTTGTAGCTGGTTCCTTGAAAACTTAGGAATATATGAGGAAATGTTTTAAATCTTTGTTAGCCGATTGATCTTGCTAATTTCGTTGTCATGGTTTTTTTTTTTTGGGTTACAACGCTAACAAAAACAAAAAAGAAAACAAAAACAAAAAGAAAAAATTAAAGTCTACGAAACCAGGTTCCCGCAGAGTCTGAATCTAGGAGATCAGATAATCCTGCTGGAGGGGAGATGTGAACAACATACTCTGAAGTAGAAGAAGCATCAATCTTAGCTAGGAAATCTGCACAGTTGTTTCCTTCTTGAAGAGTGTGATTAATAGAAGCTTGTCAGTCAAGATTGAGGAGATCCTTGATGTCTTGAATCAACGTAGCATACTTATGAAATCTAGGGAGTTAGCTCTTTAAGGATTTGAACACAATGTTTGTTTAATTTTCCATTTTATTAATGTCACAATAATACTTTTTTGGCGCCAACATAGTTTAGACAACTTTTCTTTTGCGGCGTTGCTTGCTTCATTGATTAAAAAAATGCAAAAATGTAAAAGTACTTCCAATATATATTGACAATCTCGTAAAAAAAAACTTTTTAATTATATAATAAGATAAGATAAAGTGAAAATCAATCATCAATTATATCTTAAATTTGATCATATATGTTTTGAGAAATTAATTTATGCAATTGTGCATAAAGGATATACATAGTGATCATAGAGGAACATACATACATAATTTCTTATATAATCAAACCTTTTTTTAGGTAGGGGTAGTAATAGAAATAATTATTCCATATATTTTGCAATTCAAAATCAAATTTTGGAGATCCATAATAATCAATCTTTTTTAATGAATCAGAAAGTTTTCTTTTTAGTTATTTTTTAAATTAATGAGAAAAAAAAATTAAATTTTGGTTATAAACGTTATATCTATTTGAATTGTGATTCCCAATACAAGAGACAACGAAGGTAGAGACATCTTAATACAACCCTACAAAACCAACCGGTGAGAAGATGATTGTCTCTATTTATAAAATTTTGTTCATGTCATCTCATATCCAATGTGGGATTATTAGCATATCTTCTCACGTCAAACACCGATTGGACATGGTGCCTGGATATAAATGACAAGTGACATGATAGAAGAAATTTAATAGTTCCTTAAAAAAAAAGAAATTTAATAGTAGATGGTTCGACAGATCTTAGAGGAGACTATATATCATCTTAAATATCATGGTTGAACCTAACACAACCTCACAAAACCGACTTATAAGGTGTGAAATGTCTCTGCCCATAGGATTCCATAAACCTTTTGAAATATTCCAATCCATAAAAAGAATATATATTTTGGACTTCCATTTCCATTGTATCAATTATCATTTCAAGTTCATCTATGCTACCTATAGTATCATCACAATATCATTCTTTTAATCGAGGAAAAATTGCAAATTGATAAACAATATGGACGAATGTTCTAATCCTGTTCACACCAAAAATTATAATTTAGATCTCAAAAGTACCCATTGTTTTGAAACAGATCAAAATTAAATAAAATAATTAAGGATATCGTGTGGAATAATGAGAAGGAATATAAAGAGGGCCACCATTTGAAATATTATTTTTTATTAAGTAGTTTAGTTACTGGATTCACATATTTAAATTACATATTTAAATTTGGAGTAATGGGAAAATCGAGTTTCAAACCCCCCATATAAATAGGTTAAGATCCTCTCCATTTATAACCTTTTTCATTTGTTGTAATTTAGAGAGAGATAAACACACAAAAAATAAGTGGTGAGTCCTATCATTAAGTGGATCCCATCATCATTATTTTTGTGTGTCTATATCTCTCTAAATTGTAACAAATGAAAAAAGTTATAAATGGAGAGAATATTTACCCATATAAATAATGTTCTTGGTAGCTATCAATCGTGCTACATTAATGATACAATTTTATCTTCTTTATTTGTATATGGTCAACAATCTAGTAGCTAACTTTTTAGCATTTTTTTTTAAGGAAACTTTTTAGTTGTGATCATGTAATTATATAATGATATAGATAGATAATTGATATTTAACAACTTAACTTTTTTTTTTATCATAAATTTAGCAACTTAATTTGACAGCCAATAATATTTAGACAGATAGGTATGAATATGGCTGCAGAATCGTTTCCCTTAGCAGCCGTAAAAGGCTAGAAACAAACGTTCTTCTTTCTTCAAACAAGGGCGAGCAAATTGGAATCATTCTTAGTTTCCTAGCTAACTTTTACAATTACGTAAGAGATCAACAATTTCTTCAAGATAGGCCAAAATTCACTTTTAGTCTCCATTTTGTCAAAATTCAAATTTACTTAAGTCGGGTATTTGGTCCCCAATGTATCAAAACTTTTAAGGTTTGTTTGGTGACGTATATAGTGTTTGATAAGAATAAGTTAGAATAGTGATATGATAAACATTTATCATATCATATATTTGACATTCATATGATAACAAACAAGATAACATTATTTTATAATATTTTGTTTAGGAAATCATATTATATTTTTATTATACATCTTTTTTTTATTATACATCTTATAGTGAAATAATAGGATATATATGATATTTAAATGAAAATAAAAAATTATATGTGAGACACAATTACTTATATATAATTTTTTAAATTAATTTTTAATATTTTTAAATTTTAATAACTTAAGATCTTGGAGTGTTCTCCAGCTTCGATCTATGGTCTCAGCTTCGATTTATGGTCTCAGCTTCGATTATGTCATGTGTCAATTTAGGTAGACTAATTTAGATTCTTCAAAGAATAATTATTTTATAAATATAAAAAAATAGGCTTAATTACTTTTTTAATCCTCCTATTTTGCCCATCCACGGGATTGATCACCTTATTTTAAAATCCACCAGTTTTGGTCGATCCTCACATTTCTAAACTAAAAAACAGTGATGTTATTTTTTTAATTGATATAACATGCGATCTAATGATATAAAATCATGCAGACAGATAATTATTTACATAACAATTAAATTACAAAATAAAAATTTGAATTTGAAGTTTTTTATAGAGTTTTTTTCTTGCTTAAGATTTCATCACACTGCTCATATTATTATTTTATGCCTCCTCTTCTTCACTCAATACATAGCAACTCTCTCTCTACCACTTTCTCCAAATATGAACTCACAGAGCTTTTTCAACTGGTTGGGCTCACTGTCCTCATCTTCATCAGAATCAACAACATCATCAACATTCACCACAATATTACACTACTCTTTGTCTTTTGGTTTAGTATTTGCAATGAATGAACCACTTATGGATGAAATTTGTAGAATATTATAAGAATAATTCCAAACAAAATAGATTTTTTTAATAAACACATGAATTAAATATAATTTTTTTATGTCGTTCGAGCTTAAAAAATTATATTTAATTCATGTTTTATTAAAAAATTCTATTTTTTTTAGAGATTCTTATAATATTCTAAACATTTCTAGAAATATTCTTTAAAAAAATATGAAGGATACACACGACTTGATTTAAAAGTAAGGACCAAAAGTGGTGATTGAAAACTTTTGGGGGGACTAAAACTCAAATAAATTTTTGAGAGGGACTAAACAGAAAGAGTTAGTATATTTATATGGACCAAAAACATATTTAACCCTTTATAATAAAAGACATCTTTTTTACTATGTTTGCTTCAAAGTAATAAAATCCTTAGAATAGTTAATTTGATTAATGGAACATTAAAATGTGACTTAATATTGAGACCCCATTAATTATAATGACATTATTTTTAAAATATCTATAGTCAAACTTTATTGTGAAATGAGATAACAATAATGCATAAAGATTATTATGTGACTAGATTGATGACCATCTCTTGGGGTCATGGACATGAGATATCAAGTTTTCACATACATATAAATATTAGGAGTAATATTTATATTGGATTGACCCACCATGAGAATACTACATATATGAGTTATGTAAAATGTCATAAGATATTCTCATAGTGATAGTGGTGTATGTAACCCTTCGACATGAAACCACAATAATCGTTAGATATAGAGTCAAGAGCTTTGCTTTCGTTCAAACGTTGTTTGCAACAAGATGATTATAAAGTCGATTCATGAGCACTCCACAAATAATGTTGAGGGAAATGAGTGATTTATATGAGATTTTTCCTCCTACATCACCAATCTAGGGTCCCTTAGTCGTGGTTCGACACGTTGTGTTTGAAGACTAAAATTTGTACTTAATGGTTCTCGACTCTAGCAAATCACAAATTTTGGTTGGTGGTTGCCTTAGTTTGTTGTTGGATGGTCTTGTGTATGTCATCTAGGAGACCCTGTGTGTGAGAACTTTGGGATTGAGGAGGGTATTCCTCCACCATTGAGTGGTGTTCTCCCCAAATCTTCTCTACAATGGATTGCAACATACTGGAACACTCGCTTGTGTTTGTGACTAATGGATATCATTTTGGCATTTGTCTCAGTCACTTCTTTCGTGGTAGAGAGTGAGAAGAATTCGAGGGAATAATGTAATGAAAACTCTGTTTTCACAAATAGCGCCTTTAATCTAAGCACAATTAGAAGAGACAACAAGTTTGAAAACTCTGTAATTCTTTAATGTACTTTTCAAGAATAATTGAGTTCACAACAAGTTTGAGCATGTTAAAGGTGCAAAAAGCAGGAAAAAATTAAGTTTTTAAGAAAGAGACAAATCAGGTCACGATTGTGACAAATCGGGTCACGATTGCAAGATCAGGAAAGTGGTAGGTTCAAGATACTCAAATCGGGACACGATGGCATTATCGTGTCACGATTGTGAAGAGTTAATTGTGATCCATGAGCTTTTTAAAGAAGGAATCGGGACACGATTCCTAAATTGTGTTAATATTGGGCGCATGTTTTTGCCTATTTAAGCAGATTTTGGTCTCAGAAACAAGGGTTACGAATTCTGGAAAGAGAAAGTGCGATTTGCAGACTTGAAGAGTGAAGAAAGGGGTGATTTCCTTCATTCTTTACTAGTTGATGTATGTTTTAATTTTTTCATTGATTATGCTATTTGTAAACTTAATTATGAGTAGCTAAATCTCTTAGAGATTAGGTTTGAGATGATTCTGATTTAACCCTAATTGAAACATGTTGCTGTGAAACTCTATTTATTGTGAATGTCAATCTAGTTTTATTCAATTCAATTGTTCTTAATGCTTTTTATATATTGATCACATATAAACATGAATTCGTGAGAATGAATGACTACTGACCATAACTTTCAACTTAGACCTAATTGTTCAAATAAACAGGGTTAGTCTAGGAATAGATAATCGTTTATTTTTTATATTAGGTTAACGTTCTTAAAACCTCCAAAGAATATTAGATCACCTAAGGGATTAGGGACTGTAATCTGACAAGAGGGTCCTAAGTCAATGGATTGATTAGGGCTATTTTAGTTAACCATCGTGAAACTAGAGAGATATTCATAAGAAGTAGGTGCAGTGTACCAATTAGGGGAACTTAGAGGATTCGAAAAGACCTAGTCTCATCTCTCTCTCTCTCTCTCTCTCTCTCTCTCTCTCCATATATATATATATATATATATTTCTTTTCTAAACAATCTTTATTTTCTGTTTATTTACTTTTTATGCACACAAATCTACAGTGTCGGACACTAAAATAACTTTACACATCCTAGATAATAAAACTATTGTTTAATTGAGATTAACACGGTCCTCGTGGAAACGAACTTATTTTTATTACTTCGGTAGTTTTAGTACACTTGCTAAAATTCTATCAATATGGCAACATGTCTTTGAACTAAGACAACGCTAGCCTATTTGTAGCCTAAACCTAGGCAAATCCGCTAACCATCTGAGTTACAAAAGTTTAAGGATGATTTAATCACAAGACCGTAACAACCTTTCTAGCAAGAAAAATCACGATATTAAATTTATCAGGTCGTTACGGTCGTAGCCCCATGGTTACGTGCGACCGTAACAACCCCAATCTCTTATAACCTTGACCTTTGACTTCCTTGCTTCCTTAGCTATAATCTTGAGACTTTAACATTTATCAATCTAAAAAAAAAAAAAAAATACCTTTTTGAGTTAGAAACTATAGTCCTCTAAAAATGTTTAATGCTCGGATTTTGTAAAAAAAAAAGTGCTTTAAATTCTTTTTTTAAATTCGATTTTTTTCTTAAAAATAAAAGGTCAAAGCTTTTGAATCAAAGATAATCAGTATTAAACAAGGCATTAGTTAGTATTAATCAATATTAAATCAGCCATAATGGAGCATTAAACATTTTTTTTGACAAAATCCGAGGATTAAACATAAAATCGGTTTAGCTATTTTTACTGGTTTAGCTACACGACCGATCTGATATATTTCTCGAACCAGAATATACATCGGTTCCCAATCAAATCGGTTCGATTGACTGGTTCGAGCTGGTTTTTAAAAAAAGTGACCATCTTTCTTTATCATATTCATATCGGTGAGGGAGAGGGGCCCAGGGCTTTTTATATAGATACTTGGGCCAGGTTCTAAAATTGTCAAAAAGTGAAAAAACGCGGCTAATAGAAATTCTTATAATAAAATAGGGCGAAATCCGTCATTTCATAAACCTAGTACTCCTATTCCTATTTATTATTTATATCGAGCGAGCGAACGAACGAGCGTAAGAGAATGAAAGAGTCTTAGAAAAAGAAAAAAAAAAAGAATGCTGCACCGCTCAATTCATTCAAACCATTTTAGAACATCTTCTTCACCCTAATGTTCCTTCTTTATTCTTCATCTTTTTTCTTCTTCAATCAATAGATCCCTTTCTCCACATTACCTTTCTCCTTCATTTTCCAATGGCTTCTTTTGCTTGTGGTGGAAGTTAGAGTTATTGTTATTGTTTTGCATGTGTTTTTGTTAATGGAGTTTCAAAATATGAATATGAATATGAATGTTCATGGTAGTGGTGAGATGAGTAATAAGATACTTTACATAGTTGTTATTGATGATGTTGGTGGTGACAAGAAAAACATTGACAAAGACAAAGACAAAGACAAAGGAAAAGAATCGTTTTGTTACACGCGTTCTGTTTTGCAGAGTACTCTGCAAATTATGGGATGCAAAGCTCGACACGCATTTAAGGTATATATTAATTTTTTTTTGTTTTGATTGATTATGAAAACCGTTGGTGTTGTTGTCTTTTGTTGATGATTTTAGATTCTAACTTTTTATTTATTTTATTGAATTTGATTTGAGATTTTTTTTAATGAAATTGATTTTATTTTTGTTTTTGTGCTCAGAGACTAATCCCTCGAGCCTTCTTGACCAGATGAATACTGGAATTGATTTAAGATTTAATTTCGTTATGTGTAATGTGCTTAGAGACTAGCCCATCAAGCCCCATAAACCCAGATGGGCTATTGAAATTGATTTGAGATTTACTTTTTTTTTTTTATTTACCGATATGAGTTTTATGGTATTTTCCATGTTTAAGATTTATGTTCAGGTTCTGGATTTTAGGTATTAGTGTAGTGAAAAATTTGAGGACTTTTTTGTTTTTGGTGGTTTTTGTTACATAGATGACTGGTTTGACCTGTTGTTTGTTTTTGTCGTTTAATATTTTTCTGGGTCATTATTTTGTCGTCAACGTCATTGTGTCATGTCCTTTATTTTGGTTTGTTTTATTTTGACTAGGTAGTATTTTGCTTCCTCCTCCTATTGCCCCCTTTAATGGTTCAAAGGGTTTGGTATGCGTGTAAATTCAACTTTTTTTTTTAGCTTATTCTTTCATAATTAATTTCATGATTTAGTTTATAAGGTCAATATCAATATTGTTAGTTGGGACATTTCATCTGAGTTTGAATCAAAACCTCAAAGTTGTCTGTGTGAGTTTTAGTAGTGCTTGCCACTTTGTCTAAAGACATAAAAAAACTTAAATTGTAAGTTGTCTTGTTAGATTACCGTCGTCAGCCTCACTGAGGAGTTGATGATTTACAATGAAATTTTGAACTTGCACCCAGGTCACGCTCGATGTGATCGAAATGTTTAACCATTTGTGTCAATCCTAGTTGGTACCTTCATAGCAATCTTGATTCACTTGAATGGAATAATGTATTGTAGTGGATTATATTTATTTGATTATGAAAGGGAATTTATGTTGATCGGGAAATCTATGATCCTTGTTATGAATTTTTATGAGGCATGGTAGAACCTAAGTACTACATGGACAATAGATTTGTCTACTTCTGCAACTATAGAATGCAATATTGTTCGAGCATTACACGATTTAAACTGCATATAAAAGATAATAAGACTAGTTATAGTGGCGACATGGATTTTATAGTTGGAACAGATTCTTTTTTTAAATGAAATATTTTAGGATGCATGCTAGGCATATTTACTATTTTCGAAGTGTAATCGGCATGGATGCAAGTTCATGAAGTTTTTCGTTATTTGGTTCTCTTCTATTATTGAGTAATGTCCCTTACACCTAGAGTTAAAACCTCATTGTAAGCACAACTTTGCAGTTTTTGTACAAAACTATTCTGAATATGTTTTCCATTTTCTTATCAGATTTGCAAAAGAGTTTTTGAATGCACAAAGAGCAAGAGTACTACTGATCTTTTGCAGCCTGATGCATCAGTTTCTCTAGAAGACTTAGGAAACCAATCACTTTTGGGTAAGGATAGTAAAATTAAGAGCATACCATTCGAGTTGTACAAAAGGCGCACTTCTGTATTTGTTCGGAGAGAAACATTTCTAGATATTGTATGTGATGCTTTGGCCGAGTACAATTACATGGGTCCTAACCAGAGAGCAGACTTGGTTCTAGCCTGCAGGTAAGACATTTTTTCATATCTTTACTGGGCCTATATTGATCTAATAATCTGAATAGAAGCGAGGCAAAAACATATTTCTGAATGTGGTTCCAGCATATGCTCTGATGTAACGGAATCTGTTAAGTTATACGATTAGATTGTCTTTCCATGGTTTACATTTTCTTGACCAAGCTTTTATGTAATTGTTGCAATGTTATATGCTTTTGCTTTTCACAATAGAAAAATAAGTTGTGTACCGAACTCATTCAGTATAGGTATGAATTTATTGCTCTACAATTGTTACTTAAAATTTCGCATTTTATACTTACAACTTTATGCTCTTATGTTCCTGATTATTTTCTTTTTTTTCAGACTTCGTGAAAAGAAGGAATCTGTGACAGTGCTGTTATGTGGCACCAGTGGATGTGGAAAATCCACGTTGTCTGCAATACTGGTATATTTCTCTACAGAAATAGTTATTTGTTCTAGTTTTTACTTATTTTGTTGTAGGATATGCAAGTGTTTAATGAAGTATAAAAACTACTATTGTTGCAGTTCAATAATTGCTTCATTTATTTATATTTTCACTTCAGGGTAGCAGATTGGGAATCACGACAGTTGTATCAACGGATTCCATTAGGCACATGATGAGAAGTTTTGCCAGTGAGAAGGAAAACCCCTTGTTGTGGGCTTCTACCTACCATGCAGGCGAGTGTTTGGATCCAGTTGCTGTTGCTGAAGCGAAGGCCAAAAAGAAAGCAACAAAGATGGCAGGTGTGTCACAATCACTTACCAAGGATGAAGCAACTGATGGTCAGAATTCTAGCAAACCTGATACACGGACATCAGAGACCGGCTCTTGTGCTACTGAGCATCCAAGTCCAAAACAAATGGCTATTGAAGGATATAAGGCGCAGAGTGAGATGGTGATTGACAGTCTTGATAGGCTAATCACTGCCTGGGAAGAACGAAAACAGTCTGTTGTTGTTGAGGGTGTTCACCTGAGTCTCAACTTTGTTGTATGTCAAAATTTGATTACATGTCCATTATTATTTTTCCGTATTGATGTCAATATATATATTGCTGTTTTTTCCAATCCACTAACAATAATAACCTGAATAATCATGCAGATGGGGCTCATGAAGAAACATCCGTCGATCATACCATTCATGATCTACATTACAAATGAGGAGAAGCACTTGGAAAGATTTGCAGTGCGTGCAAAATATATGACACTTGATCCTGCTAAAAACAAGTATGTGAAGTATATCCGAAACATCAGAACAATCCAGGATTATCTCTGTACGCGTGCTGAAAAGCATTTGGTTCCCAAAGTAAACAATACAAATGTTGACAAGAGTGTCGCAGCCATCCATGCAACTGTTTTCAGCTGTCTTCGAAGGCGTGAAGCTGGGGACCAGCTATACGATCCTGTTAGAAATACTGTAACTGTTGTTTATGAGGAATACAGAAATCAATGTGCTGCCAATTCTTTGAGCTCGAAAGGAATGTTTCAATTGATTCAGAGAAAAGGTTCTTCAAGAAATTTGATGGCCATAGTTAATACAGATGGGTCTGTGGCAAAGGCTTGGCCTGTAAATTTGGTTGATGGTAATGGGAAGTCCATATGTGGTGTAGGACCGGAAAATGGAATCGGACATCCAATGTATGGTCCCTTACGGATTGGTAAAGCAGAGCCTGTAAATCTTCAGTTTGGTTTTTATGGAATCAGTGCCTGGCCTAGTGATGGTGGCACTAGTTATGCGGCTAGTTATGCGGGAAGTGTTGACGAGTCCAGAGCTGATGGGACTGATACCGGTAGTAGATATCAATCCTCATATCAATCCTCTGGCTGTAGCTCCCCTAGGCTATCAGATTGCCCCGCTAAGGAGGTAAATTTGAACTTTTTTGCAAATTTTTGTGTTCAACATTAAACTGGGTATGCTGCACATGATTGTTAGGGTTAGGAATGCCAGCATAGTTGGGATGCCTTGCTCTATCTTGATGCATCTCCATATCTATCCTCTTTTCTTGTTATTTTAAATTTTCTTATTTATTTAGCTCGAGGAAGAATTCTTGATTAATTTGTCTATTGTTCTTGTTCTTGTTTGTGTAGCTCAAAGAAGAGTTCTCGGTGCATGGTAGCGATGAAGAGATTGATGATCAATTAGATATGGGTAGTGATGAGGATTTCAGTGACGACAGTGACCAACATGTTGACGATGAGGTAGATTTTTGGTTTTATATTGGTTAAATTATTTACCTAGATGAAATGTATGTATGTATGTATGTGATGAAATATCTGTATCCATGTGATAAAATTTGCCCGTGAGAAGAGTTTCAACTTCAATCTTTGGGTTTTGCTTGCTATTCCTCTTGCTAGCAATGGTAAAATTTGTGTAGTACTAGTACCTATGAAGCACCACAAACTCCGGACATGACACTGACTCGTTGACCCTGATAATAATTTGAGAATATGAAAGTAACTCAATGTAAACAAAAGTATCAATGATCTGTAGTGTCAGACTTTTGACACATTTTCAATCAGAAAGTATCGATGCTACACTTAGTAGTACTTTTAACTAATTTTGAGTCCTTTTGTATTTTGTGTTGCAGGTTGGATCTGTAGACGAGGAATCAACAAAGTCCGATGAAGAGTACGATGATCTTGCAATGGAAGATGTGTTAGAAAATGGTTATTGGTCAGATGATGATTATGAGTTAAAGACTAAGCTTGATGTTGTGGAGCTTGGAGCTAAAATCCACGGGATTAAATACCGCCAAAATCTCGACCAATTCCTTAGAACTAGAAGTGAGCCGGTGCCAATAGAATTGACATCTCAAGAGCCCTTTTGCGCTTATCCTTCTTTGCTAGCTGAAAAGAGTGAGAAGAAACCATCATCAAATGGCAAATCCAAATTAAGAAAACGTTCTCTTAGTATTCCTGCATTAGGAAAGCATAGTTCAGCTGATCCAATCCTTTCTGGTGCTCCTCAAAGGTAGCAGGGTATTCTCTCTTTAATACAATGATCACAACCAAACTGCATTTGGTTTTTTTTGGTAGCTTTTTCAATAAACTGTATTACAAATTACAATGTCCTGCATGTAAATACTAAAGTGGCCAAAACTTTTTTAGATTTTTAGTGTCAACTTTAAGGTATCGTTTTTGCATGAATAATATCCAAAAAATATATCTTATGGTTATACTGGTTTCCATTTTGGTTTTGCTTTGTTCTTAATAATATAGAATTTAGACATACTATGGTTTCAACATTATTTGACAATTTTGTTTCTGACTCGCACTCACTATATCATTGTTTAGCACACTGGTTTTAAACTATGTAAATTTCGAAATTGGTGTTGTTTGCTAGTATTATGTTATTATTGGGTTTTCACACGGATCTAGGTTGTGTGTGGTCATCATTCGATCACGATGGAACTATCTATCTATATTTTAAGTTTGATATTTTAGATTCTAAAAAAGTAATTTAAAATTTAGACCGTTTAATCTTGATCAAACTACTGAAATATACGTGTAACTAAGGTACTCAATCCAAATCCTTTCCACATGGCATCTTACATTTTATTTTTTGATACAAAAGGGCCAAAGTCCATATACACCATCTTACATTTAGTATATTATTATAAAATTGGCACTTGGTTTTAGACTAATCATAATCTTCTCACTGCACATTGGTCTATAACTAGAAGTTCTGGTTAGTAATGGACCAGAACAGTTACTTTATAACAACGTACCCTAATCTATTACCACAAGTACTTGAGAAGTATTTACAAAGAAAACCTATAAAAAGCCAGTATTCAGCTTCTAGTATGGCTAGTTTAATCATGTGTATGTAGGGATCCAATCCCCACAAATTACTCATAATACCCATAAATTAATCATGTGCGATTTAGACATCAGTATCACTAACTTGTTTTTAATGTGCTAGAAAAATTTCCTATGAAAAGCATTAGCTTTATCCGTCTTCATTGACACTGATTTCGTGTGTTACCACTAAAACTCACACGCATAAAAGTTTTGATTCAAACCCGATTGAAGGTGACAAATCTAACAATTTCAATATTATCCGCTAAACTTTACTTTACCAAGTTCAAGTTACCAAAAAGAAAAAAATTATCATTTCTTTATTGAGGGAAAATATATTGTTCATTGAATATCACTTAGAAGGAATGATACGATGTTTTTTTAAGTTGAGCTGAAGATTTTGAGTTTAAATTATGGTAGTGAAATATAACAACTGGATGAGATATTAAACTTGAAAAATGTATCAATTAGATTCACTGGTCCCTCGATTATACTCTCAATGTTTCAAATTATATGTTATTTTAACAAAGTTCGTTTGTCTCGAATTATATATCATTTTACAATAGTAATGAATCATCAATGCTTTTTTTTCCCCTCGTTACAGCCTTTACTATTTATTACTTTATTGTTTTTCAATTCTTTTAACTCATATTTTTCATACCATTAATGAATGACATTTTTGTAAAATAACTCACAATTACTCTTTTCTATACAACGTTGCTATATTTTTTAATTTATATAAAATTGCTAAGGAACATATTGAGACAAACATGGGTATTTATCTCTCTCCCCTGTAAAATGAATCATCGTTACAAATATACTAACTTTGTTTTTGGTACAACAAAATTTTAGAATTTTGTTTTTAGGGTTAAATATGTTTTAAGTCCTTATAAATATACTAACTTTTTCGTTTTAATCCCTCTAAAATTTTTGTTACTTTTTCTCAAGTTTTTCATCACCACTTTCGATTTCTGCTTTTTAGTCAACTCATGTTTGACCTTCATATTTTTTACCTTTTTTTTCTTCCAAAAATGAGTAGAATAGTATGTCAATCTCTCCTAAAAAATAGAATTTTTTAACAAAATATAAATTAAATATGAATTTTTATATTTTTATGTTTAAAAATTCATATTTAATTCATGTTTTGTTAAAAAAAATCTATTTTTTTGAGAGATTTTCATGATATTCTCTATATTTTTAAAAAATTTCATTAAAAATATGAAGGCTAAACATAAGATAATTTAAAAATAAGAACCAAAGACACTGATAAAAAACTTTTAAAGAATTACAAGTCTAACAAAAATTTTAGAAGACTAAAATGAAAGCTTATATGTTTATAACGATTAAAAACATATTTTAGAATAAGAAATGTATATGTATATGGGTCCCTATCGTCCTTTTGTTGCATGTCTGCCAAATGTAAGTTATGTCTCTGTCTATGTCCATAATGTACAATGCAGGGACAAGAATCCTTACACTTAATAACGATCATTACTCAAACAAACAAAAAAATGATCATTACTCAGAAAGGAACCACCCTGACCCAATACGTCTACATGGCATGGCTTGTGTATTATGGCAGTCATAATATTGAAGCTATCAAAGGAGTCTAAAGAAATATTTTGACCTTGGTTAAGTTGATAGAAACATTGCATAAGGACTGAATTTTCCGTCTAAATGGAGAAAATGGATTATAAAGTGTGTTAGCTCGGTCTGTACTTAGTTTTACCGAAGAATACTCTTTGCATGGAGGATTACGACATAGATTCTTTCTCCATTTTTGTTAGCTGATAAAGGTCTTAACTTTATGTTGCAATCGAAAGTAAATGATGGTAGTTTCTTGGTTTTTACTATAGGTGAAGAGATAATTTTTTTATAATCAGTTGCCCATGAAGATAATATTCCATGTGTACTTTGAGCTTACATCATGTCTTAAAACAAGTTTGAAGCAAGAGTTGCATCATAGAGCTAAATGTGGAGGCTTCCTTTATGAATATGGTTGTCTGCTTCCTGCTTCCTGAATTGTAAGGCAAACTCAATGCTTTTTAGACAATTTTATTAAGTTGTTTAATTTCTAATGACTATTAATAAAAGTTAAATGCAATCTATATTTGCCAATGTCTGTGCTTTCACATAATCAATTATAAGTTGCAATTTCAAGTGAAGGGTTGAAAGTATTGATAAACGATGAAGAAGGTGAAGAAGATATTGTAATTTCAAATTGTTGGAATATTTTATTCTCTAATTATATTCTGATATCATTATGTGGATAAATATCGTAAATATCGTAATAATAATTATATTAACTATATATTTTTTTGAAGAGGTTAAAATGGAATATATTACCACATCAAAATGTCCTTCCTAGCACAAGGTGTACCAAGAAGGAGCAAGAGAGTCACAACAATATGTACATGAAGGGAAACTGAAAACAAAACAGAAAACAAAAAAAGAAATGACCATTAGCCGATACCCAAAATTGTGAACGGACTAAGCCACCAACCATGGTAATTGAAAGAAAGAGAAGCAAATTTCGCCTTCAACCACAAGAAGGTAAATGACTTAATCTTATCAACTATCTATAGTATCGAGCATTCTTTACCATTGAATAACCTGTTATTTCTTTCTTTCCAAATTTCCCACACACTAGCATATTAAATCAGATGCATAATTGAGTACTGCACCTTAGAGGCAGTGAAACAGACCGTTTTTTGCTAGAATTATTTTAATTATTTATTATGTGTGTTTATATGTGCTTGCATGTGATTAATTGTCCTTGTGTGTATTTTATTCGGGATTAGTGGATTTTGGCTTAAGAAGGGTATTTTAGTCATTTTAGACTCAAGGGTATTGGTCTTTTGGTGAGTAAGGGTAAAAGAGTCATTTTATTTAGAGGGTTATTTTTGGTGTTTTAAATGGGAATAACTATTTTTACTAAGTTACTAGTGAATTGAGATGATTATTTAGAGACGGTAATTGTTCGTTATTTTGACGGTTTAAGTGTGTAGTAATTTTGGTGAATTAGTTGGTAAGAATATTGAGACCATTAAGCCAATGAAAATTGATGTTGACACTTTGTAAAGGGCTGAAAAACACCTATAAATGACGGAAAAGCTTCGGTGGCAGTTACCGGTCGAGGAAGGGAACCGGCTGTAGTTAACTATCGAGGTTCCTTCGGAAGTTAACTGCCTATGCGTTCCTGATACAAATCTGGCAGAAGCTCTCTTATCCATTCTTACTCTCAATCTCTAAAAAAAAATTCAAATCTCTATCAAAATCTCTCTAAAAAATCCAACCAAATTTATTCAAGAAGATCACAAGTAAGTAATCATAATGCTATTAACTTACATTTTAGTTGTTATAAATGTTTTTTTTTTTAGTTTTTGAGTAGATTTATTTTATTTTAGTTTTTGAGTAGATTTACGATTTACATGTTATAATTCATTTTTAGAGTAGATGTAAGTTGATTAATTTAGTTAAAATGTTTGCATGATGTTTATGTTATAGTTTAGAATTTTAGGGTTATTTTTAATTTTGGTGTTTTATATTTATTTTTTTATTTTAGTTTTTAAGTAGATTTACATGTAAGAGTATATGATTTATTTTAAGAGTAGATATAAGTTGATTAATTTTGTTATGTTTTTTGCATTTTTATGTTTTTTTTAGAGTAAAACATTTTAGGGTTATAGTTATGATTTTTAGGGTTTATGTATAATTTGTACTTCAAGTGTTTGATGAAATGTTTAAATGAGTTTTTTATTGATTGTTTTTAATTTCTTATTGTGTAGATCTAAAACAATGTCTGATATGTTCGACGTTCATGCCCAATTCAACGGTGGAGAACCTAAGAGGTTGAAGGTTCGGCACCTTGGTGTCACGTTAAGAGGTATCAAGGATCAACTGAATGAATTCAACCAATGAGTCAACCCCGGAGACACAAGGAGGGTGTAATGCGTTCAATATAAACGTCTAACGCTCGATGATGGAAGAATATCATTCAGTTGGGTGAAATTAACGAACGACGATAACATGAAGAGCATGTTTTGGTAGCACAACATGTTCCAGTGGATCGATATGCGTGTAACGTTGCTGAGATCAACTGAAGATATTATCAACAGTTTGATTCCGCCAGAAGATCGTGATTAGGTAGGGAATGCACCTTCCAACTACAACAATTGTCTTACCTCTGAAATGGGGTAGGTTCAAACTTGTTAAATGACAGTTCCCAAGTATTCACCCGGCAGTTCTATTGTTTCTTTCAAAAGATTAAATTCTTATTAGTTTGGTTTAGATGAAAGTATTGAAGTGTCAAGGAATGCACCTCATTCTTTTCACACTTGAATACCATCATCTAAACCAAACTAACAAGAATTTAATCTTTTGAATGAAACAATAAAACTTTCGGGTGAATGCTTGAGAGCTGCCCTTTAGCAAGTTTTTACCCCATTTCAGAGGCAAGGAAATTGTTGTAGTTGGAAGGCTCTACCTGAATGTATGTAAGTTATGCAGAATCAACTATATAAGTTACGATATTGAATTACTTCATATAAGATGAGTGTCACGGAATGCACCTCATTCTTTATGTGATGACTTGTCTTATATGAGGGAATTTGATGTGATAACATATATAGTTGATTCTGCATAATACATATTTAGGAACTTTATGTATGTAATGTAATGTAATTTAATCGAAATTATTCAATACGTTACTTTATTCAAAATTATTCAATACGCGACTTTAATCGAAATTATTCAATACGCGAATTTATTCAAAATTATTCAATACGCGACTTTATTCAAAGTACCATAATGTAAACCAAAATGTGTGCAACATATAAAAAAAATCCAAAACAATTAGATATTACAACCCATTACATTCAATCATCTTCCTCGTCAGTCCCTGGGGCACCTGCTTTTGGTTGAGGACCAAAATAGCATGTCCTTCCGCTCCTCCTCAGCCTAGAATGATTATACACCGGCACCTTTGAATCATTCTTTTTTACAGAACCATCACATTCGATTTTGTGCCATGTCACAGGCGATTTTGCTGTCTTCTTGTCATCACCCTCCTTTTTGTTCAACTAAACCCGATTCTGATTCTGATTTTGAGACATATCTACATAGAAAAATTGGTGATCAAAACCTAAACTAAACAACTCTACAACAAAACCTAATTACGTGACAATTTAACCAAACCCTCTAACAATTCTACAACCTACAACAATTCATCAAAACTTAATTATGTGACAATTTAACCAAAACTTCTAACAATTCTACAACAATATTGAAGGTGAGAAAAACCACAAGAAGGG
>Ga0315913_1001070_pt1 | contig 28479 bp, 18 predicted proteins | sample MpolsnodulesMG_FD_207736 | JGI IMG/M metagenome (GOLD analysis project Ga0315913, IMG submission 207736) | Medicago polymorpha root nodule microbial communities from Los Angeles, California, United States - small nodules | ecosystem: Host-associated > Plants > Roots > Nodule | place: USA...
AGAAAAAGCCAGAAAAAAAACTAAGTGAAGAAGTTTGTGCTGAAGTTGATGAAGAAATGATTCATCAAGTCTGCCATTTTCATAACTAGTGATTATATTTGAGTTGATTTTTGTTAGGTTATTTCGTAACAAATACTTTGTGTGTTGCCATGTCTATATATAACCTAAAATATAGTAGCTTAATTCTAAATTATAAGTGGTTTTAGAGAAAAAATTTGTTCCAAATTACAAGTCACTTTACAATAGTAATGAATCATTAATACTATTTTTTTTTATTTTATTTCAATTTGTTAATTTATCTTTCCTATATCATTTATTAAGAGCTATGCTATATGTCTCGAAAATTTTTTTGGGAAATTTCACGAACTTTGTATTTGTGAGTTATACAACATATGCATGCTAATGTTTTTCTATTTCTTTTTTTAAATATATATTATAAAGCAAAACAGAAAGAACAGAAGAAAAAAAAAACATCACTGTCATACTACCTAATCTAGACATCACCGTCTCTCAAAATTCTACCACCATCACTTCAACACCTTTATTCCACAAGAAAATAGCATAGATGTTTATGTTGAATACAAAATTGCTCCAGAACACCATAAATTGAAGGAATGGGTAATTTACAAATGATGTGAAATATGTGAGAGATATGGTGGGTGTGAAGCTAAGTTGAAGGAAAGGGTGTAATCACTTCCTGGAGAAAGAGAAAGATGGTTTTGAATTGTTTGTGTGTAGGGGTTTGGGTCATCTAGCTTGAGAAAGAATCCCATGAGACTGAGAGAGACACTATAACATGCAAGTGGCAATTCATTCGTGAACCTCTCAGGAAACAAGTTGTCGCGACATATAGCATTTTTCGTTTATTAAAGACAATTTTGTAAAATAACTCATAATATCTCTTTTCCATACAAAATTAATTACAGTTTTAATACATGTGAAAAGACTAAAAGTACTTATAATTTGGGACAGACGGAGTACTTGCTTATTAACTAATTTGATCTATTCACTTATTGTGATATCGATGAACGAACAACTCATCTAAACAAAATCAACATAATCGCAACAACATAGTAACACGTAGATCATCAATGAGAATATTAATTTCAATAAATTAATTTGAAATATGAAAATTCATGTTTCAATTCAAACACACATCACAGAAAAAGGCACTCTATTTTTTAAATACACTCATAGTCAAGACTTAAGAAGGGACACACAAACTTAACCCAAATGTTCATTAAAAAAATTCAACACAATCCATAGAGACGCGAAGAGTGCCATAACGAAAACAACATTCTCATAACTAACCACCTTTATTGCTAGCTAAGTGAATTGCAAACCATGTCTGAATAAAAGTAAGAGCAAGGGCAATAAATTCAGGAACAAATGCAATAACGGCCCAAGGATTGTCACTACACCATTTATTGCCTCTAACAACAGTAGAAAAATGTTGTCAAAACTATGAAAATCGTTGCCAAAGAGAATAGAGGACGCTTTTGATGTGTCTTCTATACGAGTGTCGCCTATAGTCTAAGGGGATGCTTTTCTCGCGATTTTGGCAACACTTTCAATAATCGTCCCTTAAAGTCTTGGAATAGAGGACGTTTTTCAAAGTCATCTCTGTTGGAATATTTTATTATTTATTATATTCCAATATCATTATGTGGGCAAATATCATAACAATCTTTATATCTAATCCTAGAGTACAATGCTAACCTAATTGCATAACCCTAAACCTAATTTTTCCCTCCTAAAAATCTCATTAAATGCATAACTACATTAGTATTTGAAATTTGAATTTGAATCTCCCCCCAACCCTTTTGTTTAATGCATCAACATCCCACCCATTATTTTGTATATTTCCAATGTTATTATCATTATGTATGTATTCCATCAAAAATAAATATTCATAATCTTTCAATCACCAATGTTCCGTTTCAATTTCCCACCCAACCTATTCCTATTTTTCTCCACGGTACCATCCTTTCTTCTTCCTTTCACGCTTGCTTCCTGCTTCCATCATGCTGCTTCACTGCCGTTGTGAAAGTCCATCGCTCCACCTCGGCTCGCCGTCACTGTGTCTCTGTACTTATTAACTACAACCACCAGATACTTTGTGATTTTAATTAACAATTCATCTCTAAATTTCACTGTTTCAGAACAAAGTATTGCGGTGGGGCTGCATATCGGCGATGCGGTGAGATGGCTTTGCAAGACGGCGCGGTGAGCAACACGAACAATACATGCGGCAAGATGGAATCGCAAGTTGGGTTCTGACCAGAAGAAGTGTTGTTATAATTAGTTCATCGGTGTTTCAAGGAAGAAAGACACAAACGTGTTTTCGAGAAGAGAAAGAGGGAGAAAAAACACTGAAATTGATTCCCGTTCTCTTAGCAGTTCAAGACTTTAACTACCACATGTCAGGTATCCGTAAATCTGACTGCTGATAACTGAACTATCAAGAAATTGAAGCAGATCTAGACTCGAATCGCTCACTCAATCTCTCTCTCCAACCACTATTTTCCCCTAAAAAAGGTTTTGGCGTTCTCTAATCTATCCTGAAACAGAAACAAGTGAATCACACTCAATCTTTCTCTCCATCTTTTTCGTTGAATTTGAAATCTTTAAATCAAATTTTTCTCTCAATCTGATGCTTCATCGGTGGTTGAACTCAACTCTCTAAAACATGATTCGCTAGCATCAGTAAACTTCCGGTGACGATCATCCTGGATGTCGCCTTTCTTTCACCCGTCGTGATCGGTTCCAAATTGAGTTGATGTATGAAATGTTTTTTTTTGTTGAAGTTTTTATTAGTTTGGATTCACATTTATCCTAATCTGTTGATCAATTAGATTACTCGCTTCAAGCTTTTATGTAGATGAATATTTGATTTTAATTGTTTTTGACAATAAATAATTCCACTCACAGTTCATTGGAAAACTTATTCGTGAAGCCTTCTAATTTTGAACTTGGAAGAACATTGGCGCAACATGCAGGTAGAGTTATGCAGGTATTTCCAATATTTTCATGTAATTGTGAATAAGTCTTATATTTAGTGGTAAGCCTTCTCATTTTTCAACAAATTTGTTTCTTCAATTCATCTAATTGATTATCCCATCTTTCTCTCATTTGCTTTTTCAATTTGTGTTTTGGTTATCTCTAAAGCTTCGTATGAAGCTTTTTGCACTTAACGCAGTTTAGATTTGGTAACCGGAGAAATATGATAAGTAATTTCAAATTCTGAATTGAGTGAGTTGCTGCCTTCATCTTCAAATACAAATTTTTAGAAGTTTTTTAAATTCAATTTCTTCTCCTTTTACATGTTTAACGGAATGCCTCTTTAAATTTCACTCTCACCACTCATGTTTTTTTTTTTTGATTAAAAATGTGGGTATAATTATATTCAGACTTATAAGTTGTTTATACGTTGAGGTTGTACTTCAAAATTCTTTATTTCGCATTTTTTTTCTTCCATAAATGTAGTTTTTGTCTAACTCCTGCAAGTGTGTGATGTGTTTTAGGTGAACTTCATAACTTTTGTTCAAAGAGGTTATGTTTTGTAAGGTTAGTCTAACAAACCAATTATAAGTCAATTTTATGACACAGAATTTATGTTTTGCATCTGTGTAATTTTTAAACATATGCCACAAAGTGTTTCTTTGTGCAATTGCATTCACATGGAACTTATTTGTCTGTCCTTTTTATTACATGGTTATGACATGTCTTATATTTCACCAGAAAAATTGACAGCATAATGAACTGAGATACAATGACTAATACTTGACAGCTGCACCAAACAAAGATCAACAACAGAAAAATTGACTGCCTAATGAGCTGAGATACATAATGGGTGTACAAGGAAAAATTGTTTGATGTATTCGTTTGCAGACTGCTCTGTCAATATTTAGGGAATGCTTTTAATTTTTTGTATGCTTTGTACTGCTTTTGTTCATTTCTTTCCAGTATGATTTGAATTTTAAATTCTTAACATTTTTAAAACCCAATATGTTAGTTTATACCAAAAATTCTCTCTTAGTATATTTTAGTTTTTATCAAATATGTGATGTATGTATGCAGCCTAATGATAAGATGTTGGTAAACTTTTTTCTTTACACTAATGGGACTATTGACGATGGAGTAAATTGCACAATCACATTTTAGTTTGCATTCAAACACTTCTTAAGCAAGAAGCCCATGTTTGTTCTACTTCAATGTTACCTTTTAGGATGAATTTAATCGCTACCATTTATGAGATTAATGATTATAGGATGGATCTTATCATATATCTAAGTAGTTATTTTCCTTACTCAAATCCATCAATGGTCAGTAGGCCGGACGATGTTCATACACCGTAATTCTTGAACGCGATTAATATTTATGGTCTTCCAAATCACAAAATAAGATTGAAAGTTGGGGTTATTGTAATGTTAATTAGAAACTTGGACCCAACTGCAGGCCTAGGTAATGGAACTAGGTTGAGAATCACAAAAATGGGTAGATATGTAAAGGTGATAATAGGAAGAAAGATTGGGGATAAGGTATATATACCTCGACTGTTATTGACACCATCTTATAAAAGAATTCCATTTTAATTTCGACGTAGACAATTTCCTACATATATATGTTTTACAATGACTATCAACAAAAGTCAAGGGCAGTCACTCAAACAAGTTGACATATATCTTCCACAATCAGGTTTCTCGCATGGTCAACTTTATGTAGCAATATCAAGGGTTACTTCAAGGGAATGGTTTGAAAATTTTGCTACTATATGAAAATGGTCATTGCAGTGATAGTACATTGAATTTAGTGTTTAAAAAAGTGTTCTGTAATTTGTAGGCATGAAAAAACAGAATGAATATTTGTACTCAAAATGATGACATTCAAATTATAAGTTGTAATTGTGCTATTAAACTTCACTTTTGTCTACTATAATTACGATGTATATGACCCGTGTGGCAAAACGGCTAGAAAGTCTAGTAATTATATTAGCTATTTATCAATTGTGAGCCTTAGTTGATGATTAGTGATCAAATTAAGTAATAAGGCTATTAAATTTCTAATTGGATAATTAATTAAATATTTAATTAGTTGACACCTTGCCCATGCTACCTACTCTCACCAACAACCCCTCAAACAACATATACATGGAATTCACCGAGAACTCACTGCCCTGATGCCAAACCCACTTACCCTCACTCTCCCCAAGCTTAAACTCCAAACATGATATTCCCTCACCCAAAAACCCTAACCATATTGTCCATGGCATAATCACACTGACATTTCAAATTTCTACAACTTTTAAAGTTTTTTTTTGTTTTTTGATGTTCACGATAATTGTCAATTGTGTTAAAATTCTTTATGCATTTACTAGATGATAAACTTATAGTGTAAATATCAATCATAAATGGCCAGTTGAGATGACAATTATAAATTGATAGTCATCATTTTGCTGAGTATTGTAAAACAACCTAATATAATATCTAATGACTAGAAGAAAAATCTTAGTTAATGGTAAAAGTATACATATTATACACATATTAGATTAAGCTTTATTTACGTATGAATTGATTACCAAATATCCTAGCAACCTCTCATCATCAATTAACCATATAAAGAGCACTGATAAAACCATTGGATTATTGCTATTATTGAATCAATCAGAGTGAACAACTAAAATAATTGGAGAGAATATATAATTAACATTGGAAAGAAATGAAATTAAATCATCCCAATCCAAAATAAAAGGTAACACCACTCAATATATCACAGAGAGCTACACGGTCTAAAAGAATAATTTTTCTTTGTATAGAAAAAAAAAATTAACAATTTTCTTGACCACAACAACCCTTTTATTATAGACCTTGTATGCTACCCAACAACTTAATGAACATCGAAGAAACAGATAATTCTATTGATTACAACAAACAAAGAGAGGTAAAAGATATCAAGATCGACACCTGGAGAAAGAATCGTCGAAGACATGGAGATCGCCGTTCGACGGAGAGAGAGAGATGGATTGGGGAAAACAAACCACACCGTTCAACTGTGGTGATTTAGAGAGTGGCGACGGCGGTTGGTGGTGATGGACAACGCATTGCAGTATCGAATATGACTGGGTTTTGCGTGACAGTTTGTGATGAATCGTATGACTTTGTGATGAATAGTACGAGGAAGATTGTGTTTTCTCTGATTGGGTTTAGGGTTTGTGGGAAGTAAAGGTTTGGGTTAAGAGGGAGATCGATGTTTTCCAAAAGTTTTGAGGAAAGTAAAGTTCTGGGTTTCGTTTATAATAAAAAATAAAAAAAACATATTTTTTTATTTATTTTTGGGATAGCGTATTTTAGTTGATGAGGAATGAAAAAAACCAAAACATCGGGGATCGAACAGGTGACACTCAACTATGAGTTAGACGATTTAACCACTTGGCTAGAACGAAATTAATTGTTATATAGCGCTTTTCGTTAGTAAATAAACGCTATATTTTCATTACCTGTGATAGCGCTTTAAAGCGCTGTTTAAGCTTGATCCATAAATAGCGCTTTCTAAATAAAACACAGCCTATGTACAATCGGGCAAGTTTCATTATATTTAATATTTTTTTATGAACCTACGATAGCACTTTTAGAATAAAGCGCTATAAAAATAAAGTACCAGAAATAGCATTTTTTTTATAAAAGCGCTATTTAAAGCCTCTGTGTTTTGATTTATAGCGCTTTAGTGTTAAAAGCGCTGGTAATGAGGCGCTATATTTTTCCAATTTTGTAGTAGTGTATGGACTCAATGAGTGGATGTCTGGATGGCCCATTAACGGAATAATGGGAAACCCTAATGGCCATCCAATATAAAAAGAGGCTATGATCCCCAGTATACCGTACACGGCAATACTCCCTCTTCTTCTCCCCATCTGAAGAGAACTTGAGGCATAAAGGTACCGGTTGAAGAAGAACCAAATCAGCCGCCGCTAACCCTATTTGGTGTGTTTCAGATCATCACCTCCTCTCACTGTTTATCGTTGTTGTTGAACGAGTTGTTATCAAAGCCTCATCCAGGTATTCCTAATACCCTAATTGTTAATATCCTTGATAAATCAAACATGTCGTAGATCCGATCATAATCATGTTCAATATTTGATTTGCTTCCGCTACTTGATTCATAATTATTAAACATGTTCTATGAAATCTGTTTTTATTAAGACCTAAATTTCCAACAAGTGTCAGAGCGGTCTTCATGTTTGATTTATTGGGATTTTTATTTTATTTTTATTTTATGATTCATGTATATTTGGTCGATGTATAAATCCATCGTCCAAATTGGTTTAAGGTTTTAATTGTTTTGGCTGATATATTTGTCGAAGATTGTTGTTTTATTAATCAATAATTTTATATATATCATAGCTATTATGAGGTTTAAAACTGTGATGCTATAAGCCCGTGTATGTGAAATCTTTGTTTTCTGATGCTCCTTAATATTTTTCAATATTTTCATAAACCCTTAAATTTTTATTTGGAGCTTGCTCGATTCGGTTATCGAGCATAATTTTGATCCATGATTGATTGATTTTTTCTTTATATCTTTATATATGCATAATGTTCTTGCCATGGAAATTTTGGAATCATGGATCCAGATGCAATTATTTGTCATGCTAATTGCTTTCTTATGTGAATCAAAATTGTTACTGACTGCACTCATCAGTTACTAATTGCTTTCTTACGTGAATAAGAATTATTAATCTGATGTAGCTGAAATTAATCTGTGCATGATTCTCTATAAAGAAACAATCTTTATTTTTGGATCGAGTTATATGTTTTGCGACACTGAATTTATTCAAATCTTGAGATTTATTTTCCAAATATTTTGAAAATATTGCATTATTATTTGTTTGAAAAGCAATAACTTTGGTTATCATATACTATTTGGCTAAATATATTTGGAATATTTGTGTGAAAAGCAATGATTTTGGTTATCATATGCTATTTGGCTAAATACTTTTGGATTTGTTAATGATTTGAATTTTTATTTTGTTTTTTGGTAATTTGATTTTTTTCATATCCTTTGGTTCATATGATTTTCAGATAATATTATCGTACATTGTAACTTAATTTCTATTTAAAATTAGTTTTGATTCACAAAATTTTTGTACATAGAGATTATTTTAAGAAGTAGGCAAATAAAGAGTTAAAATATATTTATGATATATATATTGCCTTTTAATAATGAATCACAAAATATTATGAACATTTTTTGTTTTGTACATAACGTAAGAATTTGGTTCCTTAAAGTTTGAAAAATAATAATTCTAGTTTTGTTTGTTTATTTATAAACATAAAAGTATATTTCCTTATTTAGGAAATAATTGAGTCTAGAGTTATTCATTATTTTACTTAAAGAATCAATTGGTAGATATGAATCAATTGTGGCATGAATATTTTGGTGTATATAAGATTCAATTATCTTTTGGTTTGAAATTGAATATTTTTCTTATAGCATGGTTATGATGTTAGAGTTTATTGTTATTAAGTTTTCTACAATAATATTTTGTCTTATCATGCATTTTGAATATATTTCATGCTATGTTTGTTGTTGCTTTTATGCGATATACGTAAATGTATTGTCATACACACATTGGTGTGATTTGTGACTTTCATCTGCTTTCAAATTTGTGAATTTGTCCTCACACTTAAGGGTTGTTGAGTGACCTTAAGGTTACTTAGCAACATAATGGACTAATTTAGCCTACATTATGTCGGTCGTGCCTTATAAATTTAAGATCATCCCCATTCAATTTGTTGTGAAATGTCTAGTAATTGCGGTTGTTTTGGTTGAAACAACATGTTGCCAAAGTAACCTCTGTTGCATAGATTTGACTCAACTGAACTTACAAAAGACGTAGTATGAAATTATCCATGTGAGTTGCCGTCGGCCCCAAGGAAGGCACAACTTGACCGGATAGTTACGTACATATGATAGTAAATGTATGGTGATTATAAAGTAATTTTCCATGTGAATAATAGGACACCTGAATGTGACTATTATTTGACATGACTTATCACCTCATTTAACATATATTAAGTTTATCTAGTAACTGCAGTTGAGTCGGTTGAAACAATAATGTTTCCCAAGTAATCTATGTTGCGTAGATTCGACTCAACTGAAGTTACAAAAGATGTAGTGTGTAATTATTTATGCGAGTTGTCGTCGGCCCCAAGGAAGGCACAACTTGGCCGAATGGTTACATACCTGTGATGGTAAATATGTGGTGATTATAACGTAATTTTTCATGTGGATAATAGGATGCCCAAAGGTGACTATTATTTGACAGGACTTATCAGCAATGTTTGATCATTACATTAAGAGTACCGCTTGCAGTTAATTCTTAGCAATCCAAAGATTGTGTTTTAATGGTGCGCTTGGTATCTTGTTAATGTCTTTTATTTACAAATAAAGAAGCACGTTTCTTTAATATTTTACTGACATGTGTGATGATGTTGTGTTAGTGTAAACTTATTTAAATATTTAAGAGTTTACATTCACATATATTATGATAAACATATGACAATTATAAGAATTTATTCTTTGTCAAAGTAAATTGTCATTGTTTGATCATTGCTGTAAAATACCACTAACAATAGTATTATTGTTTAAAGACTTAATATTGATGGTGCACTAGGTATTTTGGTGAGTACTTTTGCTACTCTTGTTCTCTTTAAGCTAATATAATTTATCTATCTGCTACTTTAAGTTAAATTTTTTAACTCTTAAAATTCTAATTTAGGATTTAGAAGAACATTACATTGTTCTTGGATATAGACCTTCGATAACAGTTGGTGAAACTCACATTCTCTCACAATTTAGCACCAAATGTGATAATCAAGTTTGACAAGTGAGTAAACACAAAAATCTTATAGGTCACATGTGATCATAAAGTTAAGATATCATATATATTGAGATGTTATTTAAGAAGACATATTTTCTTTACTTAAACTAAAGTGTTTTTAAAGCAATATAGAGAAAGACAAGCTCTCATTGGAGAGTGAGTATTTCATTAAGATTATTAGGCATAGAAAATATTAGGAGCACATTATGTAAATATTTAATCTTGCTGAGACACTATAATTTCGGCTGTCAAATGACTTGTTCGAAAATTCAGCATTTAGTACTCTTTGCACAATTAAGTTTATAATTCTTAAAGTTAGAAATGATTCTTTAATTTAAAGGATCAATTCATAAAGTGTGCAAAAATAAAGAAAAATTGAAGCAAGAGAAAATAAAATAGTGCTCCTTCGGAAAATACCTCAAAAGATAAGGGCAAATATAGAAAGGTAGTCTTGACTGACTTATGTTCAATGATGTTGAAAGATATATCAATTTAGAACGGACAAAGTCGATAAAGATTATTTTATTCATTTTTAAACTATATTTTAGATTGTCATTACAAGCTTAATTTTGTATTTAAAAGACAGTTTGGTGAATCATTATTTGAATAAATTTTTGTTTTAATTTCTCTTTGAATAAATCAAGATATTTTTAGTTTTATTTTCGAATGATGATTCAATGTGTCTTTTAAGTTCAATTATTAGAGTCAATTCAGTTATGACATTCTATAATGTTTAAGGGTTTGAAAACTATAAATTTTTCGTCCCACAAATTAAGAAAATTTTGAGACATAAATTGTTATGTTTTCTTGAGGATATTGAGTTTGGGGGAGAGATATGGTAATAGAACAAAATTGAATGAGGAAGAATTAGTTCTAAACTAATTCATATAGTTACTATTATTATAGTATATTTGGATCCTCATGAGGACATTATTGTTCTTCCTCTAAATCAAGTTAATAAATTAATTCATATAGATCAAACTCAACATCCTCAAGAACTAGGGCTTCTAGTGTCATTAAGAATTGACTGAAAAGAGAAATTCTATTTAGTTTAATTAAAAGACACTATTAGGACAGTCATGATACTAGTTTGCTTATTATAATTTTGGATTTGCATAAGATGGATGTTAATTCAATGTATCTTAATGGTGACATTGATGATAAGGTATGGTGCAACCTAAGAAAACTTTGTGTCAATAGATACAAAGTAGATGGTTTGAAAAATTATGAAATCCACTTATGAGTTAAGAAATTTGTCTCTTTAGTGTTACCATAAATTCTCATAGTAATTGTCTCATTTGGTTTTGAGATGATATTATCGAGAATTGTGGATTTAGGAAGTTCAGTGGAAGTAAGTTTATATTCATAGTTTAATATGTCAATTTTATTTTATTTAGTCAACGATGATATATATTTGTTATGTGAAACCAAGAAAATTTCTAACGAAAGTTTAGCGATGAAAGATCTTGGGGACACTTCTTTTGTATCAAGTTTTCGATACTTAGATATTACTCAAAATTTTCTTCAGATATCACAAAAGATTTATATCAATAAAGTGGAAAATAAATTGACATAATAAGCTATGGGTGACCTTAATTACCGAGAAAGACTTTTCAGTCTCAAATATTGTCCAATAAAAAATTTATAAATTTAGAAAATTAAGTATTTTTCCTATATTTGGCGTATAGGATTTTAATGTATGATCTTATTTATATGCATTTGGAAATAACATATATAATAACATTGTTTGACAAATACTTGAGCAATTCAAAGTTTGAATTGTTGAAAAGGCAACCGTAAGGTCTATTTAAAGAGAACAAGAAAGCTTATGCTCACATAAGAGATCTGACAATTTGGAGATCATTTATGTGTCAGACTTTGACTTTTGGATGTAAGTAGATAATACACATTTTAACTCAAGAAATGACTGTAAGTATTTATGTCACTTGGTTGCATATTATTAAAGGTATTGAAAGACCACTCATGTTATATAGTGACATAATTCAGTCTTATAGTTATTCAACAACTTTTATAAAGTTTATTGCCTTATAGATTATTGTTGTTGAATGATAGAAAATGCGGAGACAAACTTTATGCTAATTATACCACTAATTAAAGACATGACACCTAAGGTCTTCAAGATGGTTGTTGTCATTAAAGATGTCTTGGATTTGTGGGAGTCTCTTTTATTTTATGTTTTATACTTTTGTTTTGGTATGATACAACCTGTATGTTATGATTTTCTGCAGAAATAAAGTTCATGAGGTTATGTTTATTATAACCATTTCTGTATCATTTTGTGCAAATATTGAATTTGCAAACTTCAGTTTTGATCTCACTAAAGTTTTCAATTGGACAAGCTGGAAATAGACATGATTTAGAGATCACATTGCATGAAATTTCCATGTCACTCATCCATATCGATATATGTCATCAAGTGCATTGATATGGTGGTCGTCGGGGTTCCGTTACGTTATAAGTCAGTAGCGACAGCCGCGGTGGTCCCATTATTAATGTATGAGGTGGACCAGATTGTAAAGTTGAAATCTAAAGATAAATAGCATTCAGTTGCGCGCCTAAATAATTCTGATATAATTATTAAGATATGTAGCCCAAGTGGGAGATTGTTGAAATATTTTATTATTTATTATATTCCAATATCATTATGTGGGCAAATATCATAACAATAATTATATTAGTTATTTATCAATTGTGAGACTTAGTTGATTAGTGATCAAATTATGTAATAAGGCTATTAGATTTCTAATTGGATAATTAATTAAATATTTAATTAGTTGATATGGACTCAATGAGTGGATGTCTGGATAACCTATTAACGAAATAATGGGAAACCCTAATGGTCATCCAATATAAAAAGAGGCTATGGTCCCCAATATACCGTACACGGCAATACTCCCTCTTCTCCCCATTTGAAGAGAACTTGAAACATAAAGGAACCGGTTGAGGAAGAACCAAATTAGCCGCCGCTAACCCTATTTGGTGTGTTTCAGATCATCACATCTTCTCTATGTTTATCGTTGTTATTGAGCGAGCTGTTATCAAAGCTTCATCCAGGTATTCGTAATACCCTAATTCTTAATATCCTTGATAAATCAAACATGTCGTATATCCAATTATAATCATGTTCAATATTTGATTTTCTTCTGCTATTTGATTCATAATTATTGTACATGTTCTATGAAATCTGTTTTTATTAAGACCTAAATTTCCAACAATCAAGGCATCGATTTTCAATTGTTGCCATACCTAGCAACAGTTCATAAGCGTTGCCTTAATTAATATAACGAATATACAGCTTGTCATATGTTTAAACCGTGATGAAGTTTGATCAAAAAATTGGGTCATTTTCATTTCTTTCATTTATTCCTTACACATACAAATTTAGAGAATGTTTTTATCGGCAAATAAATTTGATTAATACTAATCCAAACTCAAGACGGACCAAAGTTGGGACAAAAGTTACAAACCTACAACACATGCTAAGTACAACTGAGAAACCATTAAACAAAATACAAACTAAACTTCTAAAATTCCAAAAGCAAAACCAAACACTTATAGACTAAAACTCTAACACATCAGCAGGACTAGAGCAACACCAGCAGCAGGAGCTAAAACAAATTGATACACCAACCATGCATCAACATAATTACAATTAAGCTACCAACCGAAACCAACAACTTTGTACAAGGAAAACCATATGGACAAACAACTCACCAACTGCACTACAGACTACAACACAAACACGTCGACAAGTCTTGCCTTATTTACTTCCTGCACAACAATGGTAACAATTGCATGATAATGAAGGATACACGTCTACATATTGCAACAAATGTTTTCAAATATCACACCAGTTCTTTTAAAAACTAATAAAACTTATCAATTGTCAAAACTCATCAAAATTTACCATTTTATGTGCATTTAATACCTACACAAATTCATTCCGTATATAAATTAATATTACAAATTTGTCAATATTCAGTTTTTTTTGAAAAAAAAAAAAATTAGAAACGCAGTCAAAGGTGTGTTGACCAGGCCAGATTGGAGGGAAAATTTGTTTTTTGGTAAACAAGCTTGGAGGAAAGTTTGCCACCAAAAACTTGATGTTGGTGAAATTTTTATGCAACAATCTAAAATTGTCCCCAAAAGTATATAAGGGGACAATTAATGTTTGTCACCAAAGAAATAATAGTGTAACGCTCCAAAATCGTCCCCAAAAGTATTTTAGGGGACGTTTATCAGGGGTTGCAAAAATATTTTTGACAACACTCATAAATAGTTGTCTTAGAGACTTTTAGGAGACAATTTTTACACGTCCCCTAAAAAATTGTTGTCAGAGACAACAAATGGTGTAGTGGAAGTGATTTGAATTTTTTACCGATAGTTAGATCCATTGAATTCTTAATCTGAAATTGATAGTAAATATGTGCTAATTGATCTACAAATTCCAAACTAGTGATGAATTCGTAGAGTTCAAAGTTCTGTTAAAAAGATAAGAAGAAGAAATCCTCAAGCACTAGGTGGATCCACATATAATAGTGCAGTGTACTACAGTAGAGTAGAAAGGCATTGCATAAGCAAGAAGAAAGGCATTGCAGAATCTATGGTAAAATTTACCTTAGGATTAAAATTAAGAAAAAACCTTAGGATTAAAATTGACTCTTTTTTTAAAAAAAAAAATAAAAATTGACTCATTTATTTGACATTTAATGTTTGCTTATGTATATTACATTTTGATTGGTTAATATTATAAGAGGTAAATTACACCCTAATCATGAGGGGGTAATCTAGAAAAAACCTCTGTTCACTTATTGCAATGTCTATGAATAAAATATTAAACAACTCATCTAAACAAAACCAACATAATCCCACCAATACAGTAACATGCAGATCATCAATGAGAAAATAAATGAGAATATTAATTTATTCATGTTTCAATTCAAACACACAGCAGAAAGAAAAAGACAGTCTTTATTTTTGAAATACATACTCATAGTCAAGATGTAGACGAAAACTTAACCTAAAATTTATTAAAAAAAAACACAACCGATTAAAAATCCACAGAGAAGTGACGAGTGTCATAACGAAAACAACATTGTCATAACGAACCACCTTTATTTGCTAGCCGGGTGAACTGTAAACCATGTCTGAATGAAAGTAAGAACTAGGGCAATAAATGCAGGAACGGATGCAATAACGGCCAAAGGATTGTTGAAGTAAGTGCGAAAACCTAGCGCTATCCAAGTCTTGACTATTAAATATTTTCTGTTGTTAGTTACCAAGTCAGTGCCCATGGTATTGAAAAGTTTGGCAACATCCTCATCAGTCCATAAGGTGTACAAAATCCCATTTGATCTCAATACCTTCACATCTTCAGGACGGTTGATGAGCGAGTCCATGAAAGCCACATAAGAACAAATTCCGTAGTTATTCTTAAAATCTGGGCACATCTCTAATGCTATTAGGTTGAGGAAAGTAGTGGCGGTAGTTTTGTCCACACGGATCCGAGGAAGAGTCAGTGTTTCAGTAAGCCATCCTTCAGAGTAATCTATGTCTGTTGGCCTATGTGTGAGGGTTGGCTTAAGTCTTATTCCTACAGCTGTTAGATCTTCTATGCCCGTGTATGTAACCTCTGCTGCTTCCTTAGCTTCATTGCTTCTAGTCTATGTTTTAACCAGAAATGGATTGGATCATCTTACTTATAATAACAATAATAAAAAAAATTAGAATTATACTTCCTTTCTCCAATAATAAAAATCACTTTTGTAAAGAAAAAATATTTTATAAAGAAGGTGTTATCCTCGAGTGACACCAGGGGATTAGGATTCAAAATTAAGAAATTATTCCATAAATATTTTAATTTCAAATTTATTGAATACACAAATTTTATAATATAAAACAAATAAAAAGTTGAAATAATTATGATAACAGTAGATAGACTTAAAAATAAAAATAAAAATTGAAATACTGATGAAAATATAGAAACGGAACAAGATAATCATTGTTTCAAATTCTGCCCTTAAGTGTTAGAGAAAAAATTTAGTAATCCAATATTTTTTTGTCTGTAGTTTCTATTGTTATTTCCATCTTTTCTAGTGCTTTTTATTGTTCATTGTATTGTACCTTGGACTTGGATGTAGTGAGGTTGAGTTTATGCAGAAGATCAAGAAGATGAGTGGGTGTCTCCATGATATGCAGCAAAGAACATCCATCCACGAACAACATCCACGACAACTTTTCTTCAAGGCTACCAAAGCATTCAAGAGATTTGCCGGTTGAAGTTAAAACATCGTCGCTAAAATGACCCTTCAGTTCATTAATGTTATCGTTAATCATTTTGTGTAGATGGCGTGGATTGCGGCCTGTATTCTCGAGGTATTTTGCTGCCCACATAAGTTTGTACTTCTCTCCTGTCTTCAGATTTGTATTGTCATGATGGATAGGACCTATTGACACCAACTTGGGTGAATAATGCATCTCAAAGTTATTTTTATTTCTGAGATACTCAGCCACCCTTTGTATCTTTGGTCGTGAATTTTCGGGTGTTTGATTTATATATATGTATCTCCACAACTTTTCTTTCAAGGGTAGTTTGGGATGCCATCATTCATTCAATATGATAATGGTTGAGGGATATTGATCTTTCAAACTTGATGAAAATACAAATCAAAATGCGTATTATATATAGATGGGTTCAGTGTAGAGCTTTAAATTTTCATGCTCTTGAAACTTTACCTAATGAACAAGATAAGTAAATATGCTTGCTTAAAAAAAATCTTACACTTCCACTTTAATTGAGTTTTATCACTAATCTTCACTACTAAAGTATTTTGTCCTCAGAACAAACTATATAATGTCCATCACTTTTACTCAATCTACAAAAAAAGTAAAATTTAATGAAAAAAGGATCTTTGCTTTTACTGTTGTAGAATTTAACTATATGTCTTCCCTCTGTTACCATGCGGCTTCTCCTTTTATTCATTCCTTGCTTGGCTTTTAATTCTTAGGATTAGATACCCAATTCATGTTTTTCCACAGGGTATTTTAATATATAACATACAATGTATATAATTTACAATAGAGTTAATCCAAATCGCTACCATTCATTTAATTTTATTCTAACAACTTTAATTTAATTTGAAGTTACTCACATATGATCCCCTTCTACCTCTACTTCTAACCTAAACATATTCTCAAAATTATCTTCCCTAATTCTCACAAAACCTAGAATGAAATTTGCTGCTACCGTGCCTTTACTCCATTCTATATGCAACTCATCAGATTGATATTTTCCACACCATCCATATTTTTTTTTAGATATAAATCGAGCTATAGAGTGATGTAGTTGCACTTCGACGATCTCAAATCTCAATTTACATAGCTCCGTTTTTGCCATCAATTTTGGGATTTTTCGTTAGTTTTTCATTTAGATTTCAATGATTAATTTGTTTTTCTTCTCGTTGGATAAGTTTGAATTTTCAGTGTTTTATTTATTAGTATATATGCATATACAAAAACACCATTGAAGAGGTGGGGAGAGGGGATGATCGATGCTTTGTAATAACATTTGAAAGAAAGATCTAAATTGATAATAAAAAAATTAAAATAATCAAAGAATTGAAATACTGTGAGGAGGATTAGCGCCATTTTTGTTTGACTGAAAGCAGGTGGATTGATGAGTAATTAGGGCCTTAGATAGTTAGATTAATATCAAATAAAGGGTGGAGACTTGAAGTAACTATATTGAGTTAGTCTTGGAGTCCGTCAATATATCCCTCCTTTTACATAGATACCAATGTTTTAAAACCCGGACCAGTGATCAACCCAGTCAAGGCACTGGGTCGCTGGGTCACTGGTCGAACCAGTGGGTCACTGGTCGGACCGGATGACTATTGACCCGGTCTATATAAAAATATTTATGACCAAAAATTACATTATGAATGAAATTTTGACAAAAAAAATCCTGTCATTTTTTTCTATTTAAAGTTCTTACATTGAAAAAATTATATTCACAGCTGCAAGTTTGCAAATTAATTTCTTTATTGCAGCACAATTCAAGCTAATTCCAATCCAAATTCAAATTAGCTCATACATTAAACAATAGTACTGCAGAAAAAAACCTCACAAATAAGTTCTAATTCAGATTTCATCTTTAAAACATAATATGTTCTAAACATTGTTGGAAATCAAAATATAACTGGCTTACAAACCCAAGTAAGTTGCATAGTCAACAAAAAACAGAAACTCAAATAAGTTATAACAATTCACTAATCAATAAATTATTTTTGCCCATGAAGTCAAATTGTCATAGTTATCCATATTCATCATCTTCATCGGTTGAGATGGGAAAGGAGAACGGCTGTTGAAAATGACATTTGGGTTCGGAGTACGTGTTACTAGAGTTTTTGTCTTTATATATGTCGTGTCTTTTTATTAAAAAAAAATGGAAAAATGGGTCGGGTGGGCTAAACTTGTTCAGCGGTCCGCCCACTGACCCGGATGGGTCACCCGGGTTTTAGCGGGTTAATTGCATATCCGGTCCAGTAGCCTGCCCGAACCGTTGCACTCTCCGGTTCGGGGGCCGACCGGTCTGATCGGCCGGGTCAGTCCGGGTTTTAAAACACTGATAGATACTACTATATTACAATACTATTGAAATTCTTTTATTATTGGGCAACGTGTTGATAACTTTAATTTTTAATAGAATAAAACAATAAAAACAACACAAAATATCTTCTCAATGAAGATGATCCATGAGGCGGAGGTGACTTACTTCTTCTCCAGAGGGAAGTAGTGTACCTGCAAACATCCCAATGATCAAATCAGTAAGTATTGTGGCTGAGAGACATTTAGGGTAGAAAGTGGGTGTGCTTGTAAGGAGGGTATGAGTTAGCCTTTATAGTGAGGAACTAGGGTTTCTTGTCCTTGATCTTTTACCCGGACAATTCTCCTTAGTGGACACTTGTGAACAGATTATGATGAGTTAGGCTTGGATCTCGTTTAGACGATCGATCTAAATTTTCATACATGACTCTGATTTTGTAACAATCAGAGTTTTTAAAACAAAAAGTTTACTCGATAAACGTTTTCCACAACAGACATGATCTAATTTACAAGTTTTGCAACAAAGTAGTCTTTAAAATACCATTCAACAACCTTTTACAAGAGAGAAAAAAAAACTTAAAGCATAACTGAGAATCCTAAACCCTAGACTCTTGTGATCTAGCTCCGATTGACTCCAAATAGCTTATACCTGAAAAAGATTCAACTAAGTGGAATGAGATACTACGATCTCAGTGAATTCCAAATCGAGATAAACATAGAATGCCAAGTCGAAATCAATTGCTAGATAAAAGTCCAATATTTTACTTTAATAATAATATAGTGTACATTATCGGTTAGTAACAACTAATGTTTACTACCATCACATGCCTTATCTCATATACTTTAATGCATCTAGACTATACTGAGCACAACTATGTCTAACCAATCACTCAAACGTGGCCAATCTAAAGTGGTTAGTTCTTCCAATGTAGTCTGCTATAAACTAGCCTTTGTAACTGGCGCCCCACTTACCTACATATATTAGAACTGACACCTAAGGGTTCCCTCGGTGCTCGGAGAAAAGATCCTTATCTTGACTCTGCCCACACTAGTTGTATATAAACTTAGTTGCATATATCGCAACTACTAGTAATATAAACACATTGACATACTCAGTTGTACATCACACAACCAATAAATACTACAAGTTAATTAGTATACCTTACTTTTTCTACACAATGCAAGACATTGTGTTTAATTAGTATACCTTAATTGTTCGAGACTTTACATAGTAAAAATCGCATATTTTTTCAAAATGACATCTTTCAAAAACGATTTTTATGAAAAGCTATTTGAAATAGCTTTTATTTTAGAGATTTTTTCAAAATTTTAGTATGCAAAAAAAATTGTAACAAAATGATGAAATACTTAGAATGACATTTTAAGATAATCTATTCAAACAAATTTTTCATTTGAAGCTTTCCTTGAAAATTTCTTTGTTAAAAAATTATAACAAAAACATATTACATTACAAAAATCTATTTTAAAAAAAGCTATAACAAACAGGTCCATTAACTCATTTGGTCTATTCACTTATTGCGATGTCGATGAATACAATATTAAACAACACATCTAAACAAAATCAACATAATCACACAAAATATAGTAACACATAGATCATCAATGACAATATTAATTTATTCATGTTTCAATTCAACACACAACACAAAGAAAAAGGCACTCTTTATTTCTGAGTACTCATAGTCATGACGACGTACACGCAAACTTAACCTAAAATTTATTCATCAAAAAAACTCAACCTATTAAAAATCCAGAGAAGTGATGAGTGCCATAACGGAAAACAACATTGTCATAGGGAACCTCCTTTATTTGCAAGCCGGGTGAACCGTAAACAATGTTTGAATGAAAGTAAGAGCAAGGGCGATAATAGCAGCATTGAATGCAATAATGGTCCAAGGACTGCTGAAGTGATTGTGAAAACCCTCCGCTATCCAAGTCTTGTATCTGTTACAGTAATGCTCATGTATTTTGTGTCTAACGTTATAATATGTGTCTATGTTAATCATCAAGTCAGTACCTATGATATTGAAAAGATTGGCAACTTCCTCATCACTCCCAAGGCAATTGAGCAAAATTCCATTTGATCTCAATTCCTTCACATCTTCAGGATGGTCGATGAGTGACTCCATGAAAGCTACAAAAGAACAAATTACATAGTCGTTCTTAAAATCGGGACACATCTCATATGCTATCAGATTGAGAAAAGCAACGCCTAATGTGTCGTCCACAACGATCTCAGGTAGAGTCAGTGTCGCAGCGAACCATCCTTCGGAGAAATCCATGTCTCTTGGCGTTTGTGTCTTGCTTGACTTAAGTTTTATTCCTACTGCTCTTAGATCTTGTATGTTCCTATATGTAATCGGCCCCGACTTCATTTCTTTATTATTTGAAGGAGCTTCCGACTTCCATATCTTTATTTTTTGAAGAAGCCTCTGACTCTAGTTCATTTTGCTTTCAGTCTATATGTTTTAATCAGAAATGGATTGGATCGTCTTACTTATGATAGTAAAAAAACTTCATAATTATACTTCTTGTGTACAGTAATAAATATCACATTTGCAAAGAAAAATATCCCCCACACACACACATGATATTTTTTTTGATATAGAAAGTAAATATCATAAAATTTTGGAAACTTATGAATATTTTCAAAATATCAAAATTAATGTATTGTTTCTATTAAATAACTTTTTATTTTATATTTTAAACACCATTAAATATTTACACCCCCACTCGTTGAGGATTTTATATGCTTATATATGCAGGTGAAAATTTTTAAGCACAGCTGTGTGATAGTTGATATGATAAAATTTTAAAAACTCGCTTGTACCAAAAAAAAAATTAAAAACTCGTGACTAATTTTAAAATATCAACATTAATGTAGTGTTTCTATTAATATTTGTTATTTTATATACAAATGACCGCTAAATATTTGTACTAAACTTGTTGCAGATTTTATATGCTTATATCTCCAAAATCAAATTTTTTGAAATATCAGACATGAGATTTTTTTTTCTTTTTTGAGATTTTGAAAACTAATGATTATTTTAACAACAATAATGTAGGGTTTGTTCTAAAAATATATATGAAAGTTTGTCGGATTAAGAGATTAAAAATTATGAGAATAAATTGTTTTCCTATATTTATGTCATAATACATTTGATTTTTCTTATTATTTAATTGAAAAGTGACCATGAAGCCCACAAAATTAGTGATATAGGGAATTAGTTTAATCGAGGATAACTACGAAATTTTGTTGGAGTGCGATTTTCTTATAGTAGTAATAGATAAATAGAATAAGATAAGAAAGAGAATAAAGAGGAAACAAAATGAGTTTTTTTATTTGTAAAATAATTAAACTAAAAAAAAAACTAAATTAACAAATATATGGAAAAAATTAAACTAAATTAACAAATATATGGAATTAGCTAGACTTGTTGTTAGTAATTATGATGACAAATTTGTTAGTAATTTTGCCAGGGCTTCTGCCCCTGACAAATTACCAGATTTCTTGTAAGTGTTAGTTAAGTTTAAAAGTTAATAATTATGATTACCATTAGACACAAAAAATTAATGAGATCAAGAGTTTAAAAGGGAATGATTATGAAATTTTGCCGGAGTACGATTTTATTATATTATTATTATATTAGTAGTTTTTTCTAAATAATATTATATTAGTAGTAGATGTAGTGTTTCTATTAAATATATATTCTATTTTATATGTGAAACACCGTTAAATATTTGTGTCTCACTCGTTGCATATTTTATGTGTTTTGTACGTACTAACAGGAGAAAGTCAATATGATAAAATTTTAAAAACTAATGATTATTTACAAAATATCAACATCAATGTAATGATTCTATTAAAAAAAATTACATTATTTCATATCTAAATTAGTTAGATTAAGAGAGATAAGAATAAACTCTTTTCCTAAATCCAGGACATAAGAAAGGAAAAAAACTATTTTTTCTATATTAAAGGCATACGAGAGGATAATAAATTAATTTTCTTATATTTAATCCATAAATTAGTTTTATATTTTGCAAAATGATCATTATACACGTAAAGTTGAGAAGATCATGAGTTTAAAAAAAGAGAATTATAAAATTTTACTGGACTACAATTTTTATATATTGGCAGTAGATTTTATTGTACCTTGGGTTTAGATGCATCGAGAATGATTGTATAATGAACATCTAGAAGATGAGTGGCTGTCTCCGACTGTGACTCATTTGGTATTGATACACTATGTTGTCCTCCGTTTGGAACCACGTCTTTCTCCTTCTCTGACAGTGACTCACCTCGTTTGGCCCAAAAATGTTTGCAGAAACTCCTCATGCTTTTTATCAATCCACTCCCGTCTTCATCTTTCCACAATAGCTTGAGTACTTCATAAGGAAGTTGATTCTCCAACAGAAGCACATCCATCATCACAATAACAAGTTGATCAACCTTAATATTCATGGGCTCTGGGCAGTCAAGATTGGTATTCTCCAAGATATATAACAAAGAACATCCATCCACGAACAAAATCCACGACAACTTTTCATCAAGGCTACCAAAGCCTTCAAGAGACTTTCCGGTTAAAGTTAAAACATCATCATCAAAATGACTCTTCAGTGTATTAATGTTATCAGCAATCTTTTTGTGTAGATCCTTCTGAATGCTTCCAGTGTTTTTGATGTATTTTGCTGCCCATATAAGCTTGTACTTCTCTCCTACTTTTAGATCTGTTTTGCCATAATGGATAGGACCTATTGACACCAACTTGGGTAAGTAATGCTTCTCAAATTTTTCTCTATTTCTGAGATACTCTTGCACCCTTTGTATCTTTGGTCGTGAATTTTTGGGTGTTGGATTTGTATCTATGTACCTTTGTAGCTCTACAACTTTTTGATCAAGGGTTGGTTGGGATGCCATCATTCATTCAATATAATAATGGTTGAGGAATATTGATCTTTCAAACTTAACGAAAATACAAATAAAAATGCATATATTATATAATATGGGCTCAGTGTAGTGCTTTAGATTTTCATCCCCTCAAACCTTTACCTAATGAACAAGATAAGTAAATATGCTTGCTTAAAACAAAATCTTACACTTCAACTTTAATCAATTTTTATACTACTTTACTCAATGGACAAGGAAAGTAAAATTCATGCAAAAAGAATCATTGCTTTTCCTGTTCTAGAATTTAATTTAACTGTGTCCTCCCTCTGTTACTATGCGGCTTCTCCTTTTAATTCTTGCTTGGATTTTAATTCCTTAGGATTAGAAACATAGTTAACGTTTTTCCACGGGCTAAGCATCACGTTTTAATATATAACTCGCAACAGACCCGTTATATGTCAAAAAAAGAAAAAATTATAAAGTTATTTGCAATGTGTTATTTGTATTGAAAAATAAGAAAATATTAAAGTTAAAAATAATGCTAATAATAGAAACAAAGAAATAGTTGTTATTAAATATTATAAAATGGTAGATTAGAAATATGTCAAAATAGTTGAGATCTATTGTATGTGAGCACTGTGGTTGAGGGGCATTTAGGGTAGATTGTGTGTGCTTCCTTCTTTCGATCAATAACTTCCTTCTTCTCCGGAGCGAAGTGGTGTACCTGCAAACATTCCATGGTCAAATCAGTAAACATTGTGGTTAAGAGACACTTAGGGTAGAAGAAATTGTGTGTACTTGTAAGGAAAGTATGAGTTAGCCTTTATATTGAGGAACTAGGGGTTCTATTTCTCAAGCCTTTACCCAGAAAATTGTCCTGAGTGGACACCTTTGAACATATTATGATGAGTTAGCCTAGGATCAAATTTAGACGATTTAGATTGGGAAGGTGTATAGTATGGTCCGCGTTAAGCAAGGGAGGGGAGTGGACCCAGTCTGCAAGGGTATATGAGCCTTGGCTTAGTCCAAAACAATTACCCCTTAAGTTGTTGGCTGATGGAGTCTGAAAATTGCTTGTATTCAACATGTAGTTGTTTGTGATGGGTGCAAACGGTATACTCTAGACGGACTTGTTGGTAACAATACATGCATTTGCAAGTGTTTCTTGCTTGCTATGTCAGAAGAGAGTTACTCTGAGACTACTCACACTCAAGTTTCTATAGCAAGTAAAATGAATAAGATAATAACATGTGTTGCAATTTTATTATATCAGTCTTGTATATTTTATGAATGAGTTATGATTACTCGTAATAGTAATTCCCTTAGTTGGGGTAACATAAAGGTTAAATAAGAAATAAGTAGTCTAATGGATTAGTATAAGTAAGCGTAGTGGTCTAAAAATTCGAGGACTGCTTAAAGTACAATGAAGTCGCAACCAATGTTTTTTGTGGTGTTTGGGGTTTGAATCTCAAACTCTGCATATATTATGTAATATTCCTAGGTATACCAACTGAGTTAAGCTCACGATGACCAATGTTTATTAAAACAGGGAAAACGTCGGGAAAATACTTAAGAAGGTAAATTAGCCTAACGGAGACCTTGAGGAGGAAAAAAAAAAGCACCCTACAACATCATTAAAAAGCGGTTACCATTAATTACTTGTGCATGATTTTGTTAACTTCTAAAATATTTATTTCTTCTTATCATTAAATGTGAATTAAAATATGAATTTTAAATGGTTTGGTTTTGGCTCTCTCTCTTCTGTAAATGCTTTGGTTTTAAATCGAGGGAATCTTTTTTTTTGACAAAAGTGGTCTCTTGCTTCGACGTATCTCTGAGTGCAATTGAAAATTCATAGCTACATAGTTTTGGGTCAGAAAATATATTTTTTTGTTGATTTTAAGGTAAATGCATGTTTTATTGTGATAAATGGGAGCAAAAATAAATTGATTCTGCAAAAACTTATTGTGAGAGTTTGATTGTATTCATATTTAAATTTGTGATGATCAAACTAAAAGAGAATTTAGCGTGATCATCGACTTTAAGATTTTGCAACGACCAAACCAAAAGAGGATTTGGAGTTGTCTTTGACTATGATATTTTTTTGCAATGACCAAGACAAAAAGAGGATTTGACATGGTCATTGACTTTAAGATTTTTAAGATGAGTTTGTTTGACTGTTGGTTTCAATTTGAATTTTGTTGAAAATGTTAAATATCACCAAGTTGTTATATTTGAGTTTAAGACACCATGTTGTTATATCATAAACAATGATTAACAAGATGTCACATCCAAGATAATCGTTTATTTAAAAGGTGTTTATTATGTTAGAGTTTAAGATCACCATGTTGTTATAACTAAGACGTCTTAAACTAGGATCAAAACGATGTTTCATCTGAATTAATCCAAAATTTATCATTATTATATTCTCTTAATTAGTTTTTATTTTACCTAAACCATAAAAAAAAAGATTTTTAATGATTTGAGTCAATATACAAAAAAAAGTGTTAATTTTTTTTTTTAGAACTACTCTAACAATCCAATGTTAGTCCATATAGATAAAGGGTTAAGCCCTGCCTAGAGAGGGAGAGAGAGAGTGTGTGTGTGGTTTTTCGCTCGGAAGGGCAGCGCTCATGGTGATGGTGGATGGGTTTGACAGTGGAGTTCTTCTCTAATTTTTTTTCTTCTATTGATTAACTTTACTCCCTAATGTTTTGATTTCTTCTCTCCAAAACTTCTTCTCTTCCATGCTCGCAAATCTACAATGTTAACACTACTATAAAAATCCAACTCTTTTAAGACTCTACGTTGAGTTCAATTCTTCCCCTATTTATAGACATTGAGAAACTTGGAGATCAAAGTAAAATTGAATACAACTGTTTGAGAAGCTTCAAAATCAAGTCTTAAGCTGTTGGACATATTTATTTCTCCAAAGTATCATAGGCTCCCCTTGATTTTTCTTTCTTTGGCTAAAATATGGTACCCGTCCCTGCAAATATGTCTCGTTTAAATTTTGGTCCTTGTAAAAAAAAAATTTTGTTTTTGGTCCCTGCAAAAATTTTTGTTTTTTAAAATAGTCCCTCCAGGGACTATTTTCAAAAACAAAATTTTTTGTAGGGACCTGTTTAAAAAAACAAAATATTTTGCAGGGACCAAAAACTACAAAATGGATCCAGTCATCATGTGCCACGTATGCAAATCATCACAAAAATGGGGTCAAGGACTATTTTAAAAAACAAAAAATTTTACAAGGACTAAAAACAAATTTTTTTTTTTACAGGGACCAAAACTTAAACGAAGCATATTTGCATGGATGAGTGCAATATTTAAGCCTTCTTTCTTTTTGTGTTGAAATGTAGAGAGTATAGATTGTTCTAGTTGGCTCCAAAGCATTATGGAGTATCAGGCAGTTGATGCAAAGAATAGATAGTGAATGTCGGGTCGTGATGATGTCATCTCAACTGACTTTGATGATGTCACCTCATTCTTTTTGTAGTATAATAAGATCGTTCTTGTCTATGTTCTAGATCATCCTCGATTGAAATAATCCTCATTTTTTGTCTTTTTTTTTATATTTTTTCGGGAGGAACTTAACAATGATGGAAAACAATGAAATTAAACATATGGTTACTTTTTTTGAATTTTTTAAACTTGTACAAGACAAAATTAGGGTACTACATAAAAGTTGAAGCTTTTTCATATGGGTCAAAACTTTATTAACCTCTAAGGTGAATTACTGGCATGTTGTAATGAGTTATTTTAAAAATAGAGTTTATAGATGGAGAATCAATAAGGGGTTTGATATATCATTTGAGATAAGTTTCTAGCAAGGTTCAAAATTTAGTTACCATTGTTGTTGGAACTGTAATTAGAAAATAGTTTATGTTATTGCATGTTGAATTTTACATGTTTAGGACATTTATAGTTAATAGAGGTTATGTTTGGATACAAGTATTTGACTTTGAATTGAATTTCCCTAAACATAAATGCTAGGACAAGTTAATTACCAGTTATATGATGCAAATAATATCGTGAGGTTGAATAGATAATAACTATGTCTATGAACTTCTTTCAAAAAAAAGACTATGTCTATGAACTTAATTACGAAGATATGTATAATGTAACCATTAGGATCATAACGTAGTAAATTGATAATGTTAATTTGGTTTATGACAATTGACAAGTACTGAGTAGACGAGGAATGGTTAATTACTGCATATATGATATTTAGTAACATACACATGTAACAAAGAAAAAAAATGTTATACATTTTAACAATTTATGAAACAATTTTAAAAAAGTGTTACCAGCAGGGTAAGTCGGTAACGGTGTATACAGTACTGGGAGGCAAAAACAATATGAGTTCTGCTCTTTACCCAAACGATTTTGTTCTTTCTCAAGTGAAATGACTAAAATACCCCTACGCATGTTAACTCATGTTAATGTTAATTTTGTGCGATTTAACTCACGCAGTGTAAGTTAAGTCACGCTGAAAATTCACACTAAAAAACAACATGAGTTAACTCACGCTGGTTTCTTTCTCACTGCAGACAAAAAAAAAAGGAACATGATCTTCAACCTTTTTGTAATTCAAAGAAGCCAAATCCACATGCCTATTAACAACCATTATCATTATCCTTTTTGGTCACAGTATCATCATCCATTATCAACAACAAGTAACAACACTTCCAAGAAGAAGACAAATTCGAAGAAAAAAAAATTCAGAAGCTTCAATTTGTTGAACATCCAACAAAAGAATAGTAAGAAACAATAATTTAACAACTTAAAAGCTTCAATTTCATAGAATTTTTCATCTCATCTCTTTCATACTTAATTTGTTATCAAAATTAATAATTTCAAGACTCAACATTCTATAATTTGAAATTATGGAAGAGAGAAGGAAAGGACAAGCCAATAATTTGAGAGATATTATAAGTGGATGAAAAACAAGGGGAAGTTGCAGAAAGAAGAAGAATAGGTGTAGTTGTTGGTGGCTTATGGTAAAAAGAAGAGAAATCTAACCAACGTGAGTTAACATGCATAAGGGTAAAATGGTATTTTC
>Ga0315913_1001072_pt1 | contig 28471 bp, 13 predicted proteins | sample MpolsnodulesMG_FD_207736 | JGI IMG/M metagenome (GOLD analysis project Ga0315913, IMG submission 207736) | Medicago polymorpha root nodule microbial communities from Los Angeles, California, United States - small nodules | ecosystem: Host-associated > Plants > Roots > Nodule | place: USA...
TCGAGTTTAATATTAAATAAATCTAATACATTATAAAAACTTCACAAAAATATTATAATAACATCCTAAATAAATGTAGTCGAACTTAGGAAAAAAATGGTCTAACATGATGATAAAGATTATAAAATAAATTCATAAATAAATGAAGATAAATATTAAATTATTACCATAAGAAGAGTCGTACAACCAGCCATCGTTCTGTTATTCAAACGAACAGAATCATTTAGATAATCGTACAGGTAAGCTAAGGTCATCCCTCCCCATGACCACTTCCCAATCGCCTGCAAGTCCGCCATACAATCAAGATATATCAAGTCGATGTGTCTGTTCGTTTTGTTAGTGAACAGCGCACTGCTGATGAGATATAGAAGAAAACTTCTCACACATCACTGCCTCCTCCTGCCTCTCTCCTGCATCTCCTCCCTCGTCTGTGGGTCCTCCAGCCGTCTAGCCTCTGTCAGGTGGGATTCATAAAGTCGCTTCAGTGCGGGATAACTGATATAACCAGTAGACTCAGTCCTTGCCTCAGCACGAGCATCAGCTTCTGACATGGCCAGCAACCTAATCATCAAATCAAGCCCACAGTCCCGATCCATTGCCGCGTCATGGTCCAACATGCGGCCCTGAATAGGAATGTGGAGGAGATTATACACATCATCCAAAGTGATCGTCATCTCGCATAGAGCATGTATCATAGCATGAGTCACAGTAGAATACCTGGTGTATATCAAACCATGTAGGCTAGACGCCTCCACAGGATCCCAAAACCACCTCAATCCATTCTCCGGTATATCAAGCTCTCTCACCTTTTTCCCTGCATTTATACACTTATACTCCCCATCATGCCACATCTGAAAATTAAATGAATTAAGACATTGTCCCTACACATTTTTAAAAATTTAAAGAATTAAAACAGTTACGCTACATTCTTTAAAGAATTACAACACTTACGCTACATTCTTTAAAGAATTATAAACTTACGCTACATTCTTTAAAGAATTAAAACACTTACATTATGATGGTTCACCTAAAGAGGGATCGTCACATGCCTTGCGTAGTCGGACAACAATGTTGTGGTCTCAGGACCTCCAAGAAAGGGAGGCACTACAACAGGCCAGGGCGATTTCAAAGGTACACAACGACGAGGTCGCCGCCGATTCTCGGGCTCAGCCTCACGCTCAGGCACACTATCATCTACCGCAAGATAATCCGCCATAACATCCTCTGCCACCTCCTCATCCTCTACCTCCTCCTACGGCTGATAAAACATAGTCTCCTCCTCCATCCGATCATATCCCTAAAATCCCTCATCCGCATACCCAACATACTGATGCGCCTGTGTCGGATCAACCACCTGGGATGAGTAATCCATCTGTGACTGTGAACCCGACCCCTCTTCTCCACCTATCCTCAAGTCCCTACGTCTCCAGACCTTTGGAACGTACAGGTTTTTAACCTACATCTCCTTTCGAGTGCTATTTGTCATAACAAGTTTACCTTTGTGCACCCTACCCTCTCTAATACGCCGCTCCTGCGCATCCTCCTCCCCAGCCTTATATATACAAAAACAGATTAAAAGATGGCATAAATATGTGGGCAATGTATACTTTTACGGTAACATGATTCTAAGGCATTGAACCTAAGGCAAGTAACATGTAACATATCACAAATTTTACTCAGGCATTCATAAAAATCCAAACTTGGAATCATTCAACTTAGACATTTCATCAAAAAAAATTATGTATCGTATAACATTATGTCATTCTTAAACTTGCCAAAAAATGTCAAAATTCAACCTTATAATAATTATAACATATATACATTATAAAATTTAACATATTTGAAGGGAAAAAATCACAAAAAAAGAAAGATTATCTCACTTAAGCATTTCATCAAACACCTTAAGTGCATTTCAAAATACTAGCACAATTAGTGTTAATTCAACATCAAATTCAACCACATTGTACCTAAACCTACTCTAAACAACAATGCCAACATAAACAATCCTAAACAACAAATTCTATCATAATAATTTGCAATTTTCTAACCTAACCCAAACACTAACATTTTTCTCAAAATTAAGTAAAATAAAGTCATAAAAAACCTACATTGCATGTAAATAGGATTAACATTACTTACCTGTGATTTACTTGAAGAAATTAGGATGATTTTCGTGCAAATGAGGTTTGGGTGATTTTGGATCGAAAATGGAAGTGTTTTGCATGTAACACTGTAACCATTAAATGGAGGTTTCTGCGTTTATATCATAAATATTGCAACGACAGTTAACTACTGCTGAGGCCAGCGGCAGTTAACTGCTGCCGATTTTTTCAACGGTAGTCGACTACCGCTGGGGGCTTTTAGGTCATTTACATGTGTCAATATGAAGTTTTTTAAGCCAGAAAAGCAATTGTCTATTTTTTTTATTTGAACTCTAAACTATTGAAATATAATAAACTATTTTAATTTTAGGCTTATTCAATCACCGGTCCCTTAACTTACTTGATTGTCTCAATTTGGTTCCCTAACTATAATTTGTACCAATTTGGTCCCTATGTTTTGCTCTGTTACTAGTTTTAGTCATTTCTGTTAGTTTCTCTCAAAAAACGTTAACTTATGTACCAATTTGGTTCCCTATGTTTTGCTCTGTTACTAGTTTTAGTCCTTTCTGTTAACGCTTTTTTGAGAGAAACTAACGCAAATGACTAAAACTAGTAACAGAACAAAACATAGGAGACCAAATTGAGACAATCAATTAAGTTAAGGAACCGGGTGATTGAATAAACCTTAATTTTATGTTTAAAAATTATTCATTGTATTTCAATAGTTCACAAGGACCACATAGAAGAGAGATAAGGGTATTTTAGACATTTCAATAATTTCGTGGGGTAGGAAGCATAGTGGAGGGGTATAATGTAGAACTTCCTTCACAAAACCTACATTTCGGGTCAAAACGATCCACGTGAGGAGAGAGTTCATCTTCTCGAACTTCACTGCCCTAATCGTGTCTCTGAAAATCGCAACAATTTACATGAATTTTCATTCATAACATTCTCGCTCAGTTACAATGGCGTTGTTATTCAAGGTACACTATTCAACTCAATTAGGTTTTCGCTATTTGATTCAATTATTTGATTTTGATTTCAACCTTTTCTTCTCTATGAATGTTTTAGGATCCGGCGAAGATCTCGGCGTATAGAGATAGAAGATTCCCCGGAAATCAAGATGAATTTGAGCATGCGCTTAAAACTTCAACCACCGTTTACGTTGGGAACATGTCGTTTTACACTACGGAAGAGCAAATTTATGAACTTTTTTCACGAGCTGGTGAAATTAAGAAGATTATCATGGGTTTGGATAAGAACACCAAAACTCCTTGTGGCTTTTGCTTTGTTTTGTAAGTCACAATTTCTGTTCAAACTTTACAATTCCTAATTATATTAATGTCGTTATTTTGGTTTCTAGGTACCTTTTTGGTTAAACAGCTTAATTTACAGTTTATAGCTTAAGCTCTTCGGCCCTGTTTGGCCAGAAAATAGCAAATAGCTGATAAATTAGCTTATAGCAGATAAACTAGCTGATTGAACTTGTAGTGTTTGGTAAATTTAACTGTTGAACTAGCTTATAAGGAGGCTCTGTTTGGTAAAAATTAGGAAATAGCTAATAATCTAGCTTATTTTGGATAGCTGATAGCGGATAAGCTAGTTGATTGAATTGGTAGTGTTTGGCAAAATTAGTGTTTTAACTAACTTATAAATTTGAAATGACATAAAAGTGATATATTTAATGAATATTTAAATTTTTCAATCAAGATTACAAGGATGAAATTGAGATAAATAACGAAAAGCTATAAACTGCTTGGATTAGCTTATCATAAAACACTATAAGCTAGTAAAATTAAGCTATAAGTTCGTGAGAAAGTGACAGTTACTAAACGGGTCTTTTTCATCCAAATAAGTTTATAAGACATAAGCTATAAGCTCAAAATTATGTCTTACCGAATAGTCCCTAATTATGAAATGACATAAAAAGTATGTTTAATTATTATTTATTTTCTTTCAAGGAAATGACGGGTAAAATTGAGAGAAAATGAAAGCTTTAAGCTTGTGAGAAAAAATGTTAGCAAATGGTTCTTTTTTAATCATACGAGCTTATAAGCTGTAAGCTCAAAATTTGGCATTTTTGGCATTGGCAAACAGAGCCTTATTCCAAGCTATTTCCATAAAAAAGCTAAAATAAGTCGCGGTGTTTTCGTATATGCTAAAAGTTTCTTTTATAAATTATCATGGAGAGCTTATGGAAATAAGTTGAAAACAGATTATGAACATGTCATAAGCTGGTTTAATAAGTTCTCCCAAACATTTTCACAAGTGATTATGCTAGTAGGTAAAGCTCAAATAAACAAATCCAAACAGACCCTTAGTCATTAATTTGTACAAAAATGATAGTATCATACCTTGCATAGAATGTGAGTGAAATGGAGAGTGATAGAGTAATTGAGTTTAGTTATAGAAAAACGTGTGAGAAGGAAGGAACTATAGATTGTATCTATTTGAATAGTGTAGTTGGTGATAATGCATTGCTAATTGCAGTGATTTATTGGCTATTGAAAAAATCACTTAGTACTGATTGATGATTTTGGGTATGTATTTAACTTAGTACTGATTGATGATTTTGGGTATGTATTTAATTGTTATTGTTACTAGATATTACTCTCGTGAAGATACTGAGGATGCTTGCAAGTATATAAGCGGGACTATACTGGATGATCGCCCTATTCGTGTTGATTTTGACTGGGGATTCCAGGATGGAAGACAATGGGGTCGCGGTCGTAGTGGCGGCCAGGTGAACAACTTTAGTGCATCTAAGTGTGTATATTTTAAATTAGTAGTCGAAGTCCATGTTTACCTAGACAATTCGATTATTTTTTGTTGCATTTTACAAATTTTTGTTTTCAGCATTTACGCCAACTGAAAAGAGAATAACATAATGCTTCACAACTTTTTTGCAACTTAGCATGAATATTTTAAACTAGTTGTCGAGTCTATAGTTTACCTAGACAATTTGGTTGTTTTTAGTTGTATTTTACAAATTTCTGTTTTCAGCATTTACACCATTAGAAAAGAGAATAACACAATGGTTACAACAATCAACAACCAAACCTTATCCCATTAAGTAGGGTTGGCTACATGGATCAAATGACACCATAATGTTATATATATTCTATTTCAACTCATTATATTCTAACGTAATGTTCTGTCACATTTCAGTGCTTTACATAAACAATATTATTTTCTTCTTATCACAATGACTCATCCTAATTTTTAAAATATCAATTGTCTTGATTGAAGAGTTGTTTTTTCATTTTCTTTTTAATATAGAATTTTATACATTCTATGATAACCGTGTAGTATCCCATAGTTTTTAAGATTTATCAGCTGCCATATCCCAATGTTGTATTGTATTATGTGTTTTCCAGTTCTTGTGGCTTTGTTTTCTAAGGTTACTTTAGTTTTTGGCTGATATTGACCGATGCTGTTAATTTTTGCAGGTGCGTGATGAATATCGTACTGATTATGATCCAGATATCCTCTTTACTGTTTTTCATAAATTTATCTGTTATTGCCTTCATTTGTGAATCTTAATATTTTAGAATGAACTTTACATTTTATCAAGGACATCCCTACATGTTCAAACAAATAAATTTATTAGATCCACTATGATTTTACTTGGTCTAGTTGAAATTGAATACTGATTTTACAAAATTACTTCAGAAAATACTCGCTTGCACTAGTATCTATATTTCTACTAGTCTCTTTTTGTTTCCTTAATTCTACATACGTAGGGGTGGATATGGAAAGTTGGTTCAGAAAGAGCTTGAAGTTCAAAGGCATCTTGTGGACTACGGCACTGGTTCTTTGGGATCTTTTCCGCCAGTTATTCCATCTTCTTGTAAGTTACTATTTTGTTTTATATGGATCTTCAGCTGCTCGTAGCAACCCTGGCTCAACATTTTACTTGTTTTTTAATAACAAAATATGATCAATGTATTTTTATTTTATTACTTTTTTTTAGTTTTCAGATTTGCAAATTATGTGGCTACTTATTTACCTACTTTATTTTTATTGAATGATAAGTAATAACACGGACTTGAAAGGACATCAAATTATGGACTACTCTCATTGCTTCATTAGCCCATACTTATGTTTCCATTGTTAGTTGAGAATAGCACTGTCTCTTTGTAAATATGCAATACACGAGGCAGCCTCCAACGACGTGCACTCTTTCAGTTAGCCTGTCCTCTCCTGCATCCTATTTATTGTGCAGTATGAATAATAATGCAAAGTGATGCCTTCAATAGCAAATATCGACTTAGCATTTAGGGTTTAAATTTCTTTTCCCAATGGTTAAAATTCAAAGATACTTTCTATGTTAGAAAGTCAACTGTTGGTCTGATAGATACAGTTTTGTAAGTTTTAGTATAATTTGAATATGAATGTCATTGTGGATAATTAAGTTGGAGCTTGAAATAACAGTTTCTATACAGTTCAATATATTGACTTACCAGTGGAATCTAAGCATCTTTTATGCAGTAAAAACATTGTAATGATTTTAGCAAGTTTTAGTGCTTCTCATAATATTCTGAATATTTTATTATCCATTTTTCTTATCAACACTTAAATATTCTTAGACTTTATTATAATCTCCATACTGTATGCTAGGCTGAAGTATCCACATGTGTTGGTCTTATGAACCACGCAACCAGCCCCTCATTGTTTTTTTTGTTGGCCTTTTTTCAACTATCTAACGTCCTGTTACATTTTATAATTTGTGGTAGTTCTCTATCATTTATTCTCTGCAAATTTAACGGTTCAGCAATTTTAATCTTTCAGATGGTAGACATGGTGGTGGCCATGGTCACGGTGGTTCCTATAGGCATGGTAGAGGAGGTAGTTTCATCTCAAAGCAATTTCTTTTCTCCATCAACTTTTTAAGAAGCACTTTGGGTTACTCTTATTATTTGCCTTCGAAATTACAAATGATTTAATTAAATTTGTCTCTTTGGCATTATAGATTATCAAAGGAAGAGATACAGAGACGATGACCGCTACTCACACGAGCCCTCAAAAAGAACATCAGATCATGAATCTCGAAGGAACTCTGACCATAAGAACTCGAACTCTGACCATGAATCTAGACCGGTAAGCTCTACAAATCTTGATGATGCTTTTGTCTAATTGTTCAATTACATATAGTTCCAGTTGCTATACCAAATAGTGTGACATAGCATGTGGCGTGGAACTTGTTTCGTTAACCGAAAGCTTATGCTTCTATTTGTATTTGTCATGCCTAAAATTTCTATCACTGCTTAATATTAGTCCATATTCTTGTTACAAAAATGTCATTTTCCCTCCTTGCTGATCCAAATATTATTTGTCTTAATTTGATCTGGTTGCCAGGAAAAAAATCCACGGTTTCGGGAGAGTGGTGATTCTGATGATGAGGAGGAAGATGATCGTAAAAGACGGGGTTAACTGGAATGTCATACTCAATCAAGCTGATATGCATTGAAAGTTTTTCTTCTGCATGATGATAAGTGGCAAATTGTTGTACATCATTGCAAATTGCAAAAAAATTACTATTAGCTTAACCTTATGATATTCTTGGCTACATCTGCTGCATATGGCAGTGCTAAGCTGTGTCTTGTAGCAATGGTTTTCTTATGCCTTGTTTTTCTCATAGTTAGAATTAGTTAACTTTCCGGATCTTTATGCACAAGGCATCAGCTTATTAGGTAAATGATGTGGCATTGATCCTGTTTGATTAATCTGGCAGTGTGTGTGCGTGATATATAGCTTGCTGGCCTTCACAATGTTAAAATTACTTAAAATGCAATCCTATTGAAACTGTCTATCTATGTCTGGTAGGAGAAATAAGGTTATTTTTGCGTACGAATACCCCAAAGTTCGCACTATGTGCTGAAGAACTATAATGACTTAGTTACACTTTAACTCAACAAGAATGGTAAGGATCCTCCACCATTACCCTCACCACAAAAATAGAGAAAAATGGACCGCCAAACAAGGAATGGATCTACATGTTAACATTCACATCGGGAACATTTTATTATATATTATTCCCAAGTATGTTATACTTATGTTATATGTTTGACGCTTCACTAGGATGTAAATGATTATTGTTCTCATTGATGGCAAACTTGATTATTAGCAAAGAAGTAATGGAAGACATTACGTGGCTATCGAGTATGTTAGGTTGGATACTTGATTATAAACAACCATGATATTTCTACGCCACCTCTGTTACAAGCTATAAAACACGGACACCTAACACAACACTGAAATATCAACAACTATAGGACACCGGCACTAATATATATAATTAAATAAAATACAAATTTCGATTTAGTCATCTAAAGTTGCTCCCACATGGTTTTTATGATACTGATTTTGGTTCCAACAATAAGCACTTAGATAAAAGCACCAAAAACTTCCTTAATTAATATACAAAATGGTGTTTTCAGACAAAATTGAATGACATATAGCAGTGAATGAAGAAATTTACTAGCAGCTCCAAGATTTATAATTTCATGAACATCCCACTAGAAAAAAATGTTCAATGAGAGGGTAGTTTACTAGTTTAGTACATGAAAAATAACATCTTGCCTTAATTTTGCCATAGATTTGCAGGATTAGCTAAATCTGGTGGTTCAAAACATGGTTGGGGAATGCCCACCATATGGTGATCTCACACTAGTTTGAATTTTTTTTTTTCCTTCTAAAAAGAATATAGTAAGATTGCATTTTCAATTTAATAACATTTGTATATTCCACAAAGCTATGTTAAAGCATTGCACTTGGGACCACCTTGACTTGGTTGCATCACATTGTAATGAGTGAAGTAGTTTTCTATGCCTTTTGCGCAAATGTAACTTACAAGAGTTCAAGATTTGATTGTTCTTCCTTAAAAAAAAAAAAAGATTTGATTGTTCTTGTTGCTAATAATTACAGGAAACACTTTTTTTTACGGAATTACTGGAAACACATAATAATGTTTTCCTACATCCACAATTTTTTACGGGTATTTAATTTTTTTGTCTCGCTCACAAAATGATACACATTAAATGAAAAAATAGACGTTTAACATTGTATAAGTGAGAAAAACCTAATATTTAAGTTTTATATGAATATGTCTTGTTCAAGTCATCTACGTGGTTGCTCTTAACCTAATGTTATGATCACCGGTGTTTATACTCCTTTCATGATCCAATATTGGTTTTATAAAAGGTGACCGACTCCTTGTATCAAAATTCTTATTTATAATGGTGGCCAAGCGGCGTGTCTCATTGATATATACTATGAGGCTGTTCATGTGATCAACAAGTTGTAAGTATCCAACTAAAAAGTAAAAAGAAGGAAACAAAACTTAAGATTTTGCATAATTTTTGCTGACTCATTTGCAGTTTTTAATGGTAGCTAATTTTCTGTATTTAATTAATATGGACAGAAAAAAGTAAATAAATATTTTGGGGACATAGAGAGATGCAAAGAGACCCCTTCTAACACCTGATGTTTTTTGCTTGATAAATTCCACTTAATTCTAAGCTATTGATAAGAAGAAGAACTCAGTCCCATAAGTGTCGCTAAGTTGGTAGCTACCAGGGATAATTTGTGCAGGATCGGGGTTCGAACTCCGGATTCCCCACTTCTCCACACATTATGTGTGTGAATCTAGCCACTAGACTACTTGACCAAAAAAAAAAAAGAACTCAAACATAAATTTGATGACATACTAATTAACAATAATAATGCTTTTGTTACATTAATAACACAAAATGTTAAATAGTTTTGGAAGAAGATAGAACCTCACACTGCAAAACATGAAACCGTGCAAGATCATGGATGCATACAACTTCAAAATAAAGCATCACAATTATCTCATTACTTGGTTTCTTTCCGATGTGTGCAACGTGTGTCTCTCACTCTATAATTGTTTAACCAAATATATTATATATATGAAAAAGAACCCTCTTCATGGTGTGTATGTGTAACCTTGTGCTTCTTGCTGCTTCTCATACTCTTCCATAGTCTCAAACTCATTTTGATACTGATTTTTTTCATAGCTACCTTCATTTTCAGTGCTTCCTCTCCCTGATTCATACCCATTAACGTTGTTATACTTCTCATTTTCACTATTTACATTGTAATAGTACTTTCCATTCTCCATAAACCTTGTGTCACTCATTCCTTCTCCTTTCCTCTCATAATTGTTGTTATTGTTGTTGTAAAACTCCTTTCCATTGTAGCTGTTGTAACTGTTCTTATTCTCTTCATTGTTGTAGTTTTTTGTGTACACTTCATTGTTGTTGTGGAAGTTTGTTTGAGGATATCCTTTTTTGTAGCTTTTATTATCATTCAAGTCTTCATTGAGAAGCTTGTTATCATTGAAGTCTTCATTGAGAAGCTCATCTTCAAAATCTGTTAATGTTGTTTTTGGAGTTTCCTTGGTTGGAGAATATTGGCTAGAATCAATGCCATAGAGACCGTAGCCGTTTCCCGTTTCGACTAAAAATTGAGGTTCTGGAGCTGGTCCTGATGGTAGAGTAGTTGATACAATCTCTGGTGCGACTGCCGGTTCTTGTCCCGGTGCTGATGCAGGTTCTTGTGTCGGTGCTGGTGCCGGGGCTGGAGATTGAGGTAATTGAGGATCTTCAACATTGTTAGTGGTTTTGGAATGAGTAAAGAAGCTAAATAACTTGTTTTGTCTAGCTTGAATTTGGGGTGAGAGGAAAAGTACCAACAAGAAAAAGAAAGAGACTTGGTTTGCAAGAGAAGCCATAGTGTGTGTGAAATGGAACAAAACAGAATAGAACAGACAATGAGCTATGACTGTTAAGCGAATCAAATTGTTAGGGTCATTTTATAGATCAAAAGACCAGTAAATTATGCGAGGATTGTGGAAGGGTAAGTGAATGTGGGGTATGGTATAGGAAAATTAATGACTTATAAGGTCATGATATGCATGTGCAAGGTTTTGGAAGGTCAGCATGGGTGACATAAAGATAGGTTGTGTAGGGCAAACATAGTCAAAAAATGACAGTTTATGCTTTTTCTTTTAACTTGTCACTCTTTTATTATTTGAATTCAAAATTGTTTGGAGGGCCTACCACAATTCTTTGTATTTATAGTTTGTTAGGTAACTATAATGTAAATGTTTGTGGGGGAAAAAGGGAGGGAAAGACGGAAGACAATTGTTAGTGGGAGTGTGAACTATCAGATTGTACAATTACACAATCATGCAATTGCCAATCTCTGAACTGTCAGATTAAAATTGAACAATTCACTTTTCAATTTTGTATTATGACTCGAAAAGAGTAATCCAATGGTTTAAGTTGAGACGCGTTCAGAATTCAATATCGGCTACTAGTACTAACATTTGCCCTCCCCCTAACAAACTAATTATTAACATTTGGTCATAAAAAACGTTGTATTTTGAATTCATTATACTCAATTTTAATCTGATCCAAGTTAGATAATTTTGACAAATACATAATTCTCTTAACATAAAATCTGAGTCCCTCTATGTGGTCACTCTAGCACTTATTTTGTTCAAGTGTGAATTAGAGTTTGTGTATTGTGCAACACACATGTTTACTTTGATGATGATAAATGTTCATGCAATGCCCTACAAGTTTAATATGCATGAACCAAAAGCAAACGGTGCGGTCATTTCTAGTAAGGTTAATTATTTATCGAGTGGTCTATTTGAACCAAATTAGTTACACTCACTAACCAATGTGGGCTTGTAAGTAGCCACCAATGCTTAAAGCATTTAACTGCTGTGTGAGACATTTTGCTTAAAATATAATCAATGACATTGTCTTCTTAGCTTTTAGATTAACAATTAAAGTTGCATACAGAAATGCTGTCTATGTTTTTATAAAGAAATAATAAGTTAGCTCAATGAACGGCATGATTGGTTAAAAGCACGTTTGCACTTTTGAATTTTGATATTTGATTTGTTTTGGAGTGATGTTGAAGGAATAGTTTTTTTGCTTTGGATACTGTGGCATGATTAGCGGGAGAACAGTTGAAAAACAAAGGCAGAATGGGGACATTTAGAAGTACCTAAAGAACATACCTTTTGGGGTGAGTGGGTGTACATTTTGACTTTGATCGCTTAAGTCATTTAACTATTAAGCATGTTATTTGAACAATCACAGTAAGGAAAAAAAATACAAAAAACAAACTAGGTATTAGCATGAAAATCAAAACAATGAAGAGAGTAAGAGTACAATAAAAGCATGAAAGAAAGAATTATATAAAAAATTCTTATAAATTGGTTGTATAAATATCATTTCTCTTAACTATTGAGTGATGCTCATTTGATAGACGACCTAATTTATCATTTATGGCATCCTTACAATTTTTTCACCTTATCTCATTTTCAATAAAATTTCAGAAATAATTTATAAATAAGTATTTAGTTAAGTTTCCACCAAATACAAACTCAAGATGTTATTTGGTTATGCTTTGATTTTTTTTTTTCAATCTTAAAAATGTAAAACAATAAACACCTGTGCAATGTCATCAATAGGGGTGTTCGCAGGGCGGTTTAGTTCAGTTTTGAAGTTAAAATTCATCCAATCCGCAAGATAAAAAAACATGCAGTTTGGTTCGGTTGACTTTTAAAATAAAATTTGCACCAAATTAAACCAAACCAATGCGGTTCGGATGTGCAGTTTTTTTCGAGACAATACAATTTTTTGTTTCCAACATTAAAATCAAGTTAAAAAGTTATAACACAACATATTTCCTCCAATGTTTTCGACAATATTTTAAATTTCATCCAACATTACAATTTTATTTTCACCAAACAATATAAACGAAATTTAAAAAGTGAACAAAAAATAATTCTATTATGTAAGATATGTAAAACATTTAGATTTTATCATTGTATAAAATTTCAAGTAGTACATAAATATATTTTTTAAATAAAAAATCAAGAAGAAACTTAACAAGAGACAAAATATATCAATTTTTGAAAGTTTCTATTAGTATTGGTTTATGTGACATAAGTTCAATTAACATTTTTGTTATGTTGCGGTTTGATTTGGTTTGGTTCGGTTGATAAAATAAAAACCACAAAGCGAAACCATTTAGTTGAGTAAAAAAGTGATCTGAATACATCCAAACTAAATGCAGTTTTTTACAGTTTTGATTTCGATTGATTCGGTCTACAATTTTTCTATTCGATTGGTTCGGTTTTGAACACCCCTAATCGTCAATAATCTAATTACAATTATAGCATCTCTATTATTACCTACCCACAGAGTCGATTCCCCATTTTAAAATTCAGTTTTGAACAGATCCTTTCATCAAATTTCTAAACTAAAAAATAATCATGTAATATGTTTTAAATAGCGTAATATACAGTCTCATGATATAAAATATTCATTTGAATATTTTCTAAAGCTGAAAAGTGAAGTTTTTAAAGGATATAATTTTATTGATGTTCATTCCACATCATCGGATTGTATGTGACATTATTTAAAATATAACACATCATAATTTTAGTTCAAAAAAAAAAAAAAGAGTGACCAAAACAGGTTGTTTTCAAAATGGATGACCAATTTCACAAGTGAATAAAAGTAATAGGACCAAAACTTTTGTACCAAAAAAAATAAAAATAGGACCAAAACTACAACTAAACATATACAAAATAATTAAATTTAGCGCAAAATGACGTGTCCAATTTGAAAAAGATTTCATTTTTTAATATCACTAATTATTATTATTAACTTGACTCTCAACATAATACTAACAAATTTTCCTAAAAAAAAAACATAATACTAACAAATAACAATTATTAATATTATTTAATTTTTTTTATAAATATTGCCTGTTTTAAAGAAAAATCGATTTTTATTTTTATTTTGGTTATGTTATTATAAGTATATTCATGAGATAATATAGTGCCCTAAATGGGTTACATTTCAATCGTTTGTTGAAATGGGCTACATCCTAATCAATTTTGGGTATTATTTTTCAAAGCCTACACATTTCTTCCGCACCCTATTTTATTTATTTTTTACGCAAATGTCTATGTAATTTTCAGATTTTGAAATTTGAGTAGACTTTTTTCTTTATTATGGGGTGAAAAAAAAATGATTTTTACCCATTATCTTTACAATTGTTTTGACAATAGGTTACTCTTTGTCTTCGGCCTACAAATTTATAAACGTTAGCCTTTTACCCATTAATACTTACATCGAAAAATCAATATTAGTCTCCGCAGTTATATGTAGAAGATACTCGATTTACACAAAACAAAAGAGGTTTTTTTTATGTTAGTTGTCTAGTTCTTAGGGAAATGGATATGATAATCTGGAGTTTGGCCGGAAGATAAGAAGTCTGATAAAAAATTGTTTCATTCAAAATCAAACTCAAGTTCTCCTCGATATTAACCACTTGAACCTAATTACTTGATTAAATAAATACTTCGAGGTTTTCATCCATCCCAAAACTAAGTTTTTAAAAACGGGAGCATGGGATATACGCGCTGCTTTCCTCCACCATTGCACATTCAAAACGATAAAAGTTTAATAATTTTTCCATGTTCTGAAATATTCTCCATGTTCTGAAATTACGTATTTGAATTGCACAAACAATCTGATTATTTTAAAAAGAAAAGGTATATATGACAATACATTCAAAACGATAAAAGTTTTTAAAAAAAAATCCAAGTGTATACATCTAACTTATATTGGAGGTGAGAAAGTAGCCTCCACATGATATTCATATTGGTTAAACTCTCGGGCGTATATGTTTTGTGTAGCTCATTTCCAAATGTATTGTTCAACCATCATCCATTTGCTAATTGTTTTGACAAAAAAAATAAAAAATCATTTGCTAATTGTAATACCACCAAAGTTTGTTCTCCATTACAACCTTCATTTTTTCACATCCATCGAACTCCCCACCCTATTTCTTTCAGCCTCTCACACCCTCGCATTTTTGTGTCCCCCCACCTTCATCCCTTCGCCTTCGTTTCTTCCTCATCAACGCTGATCCCAGTCTCCACTTGCAAGATACAACAACGTCTGTGAAATAACATGCATACAACAAAAGGTACACGAGGATATGTAGGTTTTGCTCAAAAATCAATATCGAAAGGAGAACATATTCTACTCCACTACTTGCTAAAAACACAAAAACTTGTCAAAGAAAATTACATCATTTTATAACTCCAAGTACATCATAAAATCACTGATAGATCTTGAGTTTTTTTGTTGGGGGTGTCAAATATTTGTAGAATATATATTAAATAGTTTCAAGAAATTAGCAAAATTATGAACATGTATAGTGGTTCATTTGCTTGAATACAACATGGGGGATGGAAGTCAAGTTCCTATAGGAACATTTTTTTTTGAATAAAATATTATCAATGCAATATAGAAATATAAAAAAAAAAGAGAAATGATAAATGAACACATAATATTGGACACAAATACAACACCGTGGGTAGTTTTGACATTTCATCCATAAAATAGGGTAGTTTTGTAAAATCCCTAAAACCCTTGCAATCATCTTCTCCATTCTCTTTCTTCTCCATCGTATTTGACCCACCAAAATCCTCACCACCAACCATCCTATCGTCCTTGTCTTCAACCACCCTTCTTCCTTGCAAGAACAACCACACCCACAACCATGTCGTTGAGCTTAACCTGTGCGCTGACATAGCCAAATCTCTTTCAGATTCGGTCGGTGTTCGAATCTGAATTGTAGGGCTTTTGCAAAAGAGGGAAGAAGGACGCTCGTTGTTGGTTGTGGTGGTCAGTGGTCAGATCTGAGCTGATCGGAGAAGACGGTGGTCGGGCGGTGGTGAGAGAGACATGGTGGAGAGAGTGTCACATAAGAGGAAAAGACAAAAGGAAAAAAAAAAACTTGATGTATAAATACCGTATAAACATACGGTGAACAGTGTTTAATGTCAAATTTGTGTTTGTATTTTGATGTCTAGTTATCATTTCTAAAAAAAAAGGGTAGCGGAGGATCAAACCCACGCCTGCTAGGAGATTAGAAGATTATCTAACCACTGCGCCAACCATAAATTCATACCAATGTTTATCTTTGTTATTCTTTCCAACTCCTATTAATGGAGCAAAAAAGTAAGAAAAACCAAATAACTCTGGTCGTATTACCAACCACCACCCAAGCCACATAAAAACACTATAACCTCACATGCTAGTAGAAATCACAAGTCACAAACAAATGATTTACCCACTATTGAGAGGAACAACAAAACACACAAAAGTATTTATCTATGCCTCGAAGGAACCAACACCGAACAAGGTTTCGATGAATTAGTGCCTTATCTAGTGCAAAGGTAAATCAAATTAGAAACCAGTCAAAATCTAAGTCCAACCCAAATCCCATCACAACCAACACCTCTCATCACCAAAAGTGCAAAACCACTACATAAGGGTTTGTCATCTACATCTTCCTAACAAACTCAAATTTAGAACATGTAGATCCTTGACATTTATCAAACTAACCTTCTTAGAATTACACACATTAGATCAATAGGCCCAAGGAATTTTCTTTCTACCTTTCATCATAATCTAGATGAATCATCTGTACATCAAGAAGTTGAGTTTCCAAACCTTTATATGCTGCATCTTAAGGTACCAAAGATAGAAAAAAATGTTACTATGTTTAAAAAATAATATTTTTCCCCATGGCTAAGATACTTCTTCCTCCAAGACCCATAAACCTCATGCAGAGGGTTTTAATATGAGGATCTCATTCACCAATAACGACCGGATTTCCATACAAGAAAACATATACATGCCCCAATTTACCTGTTCTTGGAGAAATTAACTCTTAGGCCTAAAGTGAGTTCGAAACAGTGAATGATTTTCATCAAAGACCCCATATTCTCCACACTTAAACGTATTAATTATTATCTCCATATTTTAAATGGACGATCATCAAGCTCGATTTACCCAACAAAAATCCATGTAAACTATTTAGGGCCTCAGCCTGCCTTATATAAAGCTACTCAACTATCCACCGGTAGTAAAACCATGAAAGAGCGTGAGATGGTCACCTTACTTGAGCCCTCTTTGAATATTTACCTTCATTGTAGTGTTCTAATTAACCAACACTAACAGGATACCCATATGAAAAAACACGTATATACCCAAATCCAAGATATCTACTTACCATCAAAACCTAACATCCTCATCGTATAATTTAAAAACCCCCAAGTGACAAAATCGTAAGCTTTTTGTAGTCGACTTTCAAAACAAGTCACTCACTCCCATATTTGTTTGATCAATGATTTCATTTACGACATCATCATCCAATAGCTACTTTTCTACTCTTGAAGAAAGCCGATTGATTTGGAGAAATAGTATATGTATAAATTCTTGGGAAATAAATCTATAAATAATTTTCTGAAAATATTTTTATGGCTTTGGAAAGCTAATTTCCAGAAAAATATCTCAATAGAATCGGAAAGTATACTTCCAAGAAAATTTTAGGTTTGAAGAAATTTTAATAGCAATTTTTAAAGTATACACACAGTCTTATAAAACAAAAAAATACAAATAACATGCAAATCAATTGCTAAAATTTCAATGAAATAATTAAGAACATTTCACTTAAAGTACTTTAGTACTGATGTTCCTCACATTATTAGTCTCATTAATATCATCTTCCTCGGCCAATACAAAAATCAGAGCCTTATAATCCCACATATTTCACATTATGTTAATAATATATAGCAAAAGCTCGAGTTAAACTTTTTATGTTGGTCTACTAGACAGTATGGCATATGAACAAAGGAAGTTCTTTAATATATATTATTGTCTATCTTTTTGCTCAAACAAACAAAAAGAAGTGAGAATATGAAAATTCGTCGAATTAGGGTTTCGTGACCTTGTGCAAAGAACCAAAAACATCCTCTCCTATTCAAGCACAAGATGGTGGAATATTTGGAATTCCTTGTTTCTGTAATTCACCCATCACACCTTCAAGTCCTGGAGCTTTAAGGCCAAGAGGCAACGGTAAATATGGTTTTGATAATACATCACTAATAGCTGCGTCGATGCTCTCTTTTGACTGTTAAAACAAAAATACAACGTACACATTACGCATGCAATATTTTAATATTATTCTCTTCATAAAATTTGACTAAGTTACTTTTTTTTGAGCAAAAATTTGACTAAGTTACTATCAAAACGTGAAATTAACTTCTGGTAAGAAAGATACGAAAAACAACAAAATAAAAGGTTGTATTTATAGACACGGACGAACAATAATGCGTTGTGAATGCATGCTGTGTGTTTTGGAGAAAGAGAGAGGAGGATAGAGAGAGACAAGCAAGAAAATGACGGGATGGAAGAAATAATTAAACCAAATCATAATATAAAAATTGTCATTGTGATCCTACCAATTCGAGGATAGAGAATAAATATAATATTTTATTAAAACTTATTAAAAAATAGTGTTTTCCAATAAAAAAATTAGATTTATTTTCAAAGCAATAAGAACCCAATTTTTTTTAATAGTTTTCTCATAGATTATAAAGAATAGTTTTTCTAAAAACTTTACATAAAAAAAGAAAAGAAAAATTACCGGATGGAAGTCTAAGAGCGGCTGAGGAGATGGTTGACCGGCGGGGACGACAGCACCGGGATCTAATTGATACATGGCATGGGGTGGTGGAATGCCTGGAACAGTTGGAGAGCCAAATCTCTGCATTTTATAGTATTTATGAATTAATTTCCTCAATAATATGAATAAGTTAAATAACGCATGACTTTTGTGAGTAACAAAAATGACATTGTTTGTGGTGTAAGTAAATTCACATAAGAATCCAAATTTGGAAGTAGAAGACAACTCTAGTAAATACAAAAGAGTAACGTGAATAGTTACCGTTGTTGTCAGAGGCTGTGGAAAGCACGGTGTTCCTGCGGTTGGTGCATTTGGAGCCTACACAAAAAAAAAAAAGAAACTATTTAGACAAATAAAATGAAATAGGGAATTAGGAGATTGGTCGTTTTCTATGCTGTTTATTTTAAGTAATCACGATAACTTTTTCTAAACAAAAGTTATTAAGATAACTTGTTTTTTTCTCCTGATGAAATATAACACCTCAACAAAAAAAATTCTCAAACTAACTGTTTAACTTTTCCCCCCTAAAATGCTATATTTGGATCATTAGTGATGCACCAAAGGAGAGAGAATATGAATCCAAGCTTTTGGTGAATTTAAGTCTAAGCATATAAAGTATGTTAATCATGTTTGAGAGTGCTTGTAACATTTTTTTCTAGCTTATATTTTTTTATCTTCTCTACAACTTCTATGATGTTGACAATAAAGAGATGTTCTCGTGAACTTAACTCAGTTAGTATGGATAATACATAATATATGCAAGGTTCGGAGTTTAAATGTTGACCACCAACAAAAAAAAATGGAGAGATTTGAATGTGGTTCCACATTTTGATACTCCTCATTGTAGGTTTAGTAGGTTTTAACTGATTATGATTTGAATCCGTTATTAAGCATCTACTAACTAATTTTATGTCTCCGGTCCAAAGAAAAGTTAGTTTTTTTGTTTACTATCCAATTAACTTAGGGTTTGCTAGCTCAAATTAAATAACTTTTTTAATATATAAAACTCTTAATTGTTTATATATCATCAGAATTTTGGATCTCTTTTGAGTTTAATAGTTCAACAACTTGAGCTACGCATTTGAAACTTAAATTACTTACCCGTTGGTGCCAATACGAAGCGTTAGGAGGTGGAGCCGGGCGTGCAGGTGCCCAATTAGCCGATGGCTGGTGCGGCGAATATTTAGGCCACATATGCATAAATGACTGATCCACGGGATGGTGTCCCCATACATGTAAAGGTCTAAAATGGTGTACTGGTGGCACGGGAGGGAAACCCATGGTTGGTGCAACCCAATGATTCACAATATCTCTTTTTCCTCCAACTCCTCTATTTGTTCCAAACAATTGCCTCCTTTGACTCCAGCTTGCTGCTTCAGCTTCACGTGCTAACAAATGTTTCCTATGCGATCTATATTTCTGCATATATACGTTCAAAATCCAATATTTAATTTTAGAATTTAATCTTCCCTGGCTAAAATAAATCAACTATAATTAACTCAGGTTTTTTTTCTTCATGTATCTATGTTTTAAATCTAAGCTCTAACCAACAATTTAATTTACGTAGATTTTTTTTCCCGTTACATGCATAAATTTACGTAAATTTCTATCATAATATCAAAAGAAAATTAAAACAAGCTCGATCATTTACTAGAGAAATAGATTCAAAATAACACTTTTTTTAGTATATTGAGGTTTGAAATTAAAGAGAGGATGAAAATGAATATATACTTGAAGGTGGCTGGCGATGTTATGGCGGGTGAGGCAGTCAATTCCCATAATTTCCAAAATTCTTGAAGGTACAGCTTTATCCACACCTAGCTGCTCTACTGCTTGTACGAATCTTCTGTGCAATTCTGGGGTCCAATCCACCTGATTCATACAACCCAACAACAAACACAAACACATCATTATTTATATCATACGCTATAAGTACAAATCCGGCAAATTTAATAACAAACTGTCAAATTGTGTGAATATATTTTGTACTGGGACATTAGTTATTTAGATATGTAATGGGATTTTTAACAGGGTCGGATATTAGGGTGTGCAAACCGCTCGATGGAACTGGGTTTCCTCAAGGTATGAACCTCAAAAAAAAATTTATAACCCAGTAGTATTACTAAGTACTAGCTCACTACTTCCCACGTTTCCACTTCCTTTTCTGTTGTCTTGTTTTAGGCCTATTAGAATTGGGTCATCTTGCTTTTGGTGTTAGGTGGATGTTTTTTTGGATGGTGGTTTGAGGTTCCTCATGTATACGGTAGTGATTTTCACCTTTGGGTGTACATCATATATACGGCACCTTGTATTTATTTTTTAATTTTTTTATAAGGTAAGAACAAATGACATAAAAAAGAGTGGCTCCCAACTAAATTGGTACCGACTCTAATCTTTTAAAATTTTTAAATAGAACATTGTTTTTTTTAAAAAAAAAAACATTTTTATTTTATTACGAGTCTATTTTCACTTTCAGAATCGAGCCTCCGGATTCGTAGGAACTTGAATTTCCTATTATTGGTTCATGGAGTAATAGATCTTGGTCATTATTTTTTGAATGGTGAATCTAAGGGGTACTCTAACCTATTATGCATGGAACAAACAAACAAAAGAAGAACAAGAAAAAACAACTCCTAGGAGATAATCCATAGATCTCGATCATTGATTCGAGATCAGAATGTCTAGATTAAACAATCAATTTCAAAGTTAGATGGTATATCTGTTAATTTAAATTGACTGACTGAGATTTATCTTATCACACAATTACAACAAAATCTATTTTCAAAATTGTATAATATATGTTGAGAGTGATTAACTCTCTAAAATTGTAAGGAGTTATTCTAAAAATAGCTTAATTTACAACAAAAAAAAAACTTCCAAAAATAGTTATCCAACAAGGTTATGAGATATATATCTCTCTTGCTTACAGTATACCCGTGAGTTCTTTTACATTCAAAAACTTGGTAAGACTAAATATAAAGATGGCGACAGATCATTCAAGGTTAGCTCAGCTTCACATGAACTTCATATTACCTAAATCATAAGGTATTGCCATGTTCTCAAAGAAGGAGAAAAAACCTAGTGCAAGTGGTTAGTGCGCAGATTGTGTAAGCGTTGTAAACTCCGGATAAGAAGTTCAATTTCTTATAATAAACAATGAACAAAGGGTCTTTTGAAAAGAAAAGAAAATTAAGTAAAAGGGTTTGTAACTAATTAAAAAACATATACCAAATTAAATAGCAAATATATATAGCAACTCACCTTCACTTTTCTCTTCCCATGAGGATTATTCTTTGATTGAGATGATGATTTTCTTCCATTCTCACCTTGCTTAGGCAATGGATTCGGCACAACGGATTCATCTCTTTTGCTAATTATCTCTTCCACACGACTCGAACCTGAATCTGAAGAAGAAACTACTTTCTCTTCATCTTGTAATTTTCTCTCAATACTAACCATGTTCCCATCATTACAAGATTTGCTATTTGCGCCCGATGAATTTATATCCGATTCCTCACCGCTGCTGAGGGAGAATTCAGCAAGCATTTCCGGGTCCATCTCAAGATCCGGTAACACATCTCCGTCGTTGAAGCATACGAAGAAATCATCATCGAATTCGAAATTGATGCTTTCCAATAAGTTCCCTTCAGAAAGATCAGCAAAGTCACATGTCTCAATTGATAAATTCTCCTCCATTTCTCTTTGGCTTTCATCTCTAATGCTACTCAATGGTGCCACTGCTAGCATGGTAATCCTATTTGGCTAGTTCCTTGATGAATTTCCACACACTATAAACACAAAAAATAATAGATCAACAACCTTAGGATATAATTCTAACTATAATAATACATTAATAATAATAAAGTGATGAATTATATTTAAAGAAACTATAGTTATAAATTATCATAAACTATATAATAAAAGAGTACTTACATGCTAGCTAGTAGCTAGGGTAGGAATGTTTTTGATTTTTTGCACCCAATTAAGGTTTAGTTTTCTTGTGAAAGAGATGGAACTAGTGCTCTCCTTAATGGACTTTGAAAATGGTAATGTTGCCTTTTTAGGAAGCGGCAAGGGAGTGTTTGGAAGAAGAAACTAGCTTGGATCTCTTTCAGCCACAACTTATGATTTTTGTTTGTAAGTGTGCTACTTGCAGAGTTTTGCCCTGCACTCTCACTATGCATCTACTATATAATATTATTATTTTTGGAAGGTACTTCTATATAAGAATAGTATATAATATATTAGGCTTGTGGATGGCGTTTTTTTGAATTTTGATTTTATTTTTTTATAAATATAAAATGAAATCAAGAATGCTCGTGAATTTTTTGTAATATTTATTAATGAAATTTGAAAGGTGTAATGGATATTTTTTGTTGTTGATTAATATGCGTAATGGATATGTATGAAGAGAAAGAGAAATATTGTTTGTGAGTTGAAGCTATTTTTGTCACTTAATTATAGGGATGTGATGTGAGGAAGGATGATGTTGTTGGTAGACAAATTGACCGCTGTATTTTCTCCCCTTCCACTTAACAGATAATGTATATCTTGTTTCCGTGATAATTTATCAAATAATTGGTAGAAAGCAAGCATGACTGATCATTAATTATGTGGTCTTCTCTTCAAAAAATAAATAAATTATCCGGTCTATCCGGAGACGAGGCATTTGACCCTACTACTTAGTTTTCTATAGTATTATTTTTCTCATATGAGAAGTATGTTCTTGCTGTTGTATAATCATATTGAATACACCATCACTCACTAGATATACGACTTCTTTAGATGAATGATTTTGTGAGCAAGTAGAGTTGTTGTACTTAATTACATTTAGTTATTTCCCTTTCTTAAATTTAAGATTTTGTTATTTCTCTTTTCTATGATTATGCAAATTGTTGTGTCAAGAATCAAAATTGACTATGTATGATGTGACATTGAACCAATTCGGATATGTTGAATAATAACTAGGTTTCACTTTCTTCTCCGGTTTCTCTTCACGTTTCTCTATAGGAGTTAACACTCACTCGAAGAGTGCACTTTTCTTCACTCTAAAATAATTAGAGTTATCTCTAAGTATAGAGTGTAGCCGTAATAATATGGAGGTCAATATTGTCTTTCTAGTAGATAAGAGTAGTCACCGAGTAGTCATTTAAACATGGTAACGAACACAACAAAATAATTCCCTTTTCTTCGTCATCGATCATCACCTCGAGCTTTACCAGTTCAGTGATTATGTTATCGAAGACATTGACATGTTGTTGCAAATCAGATCCTTCCTACATCCTTAGACTGTATAGTCGGATCTTCATGAAGAGTTTGTTCATCAGCAAAAAATTTGATCATTCATGCATCCTCAGACTGTATAGTCGCTACTTCATCAAGAATTTGTTCATCATCGTCTTGGAAATATACTGATTCGCTAATTTATCTCCAACCTCCTTCAGAGTCGTTAAGTTCAGGATATATGATACACCATCTCGTCTGAAACACATAGATGTATCAATCTTGCGGCCTTCTCATACATCTCAACCAAATAATTGTCATCCATGTCTATGAGTTTCATCTCACGTAGTGCCTTTTATAAACTTTGTCGAGCCAACATATTTTTAACCCGCCTTTGCCATGATAAAAAATTACCCGTCCCATCGAACCATGTCACCTCGAATTTTGCACCATGGTTATTCATCATCTAATAGACTGATATCAATTCTTAGAACGTCAAATAGTAACAAAAGATTAAAGAAAACACAAATTGCAAACAATGGAACATGATTGTTTGTTCCCCCGACACCCACAAGCCACAGTTGCCCTCTATAATAAACAAGAGAAATGATATTTGTACAACTATTTCATGACAACTTTCTCTCTCATACTCATATTATATTCTTATTCTCTCTCTTCCCTTTTCTCTCTCCATTGTTTTTAACCAATGAGAAAAGAGAAAAATGAGGTTGTCATCAAAGTTTTTTTTTTTTGACAAAAGGTTGTCATCAAAATTGTAAGCAAATGGTTGTTCAAATATCATTGCTCAATAAACAATTAGGTCTAACACAAGTTTGAGCCAAACACAAGGGCATGTGCAGAGGGAACTTCATGTGGGTTGCAAGCCACATAAGATACATAATGTGATTATCACAAGAGCACAAGCAAGATATGCATAAACTACAAATTTGACTTTGTAGGACGCTTTTAAATAAGTCCATGAAATTATGAATATTTCAACACATGTTAAATTTTATTCATATTTATCCTTTTTGAAGTGTGTTTTTGATAATAAGTGGTTAAACATAGAGATCAAATTGATAGTAAATTGTTAATATATAAAGACATAATCGATAGTGTGTGGTTAATTATAAGGATCAATTTTACAGTTTATTAACATTCATAATTAATCTCATAAACTTATTTATGAGCGTTCTAGAAAGTTAAAGGCTACTTTGACATATCACTCTATGAACATGTTTATGACCAATTTAGAAATTACTTGGTTATATCACTCGGCAAAAATGACCAATGTAGTGTAACAGTTAAAACATTTGGGGTAAACACAAAACTATTAATAGTAGTTGACTATAACAACAACAATAATAAATAATAAATTTCGAATATTAGACCACCACATGTTTTCAGTCTCATCTAATTGCTTCATTCAAATTCAAGAAATCATTTTTAGCAAACAACGAATTGAATTGCAAATTCGAATCTATGTTTCAGCATATCAAATATTTTTAGGACATTGTACTTACTCTGCAAATTCAAGATACCCGTTTAGAAAGGATTGATGCATTTTACTCAGGTTTTATCATTTGAAATTTCTATATTCTATATTGAATTGAATTGAATGATGAAAGTAACGGAAAAAAAAACAATTTGAATGATGAATCGCCATATGTGACTTACGTTGAAGTAACATTTACGGGCTATGCCGTACCCGTGAGTGCCACCCTAAAGAGAGAGAGAGAGAGAGAGATCTCAGAGGGGTCTACATTGTGTGTATGCCACAAACCAGTGAGACAAACTATCCTTATCACGATTCAAAGTATCTCTACACACCTCTAGTTTACCATTTCCTTGTTATTGTGCTCAAAACTCACTTCACCTAAATACAAATGTTATTGCTTAATTTCTACCATATCTAGTATATTTGATGGAAACAATCTTCATGATCTTTTTTTTAGGTAACATAGTGGCTGAAGCTCACACATTTTAAAGGTAAAGAAGTGTAGTGTTTAGGGTTTAAACCCCAACACTTGCATAAATTATGCATTTGTCTCTATCAACTGAGCTAATCTCCCGAAGACTTCATGATCTTCTTTTATAAGTAAATTAAAATGGATTAGTCCCCATGAACTTAGCTCAGTTGATAAGGACATTGCATAATTTATGCAGGGGCCGGGGTTCGAACCTCAAACACCCCACTTCTCCACATTTAATTGCGTGAGCTCTAGCCACTAGGCTACTAGACAAAAAAAAATCCATTAAAAATATTATACATCGTTGATTATTAATTAGTAAAAAAGAATACATTATACATTGCAATAATGCAATCTAAAAGAATTTAAACCAGCCCACCAAATAATGCAATTAAAACATAGAAATGCTTTATTTATTTTTTGTTACAATTAAAAATTCTTTATTTAGTGACAAAATATTTTGGTCTATATACGTAGAGACTGAATTTTGTATGGTGATCGTTTTTTACAAATTTTGGTCTATATATGCTTTAAATTTTACTATTTTTTTATTGAGTAAAATTTATGTAAGTCTCATATTTTAAAAATATATTTAACATAAAATGACTGAACTCACCGTAAAAGAACGAGTGTTTAAAAGAATATTAAAAAGATAACATTATTATCACACCTACCAAAATAGTGTGGTCACTCCAGTCGTCAATTTAACATTTTTATCTCTAAATAAGTCTATCTCGTTAACATATATCCATTTTATGCTTTACATTTAATGCAATGGAAATATAATTTAGGTGATGAGTCTTTCAATTCTAGCTCAAACCACGTGGATGGAGGGACCAATGCGGTGGGAACCATTCATTTTTCTCTCAGTCAATTGACATACTTTGTTAGTACTAGAAAAAAGACATATCTGTCTTAATTTACTGATGGTCCTTATGAGTTATGAACATGGACATAGATATTGTTTTTTCTAAAAGGGTCCTCAAAATAGCAATAATTGTAGCTGCTGGCCGGTTATTACAATTATATAAGGAATCTGAGTTTCTATATATCAATGGGAGTCTTTCTCAAAGAGGTCCCCATATTCTACTCTTCCATCAAGACAATCCAAACTCAAGGCACTGACATTGACTCTCTCTCAACACAATAATGCAACTGGATCGAATTTTTATTATATACTAAGTCATGGCAAAAACAATTCCCCCTTCATTTCGGGCATTTATCTAGGGCATTGTTTATGATAATCCTCGACCTTCCCTTTTTAGGTTATGATCCTATGATATTTTTGTACTGGCTACATGGTATATAAATTTGTTGCTCTTGCATATCAACTCTGGAATTGAGACATCCTTGCTTGTGTGTCAAATGCGAGTTAGAAGATTCAAATTATATATAAAAAATGAGAAATGATATTTATACAATCATTTTTTGACAACTTTTGGAACAATCTTCTCTCTCATACTCACATCTGTTTTTACTCTTTTTTTTTCTCTATTGTTTTTATTCAATAAGAAGAGAGGAAAAATGATTGTCACCAAAGTTGTATAACATTGGTTGTACAAATATCATTCCTCATAAAAAAAAAATATGTTGAACATGGATGAAACTATAAATTTTGAGTATGAGGTGTAATTAAGCTTTTGAAAATGAAATGGTGTGTGTATGATAATGAATCAAATTACACTGATGTAATTTTACATCAATGTTACACCACTTGATATTATTTTACTCGATAAATTTTTTACCCAGATCTAAAATCATTTGATATGATGTTGTTGAGTCACACAAAGATTAATGATGCTCAATAAAAGCGCATCAACTCTTAATCTTAGTGGGTATCAATAACATATCAAATAATTTTAAACTTAAATATTTACATAGATGATATGTATGACATAAATTTATAGTCCAACAATCAAATTAAAAAAATAATATGAATTGAGTAAAACAAAAGACCGTACTAACTATATAGGATTTCGGGTTGTCGCCACCGTCATTATTTTTTTGGTGGTGGTCGGGGTTCGAACCCCGGACCTTACATATTTTATGCATTGTCCATATCAACCGAGCTAAGCTCACGAAGACTCGCCACTGTCATTTAATAAAATCTTATGAGCCTCTAATTTGAAAAATGACATAAAAAAAAATCCGCACCCCAATAATAATACATTTTCTACAAGTTTTTTTTAGAGGACGTTTTCTAGAAGTTGTGAGCTTAAAAGATAAAAAAAGTAAACTCTTAATTATCTTTTTTTAATGTGATTTTTTCGGTAGCATTTGACATTTTATTTATGGGTGGTGAGGAATTTCAATGGCAAATTCAGCTGATGTTGTCTAGCATGCATCACAATTTGATGGTTCACACGCATTCAGGAAGGACATCTCTCTGGGTCTTCAAGTTGTTTGGTTAGCTACTATCTAAATAGTGTGGAATGAGCGCGGTGCTCGAATCTTCGGTAGTAAATTTTTTTTTTTGAAGAAGCTAAAATGAAATATATTACTGAAAGCCTGAAGATTTCAGCACAAGGAGTGCCGAAAACCCAGCTGAAAGAGTATCAAATACAATACAACAAAAAA